>Ga0114923_10001354_pt1 | contig 17088 bp, 13 predicted proteins | sample SumtaG_FD_89578 | JGI IMG/M metagenome (GOLD analysis project Ga0114923, IMG submission 89578) | Deep subsurface microbial communities from Indian Ocean to uncover new lineages of life (NeLLi) - Sumatra_00157 metaG | ecosystem: Environmental > Aquatic > Marine > Oceanic > Sediment | place: near...
TCCCTTAGCATTTCTCTTCCATGGTGGTTGGGATGGCCCCTTCCAATGATTCTGTCCTTAGTAGTTGGAGCATTCATAGGAGATTGGCTTGGTCGTCGACGGGACTACATGCCTTTCATGTGACCCCATGGTTAACCGGTTCTAGAATGACATCTATGATTTCCCAGAAGGTGTTTGAAATGGAGCGAATAGGTACAAGAACCCTGTATGAGATGGTCACAGCTTGGACTGAACAACCGTGGGATGGAACCCAATATTATCGAATTACCGAAGAGTTATGGAACTCTGTTGATGCTTCTGGTCTCATGGTCGGACCATATGGCGATTCCGTAACATTGCTTGAGATGTGCATTGTCGACTTCACGGAAACATTACAAGCAGGTCAACTCACAGAAGAACAGGCAGTAGATGGCCTGAAGAAACTCCTGGAGATTGATGACTTTGTTGAAGGCGCTAGAATCATAGAAGTCTGTGTCAAGACAAACCCCGTGTGCAGAATATCAAACATTGACAATCTACTACAGCTGAGTCAGACCAGAGCGCCTCTAATATGGACTCGTGGAATGAAAATCGGGTTTGTTGTGTCCCTTGTGACGATTCTAGGGATCTATCTCGTACTAATCGGTCTACAATTATTGGAACCCTTTCAATCACTGTCTTGGCTTGTCATTGCCAGTGTGTCCGGTTTCTTTTTCTACTATCTCTCTCAGCGGAATTCCCCCACATTCGATAGAGTGATGTGGCCTTTGGGATACGCTTGTATCTTTGCAATGGGTTGGTTTATTCTGGTAATACCCCTCGGACCAATTATTGGCTCTATATTTTCCCCCTCGCCCTACATCTCATACCAATTTTTCGCTGTATTCATGTTTTGGATTGGTCTTGGATCTTGCATGTTGATAGGTGGCATCTTGGGTGATCGCCAAGGGAAGAAACGGAACTACATGCCCTACACGCTGTAGACCGATTCAGCAATTAGCTGGAGCTGAGGGGCCCAGAACCCAATCGATTCCCACTAGTGAAACTACTGGTTGCGATGCTGTGTTTCGTTATCTAACTAACTCTGACGATCTGCAAACATCAAACCATCATACACATTCATCATTTTCTGCCAGATTAGATGAATATTTTTCAAGCAAAAGAGATGAAGATGAGGTGTCCTAGATAGACCCTCATCAAATATATTAATTAATCAATTATTCATTAATTAATTAATTCAAAATCCGGCTTTGCCGCCCCACACATGGGACAAACCCAGTCGTCGGGGAGATCATCCCACTTGGTGCCTGCTGCGATGCCGCTATCAGGGTCACCTTTTTCTTCATCATAAACCCAGCCACAGACGATGCATTCGTATTGTGCCATTTTTAGTTTCTCCAGTTATTTAGGGTCAGTCAAAACTTAACCCACTTCATTCAAACTTAGCAATTTGTGTTAAAAATCTTGACCTATAAACTAGAAAAAAGAAGGGTAGGAGCGCTAGGCTCCTACTATTCGTCTTCTTCCTTGGTTAATGGTTCGTCTTCGAGGACTTCCCCATCTTCTTCAACTGAGGTTTCTTCTTCCTCTACCTCTTCGATGAATGCTGGTTCTTCTTCAGACTCCATAACCTCTTCAGGTTCTGCCATGGGTTCTTCTTCTGGCTCTTCAGGAACTATCGGAATATCATCATATACTGTTGGAGGTTTAGGTTCTTTGCGTGACTTCCGGATGAAATTCAACGCCATGATGAATGCGACGAATGGGAAGACCAAAAGTTTGACCGTATCACCAATTCCTCCCTCAAGTGTTGCATCTGCAAGATCGAGAATTACAGAGAACATTGCATCAACGAACATGAACCCTGATGCCAGGAAGAATGTAAATGTGGCTGCAAGTTCCTTGCTGAACTTCCAGCGAGTGTCCAACTCAGCTCTTGAAGCAAGACTGCGACCAACACTACTCATAGTGTAGAGAATAAAGAATACTGAGATACCAATGCCTACTAGATCGAGACCCGGGTCATATCCCTTCATTACGTTGTAGATGAAGTATGCTGAATAGAACGAGATGAACATTCCAAGGAATGAAATATTACTTGCAGTAGACTTGTTACGTTCTGCGTTTAGAATCCATCCATTAATGAAATTAAATCCTGCTGCTAGTAATGCACCAAGTACTCCAAATAATAGACCTGCTCCCCATGTTGGATTGACAAAAATGAAGGTGACGATAACTGCACCGAATACGACTACGTAGTTCAGGATGTAGATGAATCCATATAGGTATCCCATTAGTTTCGACTGACTATCAATAGCTACACTTTCAGCATATCCTAAGGCTGATCTAGTCGAGAAATATGATTGGAACCCAATCCAACCAAGGAATGCTACACCGATAAACATCCAATTGAAGATTGGTCTCACTACAAAGAGAAGAATGAGAACAAAGAAACTTGCTACAAACCAGAAGATTGTATAGATGAGGGATTTTCTGTATGACTCTTCATCTGCTACAAATCTTGCCAATCCTATGAACGCTGTGAACCCTGTAATCAAGAAGAATGTTGGAAACACTCCTCCCACTACGAGAGCTACTAGACCCAGCCCAGGAAAAATAATTGCTAGATTTTCCCAGATTATTATTGTAAATGCTCCAATGAAGAATATCAGTGTCAACCATTTCAATCTCTTGGATGCAAAGAATAATTTTAGTCCTTCAATGAAACTTGTTAATATTGGAATATCCACATCTCATTCCTCCAATCGCTAATTATTTCTCAGGTTATCTCCCTATTTAGATGTAAGCACGTAGAGAATTTCCTCTTCAAGAGTTTCTTTTACTGTTGCTTTCTCTCTTAGTGACCCTACCTTGTTTCCCTCAGAATCAAAGAATTCGAACCATGGAATGGCAGTTGCTCCCCATTCGTTGACCTCGGGAGGTGATGGTGGTACTTTCCACTGGATATCCTTGTTCAGTGGATCTGTCTTGATGTTTCCGAAGACCATGGCATCAAGGCCAATCTTCTCTTCAAGATGGAGCATGGCAGGCATCGCTCTTTTACAATCTCCACACCATGGAGCACTAAAGATGACAACTTTGAGTCCCTTCGTTATTTCTCGTAATTCATCAACGACTGCATCGATTGGTTTGTATTCTTCATACAGTTCCATTACGATGTCTCTATCTTTGTCAGAGAGTGCATCAATGTAACCCTTGATGTTTGTCGTTCGTTTTCTGATATTCTCAAAGTCTATCATAGCTTTAGAAACAGTGCTAGAATGTAATAAAACCCTTCGATAGGGAGAAATTCAACATCCTAGCAACCGTTCATTGTTAGTTGTACAATCTTAACCACCAGAGTGATGTACTCCCAAGAACGGCACTGGGTTAGACTCTGCGAGGTCCGCTTGGTGGCAAATCAACCTCGGAATTCATACATTTCCAAGGGATATAAACACCTGTCCGTGCATCCTAGCAACCCTGATAAATAAGTTCAATCAGTGTCACCATGGACTAGAACCCTTGGTGATATTGTGGCTGCTGAACTCTACAAGACTATTATTGTTGGAGCTCCCTCAGTAGGGAAGACCAGTCTTGTAAGAAGGTATCAGACAGGAGAGTTCGTTGAATCCCGAACAGCTACTATCGCTGTAGATATGAGTGCAATTCCTTTTGATTTTCCAGAAGGTAAAGTGGTCCTCACAATAATTGATGTTGGCGGTCAGGAAACCTTTGCAGCTCTCAGAAATCGCTTTTATGTGGGTTCCCACCATGTGATCTTCGTCTATGATATGACAAACAAAGAGACCTTCAAACGTATCACTCCCCTCTACGAAGCCTTGACTGAAAAGATATGCATTCAAGGGGACAGTCATCTAGCAGGGTCGTTGGTAGCAAACAAGTCAGATCTGAAAAAAGAAGCAGTCATTGATGAAAAGGAAGGTCGGATGTTAGCGAATCTTCTTCACCTAGAATACTTTGAAACATCTGCCCTTACTGGTGATAATGTTTCTGAGATGTTTCACTGGGCTGCGGCAGAGTCTAGACGAATCCACCACAAGACCTAGTGTTTTCTATTGAGTTGCAGCTGTCATTTTACAATCTCGAATTCTCATGGTTGAGATAGTAGTAGGAGTTTGAACTTCCCACCAGTATACCTGTGTTCGATCTTTTCCAAGCGCATCGATATTAGCAAACATTCTCATTGAGTTGTCACTAATTCTCATATTCTTGATTGGCTTCATTTCTCCTTTCTCTACAAGGAACATTGCATCCCTTGGAATAGTGGAGAATTCTCCCGTCTGATAATTTTGGAATCTTGAATACCAGTTACAAGTGACATAGATTGTGGGTCTACTTACATCCATTAGCTCATCGAGAGAGTGGTCGCCATTGTCAAAGACAATATTGGACGCTCCTGGCAATAGCATTTTCATACCAACACCAAGACTTGCCATTCGAGAACTACCAGTAGTTTCTGCATCGAACATCTTCGCAGTTGTAGTGTTGTGAACCAAACTCTTGAGGATTCCCTGCTCTACAATTTTGATGGTACGACTTGGCGTTCCTTCCCAATCGAATGGGGTACTGAACAGTCCTTCATCGAACAATGGGTCCTCATATGCAGTGATGAACTCTGGAGCAATTTGTTCACCCATCCGATCTTGTAGTGGTGACATGCCCATCATTATCTGGAATGGGTTTGCAAGAGCAGGAATCGTTCCAAGAACATTAGCTGCGACGGTTGGTGTAAGAATGAGATCATACGTGCCTGGAGTTCCTTGAACAGCTCCGATTGCCTGTTTAGACAAACGACCTGCTTTTGCTCCAGCTTCAAGCATACTCTTCTCTGAATTCGATGGAATGGTTCCACAAGCCAATCCTTGTCCTGAGTAATCTAGTTCATCCTGTAACGCTCTTACATTCAGATCAAATGTTGTGCCTTTGGATGAACCCTCTGGACCCAAGCTGGAACGGAAGCAGAAATTCTGCTTAGTTATCATCAGTGCTCCTGCTACTCTTTTCGCTCCTTCTTGCACAGCTTGATCGATAACCGAGTTGATAATCTCAGGAGCTTTTTCTGCGAAGGAGTCTACCTTTGCATCATACTGTCCTTTCACCTCGGGGTAGCTATGAGCCTTGTCTTCCAGACCTGCATAGAACATTGAATCAGGTAGTATCTCAGTAAATGATACTGTATCATCGACTGCTTGCTTAACATCTTCTTCTGATGTGATAGGTCTGTCAGTAGTTCCAGTCTTTTCACCAATCACCACAAACAGTTCGAGCTTGAGTTCCTCCCATCTCTTGCTTATGTCAATATTATTTTGAGAGAATCGGATCTGTGAATTCTTTGTTTGGACAATTCGCGCAATTATTGCATCTGTCTTCTTTGATCCGTAGTCTATTGCATAATCGGTCAAAGTCTTCAAGTTGTCAGGATTAGTCATTATCCAACACCTCCAAGTCCGATTCCTCTAAATCGAATATCTCCGCCTCCTGCATAAACTGGTGCTCCTTGAGCAGGATCACTTTTTCCACATGTTCCTGGAAAGTCGAAACGAAGATTCTTGGAAATTGCATCTACTGCACTCAGCATACCGATGCTAGTTGTTTCCATGATAGGTCTCTTGACCATAGTATCTGTAATCTCACCATTCTTGATCAGATATGCTTCTGAGCCAGTATACTTTGATTGATAGCGTCTGTCATCAATGTTCCACTCTTGGAAACTTCTCATGAAGACTCCAAGTTTTACATCTTCTACAAGCTCTTCGAAGGTATAATCACCAGGCTCAAAGTATGTATTTGCCATTCGGATGATAGGTTCTCTATTGTACTCAGTCGCACGAGCTGCTGCATTTGACCCTGTTCCAAACTTGGTTCCAAATTCTCGATTGAGTAGTGGTTCGTGAATAATTCCATCCTTGATGAGTTCGCGTTTTCTGGCTTTCACTCCCTCATCATCGTAAACATAGTGCCCTGAGGTTTTCACAATGGTTGGGTCTTCACTAACACTTACGGTGTCTGAACCAACTCGTGATTCCCCGATCTTGAGGTCTCTCCAAAAACTCTCTCCAGCTTGAGCCCCCTCACGACCCATGATACGGTCTCCCTCACTTGGATGTCCGATATTCTCATGAGCAATTATTCCTGCGACTTCTGGACCAACAACCATGTCAATTGGTTGCGTCATCAGTTCATCAATTTTCACTGCACTTGCTGCGGCTTTTTGCAGTCTTACAACCTCATCTTTCACGTTCTCGATGAGGTTTGTTTCTCGGATTCTTTCCCAGCCACCAGCCAGCGTTAGGTCGAGGAACTTCTGCTCGGAACCTCCAGGCGCTTGAGCTGTGAGGACTGTATACATTAGAAGGTATGAAAGTTGGCTATCTATCTTGGTTCCTTCACTTGTTACCAAGTATTTGTCAATCACCTTCGCGTTGAACAGAAACACGAATGACGCCAATCCAACCATTTGTTGATTGACTTCATTACAGAACTCCTTGATCGTATCAATGTCTACATCTTGTAGTGGTTCCTTTGCTTCCATCTTCCATTTTGCTACATTAGCAACAGGTTCCCCTAGGTCAATAGGTTCTTTTCTCTTAGCATTCTTTGCCATCTTGGTCGCAGCTGTGATTGCTTCTTCTGCGAGACCCTTCTCAAGTCTATCAAATGAAGCAAAACCCATGCTACCGTCAACAAGCACTCGAACACCGATTCCCGTTGAAGGAGTAAAACCCCCAGAAACCAGCATCCCATTTCTAAATGCCATACCTCGAAGCGTATCATTTACGAATCGCGCTTCAACATAATCCGCACCGAGCTTCTGCCCGAAGTCGACGCTGTATTCAGCCAAATCTTTGCCATCTTTCATCTTTGACGCCATATTCAGAATAGCCAGCCTAATGATAAAGACTACGGAGATACCACAGTCTTCAAATGATTTCATTTCACTTGTACGATATCGCGTTGCCATTTTGTCTAGGTGAAAGCTATGATTGAGGATATCAAGCGTAACAAATGGATTGCAATCTATGCATTTCTGATAATGGACTTTATTCAGATTCTAATTGTATCACTGCTTTACTTGGATGATGCTAACTTGTTTGTAGTGGGAATAAATCTCTCACAAACGAATCCGCTCATCTCAGCAGGTCTCTTTGCTGGTATCACAATCATGCAATTGGTGATGATGTATCTATCCGCAGGGCAAATGCTCCGTAGTCCCGATTTGATTGAACTACATCCTAAATTCCTTTCACAGGAATCTTGGAATCGGAAATACTCTCGAGATGAAATTGTAAAATGGACTCTAGATTTGGCGAAGAAAAGCGAAGTATCAGTGAAGAAGATCTTCCTAATGGCTTCACCACTTCCAAATGCGTACACCTTCAGTCTTCCTTTCATTGGTTCAGTTGTAGTGGTTCACAGCAATACCCTTGATGTTCTGAATGAGGAAGAGATGCAAGCGATCATTGCACATGAATTAGGTCACATCAAGAATCGCGATTCTATTGTCACAATATTCACAAGGATGCCTTCATTCTTCATTGACATAATCTATCTCTATGTATATGTCAGATTGGCGCTTGCTCTGGCGAACTCACTAGTTATTGTAGATCTGTATAGTGCCGCCATCAGAGCAGTTGTGTTGGTTGCGTTCTTCGTACTATCAAGATTACTAACACTTGTGTCGCAGTATTTCATGAAGAAAGCTTCTCGTTCTGCAGAACTTCTGTCAGATTACCATGCAGCATCAGTGCTAGGTCATGAAGCGACAATCAATGGTTTGGTTAGACTTGGACAGCGTGTTGAGGCAATCACTGTACTCATAGACGAGATTAGATGGTTGGAGTCTCTTAACCCGGAACGAGTTGGGGCTATATCTAATGCCGAGCTCATGAGGATGATTACTCAATATCCATTAGATGGTATTGATGAAGCAAATGCACGACAGGTTGCTCCTTGGGTGTTTCTCTCAACTAGGCTCAAACACATGCGAGATGTCTACGGTGTGAATCTCAATGATGAACAGGTCAAAGATGCGGTAGAGCCTGCAGTCGACCCACTCTTGAAGAAACGAAATGACACAAAACCTGTTTCAGAAGCAACCAAGGACGCTCAGGTTGTAGATTGGCGGAAAGTCGACTATGATGGAGACCGACGTCTTTCCTCTCAAGAGATCACTGATCTACTCAAGCTACTCCGAACTCAACCAACTAAGATGTTGTTTGATAGAGAGGTTGGAGCGAATATGATGACTTTGGACCATCCCGATTTCAGACGTCGAGTCTTGTTCATTGCGGATGAGTTTGGTCTATAGGTTCAGGTTCTTCTGAATTGTTTTCGTATCTGTCAACTTCAGCCTGATTCATTCCTCTTTGAGAAGCTATGATGGCGGCAAACATTGCGAAGAAAGAAAACACCCAGATAGTGAGCTGGATTGCTTGACCATATCCTGTGACAAAGAATGAGCCCGTTTCTAATCCCAGAGGGTTGGTAATCAGGAAAAAGATTCCAAAGATTGTTGTGGCCAATGCAGTTGCGACAGAGAACCCAGTCGTTCTTGCTAGATTTGTAAGTGCACTAACTACGCCCATGTATTTCTTGGGAGCAGATGTCATGATGAAATTACCATTTGCTACACTGAATACTGAGAGACCTGTGCCCATGATTGCAACTCCTATTGCCATCAGCCAAATGTTAGGTATTACAAGACCAAGAAAGATGAGACCCACCATTTGAACCAAAAGTCCCACAGTTGTTTGCACCTTAGCATTGACTCTTTCTGAAACATAACCTGAAATCGGACCTGCAATTGATATCATGAGTGGTTGTACAATTAAGAAAATACCTGTTGTCGTCTGGTCGAATCCTAGAGCTTCCTGTAGATAGAATGGCAACAGAAAAGAAACTGGTACCATTGCCATATAGGCAAGAAGTGCTGAGAAAATGCTGGCTGAAATCTTTTTGTCTGTAAGAACTTCAATTGAAACAATCGGGGCTTCGAATGCTCGTTCTCGAAGGATGAATAGAATGAATGAAACTACAGATGTTGAAATGAGAATAACGGCAGTAATGAGATCCGCACTAGCTGATACTGTGACATAGTAGATTAGAGTGAAGAGGAATGAGAAGAATAATGCGGCTCCAATTGTATCGAAGCGTGTTTCTTTAACAAGCTCAGCTTTAGGAACTGCAAATTGTACTATCAAATACCCAATGATACCAATTGGTAGATTTATCAAGAAAATGCTATGCCAGCCAAAGAGCTGAGTCAAAATCCCTCCAAGGACTGGGCCGCTACCAAGTGCAACCGCAAGAACAATTGAGTTGAGACCGGTTGCTCTTCCTCTATTTTGCGGTGTTGTGAAATACGTAACAAGCGCAAGCCCATTTGCAGATAGCATCGCAGCACCAAGAGACTGGAATATTCTTCCGAGAATGAGCATTTCGAAGCCATTGGAAATTGCACAAACAGACGATCCCGCAATGAAGACCAACATACCAAGCTGGAAAATTTTCTTCTTTCCATAGCGGTCTCCTAGTTTACCCATTAGTGGCATCGTTGAAGTCATGATCAAAAGATATGCAACAACAACCCACTGGATGGCACTAATTGACACTCCTAAACTTTCTTTCATAGTAAATAATGAAACATTAACAATCGATGCATCGAGAGCGCTGAGAAAAATACCGAGACTCGTAGCCGCCACAATCTTGTAAGGTCCTGGTATTCCTTTTCCGCTTGATTCGGGGGAGTCAAAAGTTTCTGTCATTTAATGCATCATCACACTGAAATCAGAGTAGTCGAATACGCGTTCTATTTTCTCGTTGTTACATCCTTAATTGTTCTATCGGTGTGTAGACTCTAATCAAAACTTACCACAACAGATTTCATTGACCTCAAGATTGACTATCACATGCCCGATTGGTCTGATTTGCAGGAGCGAGCTAGATGTGACGTTGAAGCAGGTCTGAAGGCTTGGATAACGGTTATGAAAGAAGACCTTGGTACAAGGATAAGATACGCCTATACTAAAGGGTCTGCTAGTAAGAAATGGGAAACTCCAATCGATTATGTTCCAATAATAAGTGATGTAGATATACACATCATGCTGCATGATGATGACCCCTTTTTTACAGGTTCCAGTGAATCGTTTGATGAATCACTCTTCCTCTCCAAGAGATACGAAGATGAATTCCTCCATCTGCAACCAGACTATCTACACATTCCACGGAGTCAAATTATGACCATCAATAAGCTAGCTACTGATTTGGAATACGTTCCTCCACGCCCACAAGATATCCGAGCACTAGTTGGCGATATGCCAAACCCAATTATCCAGAGTGATGGTGATATACGGCAAATTGACAGACAGAACTTGATGGATTATCAGGAGTTCATCGAACCTCTTCCACGTCGAATTTTTGATAGAACTGGTCTGGACTATTGGTTCATAATTCGTCAGATGTGCTGGAGAGTGTCTCCTGCTCCCGTTCGATTACTTACTCAAATCACAGATAATCCCATTGATGTGTGGTCATGGAACCGAACTGCAATTGCTAAGGAACTAGAATCTCGTGACTACGCTGAGATTGCAGAACATTACACGAACTTCTATCTTCATGGATGGGATCTCTTCCTCTCTAAATTCACTAATTCAGAATCATACAGAAGTTGCATTTCTGCTGGATATTATACTCTTTCTAGATGTCGTGAAGAAGTGCAGCAGATCGAACATGATGAATGAGTTGCTTCGAAGTCTTCTTTGATTCATATAGTATATCCGCTCAGATTAATAAGCAAGCAATGTTGTAGTAATGAGAGTGTTGCAAACGAGATTGTACCTAGTAGAATAGCATTGACATCTGATTTTAGACTTGCATGAGCAGACCTCGACCGCGTTTGTCGCAACGAAGGAGAGAGTGTTCATGCGTAAGAAGAATGGAGTCTGTTGGGATGTTTTGTTACTAACGTTTTTCCTGTTCCTATGGAGTGTTTCCCTAGTGACAAATCTAGAGGGTTCTACGAATCAACTGGAAACTTCTGATATTGGGAATACTGAAAATGGCAATCGGATTGCTGGAACCCCACACAGCCCAATTGCAATTGACGGAGATAATAACTTCAGTTTAACCGATTTGGCAGAGGGCTGGGCTGGTGATGGTTCTAAAGACCAACCATACATCATTGAGGGCTTGGATATTGATCTTGGTGGAGGAAGTGGATACTGCATATTTATCAATAACACTCGGGCGCATTTCATTATCCTGAATTGTCATCTCTTTGGTGCCAGTGCTGGTGGAGCACACGGAATTTATCTAAACAATGTGACCAATGCTAGGATTGTTGATAATGTCATCAACAACAATTACTTTGGAATGTGGCTTTGGTCTACCAACTCAACTTCTATTGTCAACAACACCTTCACGGATAACATCTACGGTCTCTGGGCTTATGATTCGAATTATAGTTCAGCAGTCGAAAACTCTCTCACACTCAACTTTGGTTGCGGGCTATATTTCCAGAATTCTCATTTTCTCACAGTGATAGATAATCAATGTAATTCTAGCATATACAGCATTGAAATTTCCCAGGGGTCTTCAATCGTTGTCAGCAACAACACATGTTTCGGTACAGGTAATCCAAACTTCAACGGTATACGTCTCTCTCAGATAGAGTTCGCCACGGTGACCAATAACAACTGTAGCAATGTGAATTATGGTATTGACGTGTCTGGTGTCACTTCGGGTAATGTGTCAAATAATACATGTTTAGTTTTTGGCGTTGGAATCAGTGTCCATGCATACGAATCTACCAACATCACTGACAATACATGCAGAGGTTTGGGTCCAAGTACAGGTTTACAATTATCATTCCTCAACCCAACAAGAGTTGTCAACAATACTTGCATAGATAATTATTATGGCATTCAGATTGGAGGGGGTTGGAATAGTACTATTGAGGATAATGCCTGTTACAATAATACCTTCTATGGTATATATCTTCAGAATTCATATTTCAATATGATATCCAATAATGACTGTAGTGGAAATGACGAAGCGGGAATTTACCTCCAAAATTCCGAAAACAATACTTTGATCAATAACAACTGCAGTATCAATCCTCTCAATGGTATTCTTCTTTACATGTCGAATTCCACTTCACTAATCGAAAATACATGTACTGGTAATTCTCATGGTATTCATACTGATGAATCGTATAATTGCTCCATAATCAACAATATTTGCACCTTCAATACTCTCAGTGGCATAAACCTTGATACGTCGATTTTCAATCTAATAACAAACAATCTTTGCAATGGGAATGATATTGGTATCCAGCTTGGTGGTTCGCCTACCAATACACTGCTAGAAAATACTTGCAACAGTAACCAAGACAAAGGGATTCAAATTTCATCTTCTGATGAATGCTACTTATTCAACAACACGTGCAGTGATAATCTCAATTATGGAATTTATCTTTCTAACTCATGGGATATTACAGTGAGTAACAATACATGCATTCGCAGTGATTTCGGTCTTTACCTTGGATCAATCGATACAACTGTATCCAACAATACTTTCCTAGAATGTGGTTTGTTCCTCTATCCCATGTATTTCTTATTTGGAAGCCAATGGATAACAGACAACACGGTGAACTATAAACCATTGGTCTTTCTTGAAGGTCAAACTGGTGGGACAATTGCATCCGATGCAGGACAGATCATTCTAGTTAATTGCCATGACATGTATATTGAACATCGGAACCTCAGTAGCTGCACTGCAGGTCTGATACTCATTAATAACGGAATGACATACGTGCGAGATAACACCTTTAGCAACAGCTATTATGGTGTTTACGCCCTCGGAGTCCAGGATGTTTTTATTGAGAGAAATGTATTCAGCCAAAATTCCTATGGATTTTATTTAACAGATTTCGATGGAGTTCCAACCTTTGGCTGGGCTGAATGGAATCTCTTCTTCGATAATCATATTGCCAATGCTGAAGATGCGTACATACCTAGTTTTTTTGATTTCGACTATAACTATTGGTCAGACTACACCGGACCTGATGACAATTCCGATGGTTTCGGGGACATACCATACACCTTCACAGGAAACAGCGACCCGCATCCCTTGATGTACAATCCAATACCACCTCTCTGGCAAGAGCCACTCGTTGATCAAATAGTAGAATATGACTTCTCTATGATGCTCTTCCAATATGATTTGAATATCACAAGTCCTGCACCAATGAATTGGGCACTAAACACCACACTATTTCTGATTGACTCAGATGGAGTGATATCCCTGGACTCCTACTTACCCATTGGCACCTATGGTTTGGAAGTAACAGTAAGTAGTCCTTATGGACATCAGCTAGTAGACAGTTTCCAAATCTTCATTGCGGATATTACTGCACCAAGTTGGGTTTCTCTTCCTACAAATCAGAGTCTATTGTACGGTGAACAGATGGATATTGAAGTTTCAATTGTCGATCTTTCAGGGATTAGTAGATGGGAACTCAATGATACAATCAACTTCAGATTGAGGGCTACTTACTTTGAAACCACCAGCATTGCACGGATAACCAGTTCTACTAATCTAGACCCCGGAATGTATTGGTTAATGGTCACTGGTTTTGATATTTACAACAATGGGATATCAACAGTATTTGCTGTGACAGTAGATCTAGAAACAACAGCACCAGTTTGGGTTCTTGCTCCCATAGATGAGGTGGTAGAATACGGAGAACCTTATGTCCAGCGACTTGGAGCTTGGGACGCCTCAGGTATTGATTATTGGTGGCTCAATGACACAGTTCGCTTTGTAATCGATGAGTACGGTGTGATAAGAAACAACACTATGCTGCTATCAGGAGTTTACACTCTGAATGTCACAGTCTACGATCCCTCTGAAAACAGCCTCTCTGCAATCTTCACTGTCACTGTAAGTCCACCAGAACAAGACACGACTCCTCCAACTTGGGTGACTCTCCGCATCTACCAGACCATCGACTATGGTGAAGCACTGCAGGTGCAGGTTGAGGCCTGGGATGAATCAGGTATCGACCACTGGTGGCTCAACGACACAATCCATTTCACACTGGACGAATTAGGAGTAATCAGGAATGCCACAACCCTCGACCCTGGAACTTACAGACTTGAGGTACGAGTTTATGACCCATTTGACAACTACTGCTCAGCCACACTCGTTGTAACAGTGCTCGAAGCCCCAACAACTACTATAACAACCACGACTACAACATCGACTACGACGACTGCAACAACCACGACTACAACTTCAACAAATACAAGCACAACCACAGAAGGCGTTAACCCTGTGATGACACTTGTTTTAGGAACCGGAATCGGAGGAGCAGCAGTCATCGTTGTTGTCGTCGTGTTTCTAAGGAAGAAGTCATGACAATAGAAACCAGCTCAATGACCAATACTCACGATTGGTGGGTTAGTTTCTTTCAGAAAATAAGAAAAAGGGGACACGAAAATCCCCTTAATCTAGAATTGTGATAATGAACCTCTTGACCTGACATACCGTTCAGTGTATCTGAACAACAATCCGCCAACAATGACGAACACTATATCGAGAATGATGAGTGCCATCACTGCGTTGAATGCTCCTGAGTACGCTATACCTTCCATGAGGAACCCTCTGAATCCTTCCACACTCCACGTCAGTGGTGAAACTACCGAGAAGTATTGCAGGATTGTAGGTAGCACTGCGATAGGATAGGAGATGGGCGCAATCAAGAGTAGTGATGATGACAGTAACTCTACAATCATCCATCCTTGTTTTGCGACAAGCACAATACAGACTACGGTGAAGATGAGCCCTTGCATACCAACAACTGAGAGACCTACGATCATCAATGCGGGAATGATTCCCCACCAGTTCAGCGTCACACCAAATAGGAGTACCGAGGCAGTTAGTTGCAAGAGGACCCCGAGACCCCCGTGTTGTAGATTGTGAAGCATTGAGCCCCAGACTAGAGTATCCCTACGCATGGGAGTTGTCATCAGGGTCTCCAAGGTTCCTGCATTCTGTTCTCGTCGAAGAGCAAATCCAGTTCCCCACATGAGGCTAATTGCTAATCCAGTGTATGAACTTCCAAGTGCGATGTAAGTGATCCAATCTGAAGTCCCAACAAGTCCTTCAAGAGCTGCGGATTCGGCACCTCCAGTAACCGCGGTACCCGCCAGTATCAAAGGTATAAACCAAAGGAAAGGCATCACGATGAACCAGAGCACACTCAAAGGATAGCTGAACTCCACTTGCCACTGCTTGAGGGAAAGTGCATTGGCAGCTCGTAACTCTGCTCGTGCACCTTCGCGTTCCCACATCTTCGGGAAGATTTTGTCTTTCTCTTGCTCCATCTAGAATCCCCCCATTGAACCTCGCTGCTTTGTCCAGCGTTCTGCGAAGTTGAAGGTGGCTAAGCCCAATCCCCAGAAGAGCACAGCAAGGATGGTTAGTGCTCCCACTGATTGAGCAAAGTTCAGTAAAGTCCATGCTCCGGTGATTGCAATTTCTCGAATCGTAATGATTCCGATTGTAGTTGGAAGTAGATATGCAACAAACTGCATTGGTCGAGGTAAGGCATTGATGGGATAGTTCACTGGTGAAACCATGTATGAGGTTTCTGAAACTAATTGAGTCAAGACGCTTGGGTCTTTGAACACTAGTATCAGACCTGCAATCATGAACCCAAATCCGTACAGCCCGATTACCATGATCATCAGGATGATGATTGTCGGCAAAATCGCTGTGACTGCATATGATACTCCAAACATAGTCGTAGAGATGAGGAAGAGTATCAGTGCTTGGATTGTTCCCTGAACTGTGTCTGAGAATGCAGCTCCCAAGAGAATGCTGATTCGTGGCACTGGTGTGGAAAACAGCGGTTCAAGAGTTCCACTAAATTGTTCAACTCTGAAGTTGTTTCCTATACCCCATATCGAGTTGTCCAAGTACATGTACACAAACCACCCGATGACTACGAATTGAATGAAATCATCATAGCCCGATATCTCAGTGAAGTGTGCAGTGGTTTCCAATCCGCCCACAGCTGTTGCCATGAGAATGTACGGTGCAAACCACAGTATCGGAAGGAATCCCCAAACCATTATATTGGTCGGGTATCGCAGAGCGATTCTTAAATTCTTAACAGCGAAGGTTCGAGCTGCAGTCCAGTCCATTGCACGTGGCTTGAAGGTTTCCAAGTATTCACTGGTTTCGTGAATACTATTCTCCTTGTCTTTCTGCGCCAGCTCTGTCAATCCTTAATCCTCCTTCCAGTGAGTTGCAGGAATACGTCATCAAGGGAGGGCTCCTTCACCTCGAAGTGCTCAACCTTGCCTGAACTTGTATCTCTCATGTAATCGAGTAGAGTGTGAGCCATCTCGTATCCATTCTGCGCGGTGACGACCAAGTCTGAATGACCGTTCTTGGTGTTAATGGATGCTGACATGACATTCTCCATCTTCTTGATAACCTCGATATCTGGAGTGCCCACTACTTTCATGTGAAGGCTGTCGTAATCCCTTACTCCTTCCTTCAGTTCATGAGGTGAGCCAAAGCTCTTGATTTCTCCCTCGTTGATGAGGGCTATCTTGTCGCAGAGCAAATCTGCTTCGTGCATGTAATGAGTGGTTAGTAGGATGGTCTTATCCTTCAACTCCTCCTGCACATACTTACGAAGGTCTGTTGCGAATGTTGGATCGAGACCTTGAGTCGGCTCGTCCAAAAGTAATACGGGTGGGTCATGAATTAGCGACCGTGCAAAGACGATCTTCATTCGCATTCCGTGTGAAAGGTTCTCTGCCTTCTCATCTGCCTTTTCTGTGAGACCCATCCTTCCTAACAATTCGTCAGCTCGTTCCTTAGCTTCGCTAGTCGGCATCCTGTATAGCTTGGCAAAGAAGACGATGTTCTCCCGTGCGCTCAGCTTCCAGTAGATGCTTCTCTCATTTCCCTGACATACTCCCATCGATGCTCGAGCGTATGTGGATTCCTTTAGAACATCATACCCATTCACCTTGGCTGTGCCAGAGGTAGGGAGAACAAGGGTAGCGA
>Ga0114923_10001355_pt1 | contig 17084 bp, 19 predicted proteins | sample SumtaG_FD_89578 | JGI IMG/M metagenome (GOLD analysis project Ga0114923, IMG submission 89578) | Deep subsurface microbial communities from Indian Ocean to uncover new lineages of life (NeLLi) - Sumatra_00157 metaG | ecosystem: Environmental > Aquatic > Marine > Oceanic > Sediment | place: near...
CCCTGTCGCTTCATCAGCTCACCAATGCGCTCACGGTTCTTGCCCTCTTCCATCCACCAATCCCAGAGGCCCTCAATGACCTCCTTGAGCTCATCATAGGGATCTTCACACTTGATAAAGGGAACAAGAAGCGAGCCCATCTGGGCACCATCAAGGATCGGGGCCTTGGCTCCGCACAGCATGGAAACACCCGTGTCAAGACCGACTCGAAGCGCTCTCGGCATGGTGTTTATGCAGTGCATGCACCGCGTGCAGTTGCTGGTGTCGATTGAAAGCTTGCTGCCATCCCAGTCCATGCACTCGGTGGGGCAAAGATCGATCACCTCTTTCTGGATGTCAAACGCACCCCAGTCACGATCCGCATGCGCGCCTGCGTTGGGCTTCAGTTCGCCGCCCACATAAGCCTTGACCGCCTTCTGGTCGATGCGGATGTCATCTCGCCAGGTACCGATAAAGGACAGGTCCGAGCGGGCAAGAGAGGCCACGCAACAGTTGGGACAGCCGTCAAACTTGAACTTGAACTTGTAAGGGAACGCAGGGCGGTGCAGCTCATCCTGGTATTCATTGGTCAAGGTATGGCATATGTGCTGCGTGTTGATACAGGCAAACTCACAACGAGCACCGCTCAAGCAACACGAGGGCGTTCGCAGGTTCCCGCCTGAACCACCAAGGTCCTGGTTAATATTATGGGTCAATTCCCAGAAAATCTCTTCTAACTGAGGTGTGTGCGATCCGAGAAAAACAATGTCACCTGTGGACCCGTGCATATTGGTGATGCCGCTGCCGCGTCTTTCACACAGATCCATCAGTTGCTCCAGGTATTCCGTAGTGTAAAACTTGCTGGAAGGTTGGTTTATGCGGAAGGTATGAAAGTGTGCCACAGCCGGAAACATCTCGGGCTGGTCACAGTACCGACCGATGACGCCACCGCCATATCCGAAAACGCCTACGATGCCGCCGTGTTTCCAGTGAGTTCGCCCGTGTTTGTAGGACAGCTCAACGACACCTAATAGATCCTCGGGCATCTCAGCCGGACACTGGAAATCGATGCCTTTTGGGTTCTCTTTCCTGGATATAGCCTCTCGCTTTAAGTCGGAAACAAAGCTCGGCCATGGCCCTGTTTCCAGCTGATCCAGCTGAGGAGTTTTGTGCTTTAATTCCATTATCCTACCTCCATTCTTTAATGTGTAACCTTATATCGTACAACAATGGTCTGTACCGCGCAGGTTTCTTAAAAATATATCTTTCCTCACCCCCTCCCAATTTCTTAATGATTACTATACAGAGTAAACAATAGCGCACAACTGAAATGTGTGTATCTGCGTGATTTTGTGAATAAAGATGCAAACACGCCTGTGCAGAGTCCGTCTATAGACTTATTTGCTCCGTTTGTCAACAAAAAAACTTGGGTTGCACGGTTGTTTCCCCAGGCCTTTATGGAGAAAAATCGCGGATCTTACAGGCTTTTTAAAAGGCTGGGGGCGCTACGCACACGGGCTTGCACATCCGGTACGGAAGCAAGCAGGTCACGAACCTCTCAGGCCTTTGAGTGATGAATAGAATTTCGATATATGCCTCTTGAGATGACCTCTAATCACCGGTATGTCAGGGGCAGCTTGGTCACAGGTATCAATAAGGACATGGAATCTATGTGATAGATTTTGTTCAGTATAAGAATCGCAATGTTGAAGGAAGGCATCCGCAAAACCAATACCGATCATCCCTTTTCGTTCCTTTGTCCTTAAGCCTTTCAGAAACCCCTCCAGGGTCGCATCCACACATTCATCATCTGCCCATGCAACAGCGCCCACACCATCCAGGCGGTCCAGCCGCATCCTTACGGACAGGTTCAAGAGGAAAAAGAGGAGGGCCTCATGGACTGAGACGGCATCAGAACGATCCAGCATGGGGGCATATTGTCTTGCGGTCACGAGCCTGAGATCTATGGATTCTTCATGTGCTTGCACAATAAAGTCGCCTGCCGCATGATGCCATGGGAAGATCTGCTTAAAGGTTTCGACATCATAATAGAGTGTCATGATTTCAGCAGCCTGACTGTATATCTGCCAAGCCCGAGGCTGAGAAAGATAGCAATGGCCTTTGTCCGAATCCCAAAGCACCAGTCTTTGGGACCCGTCTTCCTGATCAATTGAAAGATGGAATTCATGATATCCCTGAAACCAATCTGCCAGAAACATGAGCATGGAGGGGAGGAAGGCTTCGCCCTGGAAGTATGTTCTGGGCAAGAACTGGAAATCATATTTGCTGTTCAGATACTGCAAGACTTCAAACTCCCGACACAACCACGCCTTGCCCCTTTCCGTAACCGCCACGTTCATAACAAAGGCGGCGCGGGCACCACCGACTGCCACCTCAATCCGGGCCGGGTGGTAGTCACTGCCGTGCTTTTCCGTATAGATGCGGATCTCTTCAATATCGGTCAGGAGGACATCTCTTGTCAGTTGCCGGCATGCGGCATCAACCAAGAGCCCATAACCATCTTTTGAGATGACGTCAGTGATCCCCTTGAAATACTGCCCATAGCTCAAAGCAGGACAATGGGGCGGGCCAGGCTCGGAACGTGTCAGCCGTAGGGGGGCCTCGGAGACAAGGTCATCGCAGGGGGCATAGCCGGCGGCGGACGGGACAAGGTACTTAATCTTGGGTTGGTGAGGTTTAAGCTTTGAGCCTTGAGCTTCTTGACTTAGCGATGCGGTTCCAGGTCTTTCAAGAACTCCGGCTTCACCTCGAATCCGTTGGCCAGGGCTTTGTCGCAATGCTCAACGGCCTCCTTATAAGCCCCCTTCTCAAAATAAGCGAGCGCAAGGTTATTGTGGGCAACAGCAAAGGTTGGCTCAAGCTCTAAAGCCTTGTTGGCAGCAGCCATCGATTCGTCCAGTTGGCCCTGCATAAAGTAGGCACTGGCAAGGTTGCTGTGGGCCTGTACAAACTTGGGGTTAAGGGAGACCGCTTTCTTCAGGGCAGCAACAGCCGCCTCAGGATCACTTCTCTGCAAATAGGCAAACCCCAGATTTCCATAGGCCTCGGCAAACTTCGGCCTGACTTGGGTGGCTCTCTCATTAAAACGGATGCAGGCGTCCAAATCTCCCTTATGCAAGTAGAGCCCCCCCAGGGCCACATAGGCTTCGGCCAGGGTGGGGCAACTCTCAACGGCTGCATGAAGTTCCTTTATAGCCTCATCCCACTTGCCTTCTTTGATCAGGCCTATGGCTAGATTGTAGAGCGTGGTCCCGCACTCTTCATTCTGGACCAAAGCCGTTCTTTGTTTTTCAATATACTCTTTGGTAGTTTTCGGCTTTGTCTGTGGCTTGCTCATAATGCTCCTTTACATAAGAAGATCGATTGTGTTTCAAATCGGCCCTAAGACATCAACCGGCAAACGGGCCAACCGAAAATTGTCTTATAAACAGACATATCGTGAGTTGTCAACAGGGACCGCTATTTACACCAGCGTTCCACCTTGACAATGTCAGACACACCCACCCATTTGCTGTCTCTTCCCGGATTAACCTGAAGCCGTGTTCAGTATAAGTTCCCCTAAGGTCTTTGGATGCGGGCTACTTGAAACCTGAAAGAATATGGTGTCCGGGGATTCGACAGGGGCCAGCAGGTTGACATGAATAAACAGGAAATGTTGGGCATATGCAATTGCGGAGATCACTCCTGGCCCTGTTTCTCTAGGAACTCCCGATACCAGCAAGAGAACTCATACATCCCTTTGTAGCGATCGTCATCGTTGACGATTCCAAGACACATATCCCAGACCCCCCGACCAAATTCGTTACTGTAGTCCTCGTGCTTACACGTGGCAAGGAATTCCCTGGCCAATTCAATAGCCGTTCGCCTCGATTTGTCCTTTCGCATATCAATCGGGTCTTTCGGCTCAATGAATGGATCCCAGTCGTCATAGCCTTGTTTCTCAAGGATATGTTTTTGCCGCCTGGGGGACATGCTATCAAAGATGATTTTCTTTCTCTCCGCGTCCTCAGGCAACAGTTTACGCATCTTCGTTGCCCCCTTGTTTAAGCCCAAAACATTCTTCATCATAGGTCGTCATCAGGGCTGCTGAAATAGGAACAAGGCTCATATACCTGTTTGAAAGGCTCGACCCAATCTCTTTAAGCAAGTCCTTAGATAGCTGAAAGAGGCGGTCGTTTATATTGTCGAGGTTCACCGCAGGATAGGAGGTGCCCTCCTTGAAGCCGGATTCTCCACAGATATGGGCCTTCCCCCCAATGGACGTGGGAATGCCGTAAACCCTGCAGGTAATAGGCCTCCTGGCATACAGGTCACACAGCTTCTCGTCATTAAGAAAAGGGCACTCTACCCTCTCATGGGCTAACTGCAACAGCACATCCTCTGGAGGCTTGCCTTCATTGAAATGCATTTTCTGAAGTTTGTGTTTAATCTGATAAAACTTGCGGTCAGCCTTTTCAGCCCGCCTGAGGATCGGGCGCCGATCCCTTCTGTTTAATGACCTGTTGAAATGATAATTGACATAGGCCGATTCGACGAGGGTGAGATCAAATACAGCGTAACAGCAGTCACAGCAATGGATCTCACAGCGAACGCAATCCTTGTGGGCCTCCTGCATCGCAGCAAAGACCTTATCCGTCTGAGCAACAAGGGCCTCGTATTTTTCAAATGTCTTTGAAAAGTCCAACATGATCGATCTCCAAATAAAGTTGTTTCACGATTTATATCACGCGGCCGCGCCGGTTAAAATTGAAAAAAGAGCTATTTATGTATAAAAATAGACTATTATCAGAGGATACCAACTCCTGTCAACGACCAATGAGTCAGCTCAAAAACGGCCCCTATTCAAAAAAAATCAAGAAAATACCTTGACAACTCCCGATCAAGTACCATTAAAAAGATATAACACAAGGAAAGAACCAGCAGGGGGAAAAGTTATAAAGAATGGCGGAGCATTTTGTTTACGGGCCAGTGCCGTCGCGAAGGTTAGGCTGTTCCTTGGGCGTCGATGTGGTGCCATACAAGACCTGCTCGTATGACTGTATCTATTGTCAGCTCGGGCCAACCAAAGAAAAGACAATCAAGCGAAAGGCCTATATACCAGCGGAGAAGATCCTGGACCAGCTATATCGAAAGCTGAAAGATCTGGGCCGTGCCGATTATATCACATTGGGGGGATCAGGGGAGCCCACCTTAAACAGTGAAACAGGGAGATTGATACACAAAATCAAGCAACACACGGAGATTCCGGTAGCTGTCTTGACCAACGGCTCCCTTTTGCGTGACAGGCAGGTCCGTGAATCGATAATGGAGGCTGACGTAGTACTCCCTTCTCTTGATGCCCACGATCAAAAGGGATTTGAAACCATCAATCGCCCTCACCCTGAGATCAACTTCAAAACAATGGTAGAAGGCTTGATCGCATTCCGCAAGGAATATCCGGGCGAGATATGGCTTGAGATCTTTATCCTGGAAGGGATAAATGCCACGGAAGCCGACGCAGTTGGATTAAGGCATTGGATTGACAGACTGAACCCTGAAAAGGTTCATCTCAATACGGCCGTCCGCCCTCCGGCAGAGGCCAGCGCACAGCAAGTCTCGGCTGAAGAGATGGCTGTGTTTTGCAAGACCCTGGGGGACAAAGCCGAAGTGATCACCACGTTCGAGGACCGGGGAAAGCATGAAAAGAGGGCCTATATCGAGGAAGACCTTTTGAATCTCCTTGCAAGGCGTCCATGCACGTTGGATGATATTTCTTCAGGGTTAGGTGTACACAAAAGTGAGATTATGAAGTACATTGAATCTTTAATCAAAAATCATACGATTGCCGTGGTCAAGAAGGGCCCAGCTACGTATTACAAAAAAGGACAAAAGCCTTAAATACTCAATATTTGGAAGAAGGTTTAATATCACAAATAAGGAGCAACTATAAGAATGGCGGTAAGAAAAGTATTCACTTACCCTGAAACGACCCTGCGTGAGCGAGCTGCGCCTGTCACGAATATCGACGGAAAACTCCAAAAGCTCATTGATGACATGGCCGACACCATGTACCATGCCCCCGGCATTGGGCTTGCAAGCAACCAGGTGGGAGAACTGTACCGTGTCATCATCTTTGATATCTCGACCAAGGATGAACCGAATGACCTTGTGGTCCTCATTAACCCGGAAATCGTTGAAGCCGACGGGTTAATCGTCAACGAAGAAGGATGCCTAAGCGTCATTGATTATGCGGCCGACATTAAGCGCGCCGAACATGTTACTGCTAAAGGCATGGACAGAGAGGGAAATCCAATCACCCTCAAAAAGGAAGGGCTTGCCGCCGTGATACTACAGCACGAAATTGACCACCTGAACGGCATTCTCTTTATTGACCATATTAGCAAGCTCAAACGGGAACTTTACAAAAGAAGATTGAAAAAATTGCTGAAGCAACGGGAATCCTTATCGCGTAGACTTTAAGGATCATAACGTGCATCGATTGGCGTCAGTAGAAAGTTATCACCTTCTTGCCTGACACAAAGCCCGAACATGCGGATCGTGGCTGCAAGGGGTCTGCCGAAGAAAAAATCCATGACATTTGGATCGATGTTGAGCTTTTCCGTCAAAAAGGGCCTTATGTAGTGATCGTACTGCAAAAGGTCTAGAATCTTTTCGACCGCCTTGTCGGAATCCGGTCCACGGAGCCCCTTTTCGGCCGACTCCAGGGCTATATAAGGGCACCGTTGCTCGTGTGCCTCTATGAACTGAAGGATGCCGTCATCCGGCTCAACGAGATCCCTCCTTTGAAGGTTCGGCCTTGCCATGACCTCCTCAAATCCCCGCAGGTCCCAGCATTTCAAGGCACGGCATTCAACTGGTCTGTGCTCGTAAATCTTGCATGCCTTCTGGTCATCGTCGTAAAAGATGCATGTCCAGGCCTCGCCATGCCCTTTTATCTTGATGATTTCCTGGTCAAGAACCATTAAAGTATCATCAATATTGCGAACGACTTCACCTTTTCTTAAAGTGTAAACACGGCTCCTTGCCAAAGCCCCTTTTGTAAACAGGGCAGCGTCCTCCGCATGCAGGGTGGGCCCACCTTTCATACAACAGGTCCCGCAGCGAAGACAGTGGGTACGAGCCCCCCCATCTCCCTCAGGCATTATATGATCGGCTTTGACCATTCTACCTCTCAACACTAGGTGCTCTAAGCCCCGGCATCATACACTGGGGTCATGATGTCTTTTCTGGAGTGACTGGCGGGAGGGCGCCGCCCGGGAGACTCGGAACGAAAGAAAAGAGATCATGCGCCTAAACCCAATGTCTGGTAATTAATGTTTTAGTAACTTGGACAAGCTGGAACTAAACAGATTCTAAGAAGGTATAAATTCGAAATCCGAAGCGCAACGCCGCACATGGACTTTTTACGAAGCCGTCAAATCAAGAAACCCCGTCATCAAAGAGACGGGGTTCCTGACCGGGTTTTGAAATTGTAAGGCTGATGCCCGCGTTACCACAATCCAGATCTAAATCCTCTTTTAGTGGTTGCGAGATTCAAGGCTAAGCCGGAAGGCTTCCGAACAACAGCCTGTCAACCTTTCACCTCACGTGGTTTCAACGCTAACTGCCTGGGGGCCCTTTTGTCCCTGCTCGACCTCAAAACGAACCCGCTGGCCTTCGTATAGAGACTTGAAACCACTGCCGAGAATTGAGCTATAGTGGACAAAGACGTCCTGGCCGTCATCCGTGCTGATAAAGCCATAGCCCTTTTTCTCGTTAAACCACTTTACAATGCCTTCTGCCATTACCGTATCCCTCCTTTCACAATATTATTTAGCTGGGATATCGGTCCGACAGAAAAAAAAGCCAACAAGGTATCCCGACCTTGCTGGCATCTTAATGCTGCTCCGCAAAACATCTATCCCAAACCAATACCTTGCCTCACCTGAAGATGTAAGGCATAAAAAACAATGAAACTGTTGCACACTATAACCTCATTACCTGTTTTCCTTTATCATCTTATCGATTCGCATGTCAAGCAAATCCGTCACTTTTTTTGATTGTTCAAAGATTGAAGATCGCCTGTAGTCTGCCTAAGGCGGACGTGGAATGCGTTCTCTATTGCGGTTCGCCGGGCCGTTTGACAGAACTCCTATCGATCAATCCCTCGTATAATTCGGGCCGTCGATTAGGGAGAAAAAATCGCATCCGATTCTCCCGTACATAAGCGAGATCAGCCGCTCTGAGATCCGCAAGGAGGACCGCCTCCTCTCCGCTTACATGCTTGGCTATCACATCTCCCGAAGGGTTCAGCACCAAGGCTACACCGGGAAAATCGAGCCCATGGCTATTGTTACCCACCTGATTACATGCCACGATAAAAACTCCGTTGTCGTATGCCCTGGCAGTCAAGTGACGTAACCAGCTATGAAGCTTCTTTTCAGGTGTGCCCCTGGGAGAAGCATGGGGACAGAAGAGGATGTCCGCCCCCTTAAGGGCCAAAATAGTGCCTAGTTCAGGGAAGTGGGTATCATAGCAAAGCTCAACGCCAAAATTAGCCCATTTGAAATTAAACACGGGCATGGTGTCTCCGGCACAATAGAGCCCCTGTTCAAACGGACTGAGGTGGCATTTTCGATAAACGCCCTGCAACCCTTCCGGGCTCGCCACCAGATGGCTGGCGAATATTCTATCTTTGCTGTCCCTCTCAATCAGTCCGGATAGTATGACTATTCCACTCTCCCGGGCCATTTGAACAACAGCCTCACTTGAAGGGCCGGGAATCGGTTCAGCCACCGAATGAATGATCTCGCGCACACTATATCCCGTCAGGTTCAACTCAGGGAAACAAACCAGGCCTGCCCCCTTTGAAGCAGCCTCTCCAACCCAGGCTCTCATTCGATTGAGATTGTCTGATGTTTCCCCTAACACGGATCGCATCACTACAGCTGCAATACGAAGATCATCCATGGCATCCTTGGGGCATGCCGCCCACCATTTGCTGTTAGCCGACAACTTAAAAGGTATCAGGAAACTATTTTTTACCGCTTGGCTAATAGCTACTGGCTACAAGCCAATCGTAGGCCGAAGGCCTCACCTACACGTCAAACTGTGCCTTGATCTTGTATACCTTGGCGGCAGGGAGATTCAGTATCTCGGTCACACCCGTTTTAGAGGCTATCTCCTTTAAATATGCCTCTATCTGTTCCATTGATTCGGCAATAAAAGTGAACCATATATTGTAGTTATGGTCCCGGCGATAATTGTGTGTGACGCCCTGGTATTGGTTGACCGTCTCAGAAAATTGGGCAATCTTCTCCCGTGGAACCCGGGCTGCACAAAGTGTGCTGACAAATCCAAGTCTGCCTGGCACGAAATTTGCGCCTATCCGCCTGATAACCCCCCTTTTTTTTAGGATAATCAGACGATTGACCACCTCGTCTTCTTCCAAACCAAGCTCCTGTGCAATGGTCAGGTATGGCCGGGAGGTGATGGGAAAATCAGATTGTATTCGGTTTATTATGGCCCTGTCGGTATCATCCATTCCTAACTCTATCTTCCTAAAGCTCGGCTACTTATAGCGAGCCCTTTGCATAACACCTTTTCACTTCCTTGTATGAACTTTTTGATCCGCCTGAGGCGGACTTGCTCACTAAATAGTGCATTAGCAGCCAAGGGATAAAACGGGCCGTTCGCTTCGCCCGGATGGGTGCCCCCAAAAGTTCATAATTACCGCTCAAAGAGGTTATACAAAGGTCTTATAGCAATCGAATGTGGACCGTTCTGCTGCGAGGGCCGTCAAACTCACAGAAAAACACCCCCTGCCACGTCCCTAACTTCAAGCGGCCGCCCTCTACCGCAATGACCTCTGAAGCCCCGATAATGCTCGACTTGATGTGGGCCGGCGAATTCCCTTCAAGATGGCGATATGCTTCCTTCCAGGGAACAATCTTGTTCAAAACCATCAAGATGTCTGATTTTACGTTAGGATCGGCACTCTCGTTGATGGTAATAGCCGCCGTAGTATGTGGAACAAAGAGCATGCAAACCCCGTCATCGACCCTTTCCGACTGGATTGCTTCTTCGATATCCCTGGTAATCTCTATGAATTCGGTCTTAGAGTTGGTCTTAACTGTAAGTGCTCTTTCCATGCCCCCTCCAGACAAAAAAAGAGGCTTTACAACACAGTAAAGCCTCTTTTTTCGGATATCCGAATTGTCTCACTAAGTCAAAGCTTTTTGCTTATACGCATCCGGTCGGTTTGGGAAGACCTGCCATCTTACATGCGCCTTTGCCGGGACCGGAAGGAAACAACTCATAGATGTGTTTCAACTTGAAACCGGTTACCTTGGCAAAGATCCTGACCATTGGTGCGATCCCGTTCTTCTCGTAGTAATCCCGCAAGAAGTCCACGCACTTCATATGCTCATCGTTTAGTTCGTCAATCCCCTCGGTCCCCTTCACATATCGTACCCACTCCGGGCACCAGTTCTCATAGGAGTCAATGAAACCGTCCTCATCCACACTAAAGGTTTTCCCCTCAAATTCAACACTTGGCATGCCAACACCCTCCTTTCTTTATGTTAATATGTTTAATTATATCGCACTATTGTACTTGACCTTTATTTGCAACTCAAAGCTCAAATAAATAACGAGTTGTTCCTATACGAAAAAACGCCATTTGTCAACACGAAAATTTAGAGTCTATAGTGGTAAATTCATGGAAATTCCAAGTATGAGATTAAGATAGAAGGTGATTGCCCGGTTCGCAGGTCCTTCTATGGTCGGCCGAAGACTCGATTTTATTTCCCGCTGACAGCCACTTCATCCCGTCCTGCCTTTTCTTTCAAATAGACATTGACCATGGTGTCGTGGATCGTCTTAATCTGTTTACCAACGTAGTTGGCCTGAATCGGGAGTTCGCGGTGACCCCGGTCGACCAGGACAGCCAGTTCGATCCGATCCGGACGTCCGAAATCGATTAAAGCATCCATGGCCGCACGGACAGTACGGCCGGTAAAAAGGACATCGTCCACCAGGACCACTTGTTTCCCGTCCAGGGAGAAGGGGAGTTCCGTCTTCTGTACAATGGGCTGGTGGCCTATACGGGTCCAATCGTCCCTGTAAAGATTGATGTCCAGATCACCCCTGGGAATGTCCGGTCCTTCAACGGCAAGTATCTTTGCCTTTATCCGATCTGCTAAAAACACACCGCCCGTCCGGATACCGATCAGCACTAAATTCTCCGCCCTTCTGTGCTTCTCCAGGATTTCGCGGGCCATCCGCGTCAAGATCCGGTCAATATCGTTCTTCTTTAAAATGACCTGTTCTGTCGTCATGGTGAGCATCCTTAATTGAACGTTTCGGGGTTTTTGCAACTCATTGAAATTATAGCTTCCTTATGACAATCTGCACTGGTTTTGCAAAAACTCATCAAATGGACGGCACAGTAAAAAGCTCCAGATGCAAGGCGCGCAAATCTTGAGGAATGAGGTCCGCCTCAGGCGGATCGCAATGACGAAAGATGAAGCGCAACGCCGCAGATGGACTTTTTACGAAGCCGTCAAAGATCGTAGAGGGTCTCATCGCGATGCGGCCTCGATTTTTTGGCCCTCCTGCCTTTTTTTTCAACCAGCATAAAAGGTTCCTCCTGATCAAGAAGGTCCCCCATTTCAGCCTCAACCTGTTCCGGATCCTCGCCTGCCTCCATGCGCGTGAGAGCCTCTTCCATGCCTGGGCCAAGACCAACACCTGCCGCATTTGAGAGCTTTCGCATCAAACCGACAGCCTGGCGCGGATCATCCTCGTTGATTCTGTCGGCCTCCCGTGCCAATAGATTCATGGCCTTTCCCATCTTTGACTCATCTATCAACATATCATCTATATCGCCCCCTTCCTTTGCTCCGGCGAGCCTGGCGAAAGCAGACATCTGCCTTTTCAGCTTTTTTTGTTTGCACCTGGGGCAAAGGGGCCGCTTGGTGGTATTCACGGAGCTTGAGAAAAAGTTGAATATAGTGTTGCAGTCTTCGCAGTAGAACTCATAAATAGGCACGGCCTATTCTCCTAACCTTTTTCCGGTCTGACAAGGAGGATTCCACAAAGCCTTGTAGTTCTATTCTATAATAAAGGTCTTACAGACGGGTCAATAGAATAATGGTCAGCATGCCGTCTGATAATGTAAGTGAGGGGTACCAACCACCGTGACCTCCAAGCCGATGGCTTTTCGATCAATAGCCATGGGTACACACTTCCCTTTCTTTTAACCTGAATCTCGCATGTATCGCAGACTGCTTATTGCTCAACGTGGTATAGAGTGACGAGGCCTGTTTGTCAAGCAAGGGAGCCACGGCCTACCGTAGTTCAAAGTTGTCCGGTTGAAAGATGGCTTTTGAAAAGCTGTTGTGGTTAGACGAACTACTGTGTTTAATAAGGGTGTTCAGTTATTTTGTTTATTCTATTTTTATTTTTTTTGGTGTAATGAAATAGCAGACTCTAAAATAGGGAGGAACCTATGGTTGTGGAACCCGAATTGATTGAAACACTTTCCGACCTCGAATTTCTCGGCAAACAACTGGATAGAGAAAAGGCTCTGGGAGTCGATATTGAAGCCGACTCCCTGCATCACTATTTTCCAAAGGTATGTCTTATCCAGATCTCTACAGACCAAAATACCTTTGTCATTGATCCCCTGGCCATACAAACAATTGATCCCTTGCGGCCCCTGCTCGGCAACGACAAGATCAAGAAGATATTTCATGGCGCAGATTACGATCTGCGTTCCCTTTTCCGTGACTTCTCCATAGAGGTGAAGAATCTGTTTGATACCATGGTGGCCTCACAATTTATAGGCGAAAAGGAACTCGGTCTTGCCGCCCTCCTGAATAGACGCTTCGGCATCCTCCTTGACAAGAAGTATCAGAGGGCCAACTGGGCAAAGAGGCCTCTTAGCCGTGATATGCTCTTGTACGCAGCACATGATACAGCCCATCTCATTAGACTGTACCACGAATTAGAACAGGAGCTAAGATCCAAAGAAAGGCTAAGCTGGTTAGTAGAGGAATGCAAACTCCTGTCGGTTGAATGTACGTTGGGTAAAAACAATGGGAAGGCCCAACCCGGGAACACTCCCATGTTCAAACGATTTAAAGGAGCAGGAAAGATGGGGCCGAGGGATCTGGCAATCCTTGAAAACCTGCTCTTGTTTCGTGAAAGAAAGGCCATGCAAGAAGACAGGCCTCCTTTCAGAATCTTTGCAACGCATGTAATTAAAGAGTTGGTCAGGAGAAAGCCCGCAGACTACGCAGAACTAAGGAAGGTTCCGGGCCTGTCGGCCAACTTCATGAAACAATACGCCGGGGGCGCGCTGAAGGCTATTCGATCAGGGCTTGAAATACCGGCTGATCGCCTCCCCTCTTTTCCGAAGAGACGGCGCCCGCCCTTGCCTCCGGATCCCAAAAAGAAGGCCCGATTGAAACTGCTGAAGGCCTGGCGCGAAGAAAAATCGGGCCAACTTGCGATAGAGCCTGGTTTGGCTTGCAACAACGCACTCCTTTCAGTCCTGGCCGAGGCCCATCCAAAGAACCAGGATGAGCTCAAGACCATACCCGGAATGAAAAACTGGCAAAGGAACGCGTTTGGGCAGGAGATTATTGATGTGCTCCAAGAGATTTAGTAAGCAAGCCCATAAATGTAAAATATACTTGACTTTTGACAGGAAGTCTTATAAAAATGGCGATTCGTAGCCTATCGGAGCCTTGCGCATATATTAGATTAAACCTTAACCTGGTGAATTGTATGAAAAAACTGCGTGTAAAGTGTATGAAGTGTGGAAAAGAGTGGGAAAAAGAAACCTCGGTTTCCTGGGGGCCTGACGATTTCACATCATCCCTGTGCCATCCCTGCTTTAGAGAGGTCATCTCTCCGATCATTCACAAGAAACAGTTAAGAGAAGGTAACTTCGATTGTTTTGGCAAGTCCGGAGACGATTGTGATCAGTTTCAATGCAAGTATAAAGAATGGTGCTTCCGTTGGGAGGAGGCGGAAAAAGGGACAGAGCCTGAATTAGCGACCATGTATTCCACATCAAGCCCGATGTAAACCTCGGGCGAAAGCAGTTATCCCCCCATAGCCCTTGTTACTTTCAATGGCATCCCTCAGGGCCCGCCAGGTCCAGACCTGCCTTTTTCATGGCATTGCCCCCCATTTGGCACCTTTCTTCAAGACCCAACTATGGTATAATGAAAAGTCTGGAGAGGTCGATATGAAATCGCTCGACGAACAGGTCCTAAAAGTAACAAAAGAGATTGTGGCCAAGTTTATTGAGGTAGGGCGTGTCTCTCCTGCCTCTTTTGATGAAACCTTTAAAACCGTTTATAGGAGTGTCAAGGAGGCGATACTGGATCACGGTATCGAAGAAGAGGAGTTAACCACCTCAACCATAAAACAAACCTGATGAGATCCATTATCAGTATAATTAAGGCTCCATACATCGTGCCGGAGACACATGTGTTTGAAGCTTTTTTTGTTTCTTAGGTCAAGGGATGAGACTTGGGATCATAGGCCTTCCGGGATCAGGCAAATCAACCATCTTCCAGGCCTTAACCCGGAGCAATAAGGGGCATCGCATCGCTGCGGTGCGGGTACCGGACGAGAGGGTCGATGTCTTGAACAGGCTCTTTAAGCCCGACAAGACCGTCTATGCCCGGATAGAATACTTACTCCCTTCCGGCACAAGGGCGTACAGCCAGGATGGGCGGAGCGATGAAAGCTTTTGGAGTGAAGTCCGCCCCTGTGATGCCCTGATACATGTGGTGCGAAATTTTCACCGGCCGGGTGGAGAGACGCCACACCCGCGAGACGATTTTCTGAGGCTTGAAACCGACATGATCTTTGCCGATCTTGTGGTGGTGGAAAAGCGGATCGAACGTCTTGATCTTGATAAAAAGCGCGGCAAGAAGGTAAATGCCGAAGAGCTCCTGATGCTTTCCGCCTGCCTCAGGATGCTTGAAGCGCAGAGGCCCCTGCGTAATGATACTGAATTGGCTGTCGCCCCCCTGTTGAAGGGATATACCTTCCTTTCAGCCAAACCGGTCCTTGTCCTTTTCAACAACGGTGATGAAGATGAGAGCCCTCCGCCATGGGAGGAACCGCCTGAACTTCACAATCCGCTCGTGGTCCGAGGCGAACTGGAAATGGAGCTTGCAGGGTTGCCCCCAGAAGAGGCCGCGGAGTTCTTGACTGCATATCATATCAAGGACTCGGCCGTGGAGAGGGTGATTCGTCATTCATGCAGCGTGCTTGGCCTGATTCGATTTTTCACGGTGGCTAACAATGAAGTGCGTTGTTGGTTGATCCCTAAAGAAACCACGGCAATAGATGCAGCCGAGGTGATTCACTCGGACATGAAGAGGGGCTTTATCCGCGCCGAGGTGCTCGCCTATGACGACCTGAGCTCCGCGGGTACATACCAGGAGGCCAAAAAAGAGGGGAAGGTCCGCTTAGAGGGGAAGGCCTACACGGTTCAGGATGGGGATATTATAAATTTTCACTTTAATGTTTAAATACCTTCTTGATCCTGGTGGATAGCTTTGTGGACTCCAGTTTGGCAAACTCTTTTAGGAGGGATTCCTGTTTCTTAGTGAGTCCGGTAGGCGTCTTTACCAATACCTGAATGATCTGATCCCCCCTTCCGTAGCCTCTCGGAGAGGGAATTCCTTCGCCTTTGAATTGAAACACCTCGCCCGGCTGGGTACCCTTGGGGATGCGGAGCTTCTTTTCCCCTTTTAGTGTTGGTATATTGATATCAGCTCCAAGCGCTGCCTGGACAAAGGAGATAGTAACCTGGCAGATGATGTCGTCGTTGTTTCGCTTGAAAAAGTCATGTGGCTCGACACTGATGAAGATATACAGGTCTCCGGGCGGCCCGCCCCGGAAACCGCTTTCTCCTTCACCGGTGAGTCGTAATCGTGAGCCGTTATCGACACCGGGGGGTATCTTCACGGAGACCTTCTTTATGCGCTCAACTTGCCCTGTCCCACGGCATTCAGGACAAGGATGGGGTATGGTTCGGCCCTCGCCGCGACAACGGGGGCATGCGGTTCTGATGCTGAAAAATCCCTGGGCCCTGCTAATCTGGCCGATCCCGCCACACTGGCGGCAGTCTTCCGGATAGGTTCCGGGTTCACATCCTGTGGCCTCACAAGTGTGACAGTTTTCGAGCTTTTCAATTTCTATCTCGGTCTCCAGCCCAAACGCGGCATCCATAAAGCTGATTCTCAAATCATATCTGAGATCCGCCCCTGGGCGCGCTACCGTCGTCCTGGAGCGCCTACCGGCCCCGAAGCCAAAGCCAAAGAAGTCGTCAAAGATGTCGCTGAAGCTCGAAAATATATCTTCGAATCCGTGGAACCCGGAAAAGCCTGTTCCCTGAAGACCCTGATGTCCATAGTTGTCATATATGTTTCTCTTCTGTGGATCATGGAGTACCTCGTAGGCCTCGGCAGCCTCCTTAAATTTCTCCTCGGCCTCCTTATCACCAGGGTTGCGGTCCGGGTGGTATTTCAAGGCAAGCTTTCGGTAACTCGCCTTGATTGTATCTTCCTTGGCGTTGTGGTCAACACCAAGGATCTCATAGTAGTCCCGTTTAGTTGTCATCTTTTTTTGTTCTTTCTCTTTTCCTTCTTCCAGCCCTGGAAGGTCCTTCACAAAATCTCATGAAAGCTCATGCACCGTCTTGCCGGCACCGTTAGGCCCGGGGAATCCAAAGAAAAGTAAATATAAATAACTAAAATAATGCACAATTACTCTTTGTCAATAGGGAAAAGGAATTTAGTCCTTCGCCTTTGCCGGGGTAAAAACAGCTTGACGGTGCAATGGGTTTTGTGGGAAGCGTTACTGGTCCATCTTCATATTTCGGGTTTCGGATTTTACTAACGAGCGCATTAATTACCCGACACATACAGAAAGGGAGCAACGATGTCTTTTCTGGAGTGACTGGCGGCATGGCGCCGTGTTTTAGTGACTTATCTGTGGGGGAGACCGCAGCTCCCGCTTGCGGGAGAATGCGGAGGGGGCAAGGAATGCCCCCACAGATAAGTTGCAAAAAA
>Ga0114923_10001356_pt1 | contig 17084 bp, 9 predicted proteins | sample SumtaG_FD_89578 | JGI IMG/M metagenome (GOLD analysis project Ga0114923, IMG submission 89578) | Deep subsurface microbial communities from Indian Ocean to uncover new lineages of life (NeLLi) - Sumatra_00157 metaG | ecosystem: Environmental > Aquatic > Marine > Oceanic > Sediment | place: near...
CTTTTGTTTTTGCATGATTGGTACGATTAATTCTGATATCCTTATAAATGAGCGGAGGTTCAATTCAATAGAATTCGACCATTCGTCTTTAGTAATTTTACTTATAGGTGCCGATGGGGGCCCTCCAGCATTATGAACTAAAATATCTATTTGACCAAATTCGTCCATAGTCTTATCAACCAAATTTTGTATTTGCTCTTCATACATAAGATCTGCGACAATAGGATAAACTCTATTATTTTCATTTAAAGACTTTTCCCCTTCAATCTCTTGTTTTGCTATTTTTAAATTCATTTCAGATCGACTACAAATGACAACATCTGCTCCCTCAATGTATAAACCCTTAGCACAGGCAAATCCTAATCCTTTACTCGATGCTAAAACTAATGCGACTTTATTTTCTAACCCTAAGTTCATAATTTGAATAACACTTTTTGTAAAATATTTTATGTTTAATTCTAGAAGATATTATCTAGTCAGTTTTGCAATTTTATAACTATTTTGGTTAGACTATATTATTTAAAGATAAAGAATAATCTAAAAGCAAGTATTGAATTGTGAAAATAAATTTAGGATTTATTCATTTTCCTGATGTAAATTTGAAAAGAAATAAAGGGATTCAAGGATTTTATTAATTTTACTTTCTTTTTCATCAAGTTTTTCTAATCCAGATTTGAAAAAAACAGCTCTCTTAGTAAATTGAAAATCTTGAGAATCTTCCATAAATTTAATAAATCCTAAATACTCTAATCTTTTTAAATGCAGTTTAGCCTCTTCGAAGGGTAAATCAAAATCATTATATAAATTAATCAATCTATAGTTTTTCGATTCACTGTATTTCATAATTATTTTTAAATCAATTTTAAAATTTTGAAATATTGATGTATCCATGGTTATAATTTTATGTTTAAATATCTCAGTAAAAATCTCTGTAAACAAATCATATGTTTTAAAAAAGTAATCTTCTGCTATAGATGTAGTATGAATCGTTAAATTGATTTTTTCCAGTGATCCTTTTTCTAAAAATTCATTAATTGCTTTTAACTTATGTTGTAAATATAATGGGTCAATTAAATCTATCTTATGTAATAAAATAAGGGTGTGACAATCATATAATTTCAAATTTCTATAAATTTCGAAAAAATCCTTGAAAAATTCAAAAATCTCTTTCAGATAACTGTTGATATCTATAACACAAATAATTATATTAGCCCCACTAAAAATATTTTTATCCTTTTTAAACCAATCTTGATTTTCTTGTCCGGCTAAATCAAATGCACCTATTTTGACATTAAATAATGAATATAACCTTGAATTAATACCTCTAGTAGGCTCTAAAGGTGTTTTTAAAAGATAGAAAGGATTTGCCATATCAAAAAAAACACGTTTAAGTGTCGTTTTCCCAGAACCTGCGGGACCGACAAAAATAATTTTTTTACTTTCGATCATACTAAGACTTATATTTATTATCTTTTCATTGAATACTCTTTAAATAATGATATTGTTTATTTTAATTTTGATGTTAAACCTCATGTTCTTGTAAAGCAATTCTTAAATCTGCTGATTTTTCAAGAAATTCTAATGCAAGAGCATCATCCCCCAAATCAAGACAAATATCAGCAATTTCTTCAAAAATAACTATTGTTTGTTTAAAGTCTCCATTTGTTAATGCATTCTGAGCCTCATTAATTAGTTTGTCTCTTTTAAAGATAGGAGTCAATAAAGGAGATAATTCTGTATTTATATCTAAAACATCAGCAATTATTCGAATCAGTTTATCTCTATTATTCGTATCTATTGCTACAAATGAATATGCTACTATTCCCATTATTTTTTCGATTTCTTCAGTTTTTAACGCATTGGGTAAATCTTGCTTATTTCCAATAATTGCTGAATAAGAATGTGGAGCATTATCTTTTATTAACTCTAGGAAATATTTACTTTTAATTACATTTTCAAGTGTCGAATCCGTTATTAATAAAACAACATCACTCTCTTTAATAAATTGATCCCATAAGAAGCTATATTGTTCTTGCCCAGCAAAATCCCATAAATAAAAAGAGAGTTTTCCTAATTTTATTGTAGTAACTTCTACATTAATAGTAGGAATATGTTCAAGAGGAATTTCCTTTGCGCTAAACAATTTAGAGATTGTAGTTTTACCTACTCCAGAAAATCCTATTAAAGAAATTTTGGGTCTTAAATTTGAATGTATAGAATTAATAAATGGATCTAATATATCAAGAATTTCTGTTTTTATTCCTTCATTTATAGATTCACTGAATAATGTAAGGAATTCTTTCCATAATCTGTATAGCTCAACTTTAATTCTATTAAAGTCATCTCCTAACCCTGAGATAAAAATCATAATTAAATTATAATCAGTATTTCCTAGAAATGAAATTTTATATTTATAAAAATCAAAAAAACTTACTTCATTTGCAGACTTCGAAAAAGCTTCATTTTTTAAATGAGGGAGAATCCGTTCAAGACTTTCTTGAGTTAATGTCCTCCCGAATTCTCTATTATATATAATACTACTATTTAAAATGATAAAAACTTGTCGTAACATCTTTTTAATCACGTTTTTTATACGAAATTATAAGTCTAAAGATTTATTTCTTTTTGAATTATAAAAATTACGCAGATACTCTTTTAAATTATTCATCAAACCAGTTAATGTATCAACATCATGTATTTCAGATACACAAGTCAAATTTTTAATATTAGGAGTTATTTGTTCAAGATTTGAAAGTATAATACTTAGCATTTTAAAACCTGAATCTATTAAAAAAACATTATTATAAATCTCATTTAATTCCTCAGTTGTGTGATCCATATGGGCAATTCTTTCATGCAAATAACTAATCAAGTTTGTATCGAAGTCCTTAGTCATAGCCTGAACTATGATGTTGTTAAATTGGTTTGTAACAAAAAAAATCGTTTTAGAGTGTTTCTCAATTACTGTATCTATAATATTTTTTATATTGGCTGTTTCTGGTGAGAGGTCACTCAAAACTTCAAAAAACGCATTATAAGTTCTATAAATCTGATTAGGATGTAAGCTTGTAAAAAATATTTTAAATTCTATAGGAAGAGCTAATCGATTTTTTATTTCATCTGAAATTAATCGAAATTTACCTTTAATCTTTTGGTTAATTTGATCAATTTTATGAAAAAATAGTATTAATTTTCCCATATTTCCATTTTGGTTTATAATATTGAAAATTTTCAGAATTTCCTCTAATAATTCTTCAGGTTGATCAACCCATAATAAGTAGTCAAAGATATAAATAAAAACATCAGAATTAGAAAATAGATTTTTATGCTCATCTTCATGTTCTAATAAATAAGTTAACTCTTGTCCAGCAGTGTCAAAAACGCCTAATTCTAAATCTAGCCAAGAATAAATTGAAGTATTTATTCCATGTGTAGGCTCAAGTGGAAAAAGAATTAAATTATCCGGGAGTACTCCTTCAAATATAGCCTTTTTAATGCTTGTTTTTCCTACGCCTGACCTTCCTATCAATACTATTTTATTTGCCATATATTAATCACGACAGTTCTTCATCTTCAATTCTTTATAGAATAATTGGATAAATAATCAAACTATAATCTCAACTGCAAACATAGAAAAAATCAATGTTTATAAATATGTTTTTTTAACTTTTGTAATTTTAAATAAAGAGCTCTCCTCTGTATTTCTTTTTTTATATTTTGCTAATAATGTTGGATGAAAAAGATTATATAAATGGATTAAGATATTTAATTTGTTTTAAAACTTTATTAAATTTTTTAATAAATAAATTCAGAACTAAAAAATTTTCATTACGAACTGAGGTTATATTAATGGTATTAGGGTTAGCATTAATAAGTTGGGATGAAATACTTGGACCTATTGTAGACTTTAAATACCCGAATCATTTAAATTTATCGACTGATTTAGTTAGTAAAATAATAATGTCTCATACATTAAATGAAGATGTTATGGAAGAGTTATTTGAGCTTGAATTCAATGGTAAAGTTATTCTGAGCTATTGCAATAAATCAAAAAGTAAAGAAATTGGACCCGAAATACTAATTCTAATAATTCATGAAAAAGAAAAGATAAAATTATTTGATTTAAAGCCAAGTCTAAGAAAGTTCGCTCAATCTGTTATAAGCCATCCAAAAAAACTTAGAAGTGATTATATTTTAGCTAACATTGAGCAATTTTTTAAAAAAGCTTCAGAAAAGAAAATTTTAATTTTAGGAAGAGCCGGAACAGGTAAAACTACTATAAAAAAAGTAATATTTGAGGGAAAGGACCCTAAAGATTTGTTATATAATCCATTACAACCAACAAGAGGATTAAGTCCTTCTGTTTATTCGTGGTTAGATTTAAATTTAGGTTTTTTTGATTCCTCAGGACAAGAATTGAATAATTTATTAGATGACGAGATTGAGAGGAGTTTAGCTTTTGAAAATGCCAGCATTATAATATATGTATTTGATTATCCAAGTTGGAATTATCAACAAAAAGAAATTATTGAAGAAATAAAAAAGATCTTAAAAATTTTAAAAGATAGTGGTAATGAGGCACAACTTATCCTTTTTAATCACAAAATTGATTTAGTAAGAAACTATTCTGATATATTCGACCAAGAAATTAATAGAATAAAAATTATTATAAAAGATGAATTGGATCTTCCAATTTATTTCACAAGTATCAATCCTGAAATGATATATAGCACGTACAACGCCTTTTGCAAAATATTAAGCGTGGTTTCACCAGAATCCAATTATTTAAAAGATCTCTTAGATAAAAAAATCAAAGATTTCTCGAAAACTATGGCTTTTATAACAAACTTAAATCATAGCATTGTAGCCCAATCTCTTTCTGAAGATTTTAATTTTAGCCTGATTAATCATATTCACAAAATAACTGCTCAATTCAATCAGTCATTTTTAGATATGGTTGAAAACGATAATATTAATTATTTCTTAATGTCAAGTTATAAAGGCCTCACTATTATCATGAAGTCCTTAGATTTACCTGAATTTAATGTATCAAAAATAATTTGTGTTTCGCAAACCCTTTCTAATGAGAAATTAGTGGATTTAGCATTACAATTTGGTATAAAAATTGAAAGTATTGAGACCACTTATTAAAATTATAATATATCGCATAAAACAAAAATCTTCCATATTGTAAAAGTTCTCTAAAAATTCAAGCTGAATTGAATATAAGAAGCATAGTTATAAAAAGTAGATTAAATTTTTTTTTATACTTTTTAATCTGGAGTGAGTTCGTCAAGGTCTGATAAATCTAAGCCACTATCAAGAGTTTCTGGTATCTCACTGAGGAACTCATCCAAAATCTCTTTTAATTCATCTCCAGAGCGTTTTAAGATGAGTCGAATTAAGATTAGTTAAATAAAATTGGACTAGTTATCAAACTAAGCTATTCTGACTTATTTAAATAATGACAATCTAAAAATGTAAACCGGCTCTCAATTTCTCATTTAATTTGCTTCTTATTTGCTGTCGTTTAAAGAAATCCTCATTATATTTCGTTTTATCGTCATTATATTGCTTCAATACTGACCACTCACAAAGTTTTCTAATGACGTATATTCATTAAATCACTTCCCTTGTCATTCTTCTTTTAATTAATACCCCACATATTTTAAATCAAAACATAATGAGGAATTAATCATGTCGCAAAAATTAGATCAAAAAAAATTTTTTAATTTTTAATCTGGAGTAAGTTCATCAAGATCCGACAAATCTAAACCACTATCGAGAGTCTCTGGAATTTCTGATAAGAACTCATCGAGAATTTCTTTTAATTCATCACCAGAGCGTTTTAGAATCAATCTGATTAGACCGATGTTGATGTCTGGATCAGATATTAGGCAGAGCACGCCTTTACCAGAATTGAGGTTAAGCCCTCAGTTCATTTGGCCCGCAGCTCGCCGCGAAAATCTTCCCACCTGTAAACTCACTGGTCACTATATCCAAATCTCCGAGTTCCAAATTTTTTCCTTGCTCTTCTGAAGCACAAAATACAGCACTGGCAATGGCTCCTATTCCATCTACATCAGCAGGGAAGTATGAAAATTTTGAGACACTTGCGATTGTTAATCCAGTTCTGTCAACCAGAATTACTTTTTTAATACCGCTCTCGCTCTTGATTATCTTACTCAGGATATTATCAAAACTTTTCGTGTCAATACTGATTTTTAAACACCAATCCTAATTTATTCTTTTTTAATATTCTTATTTTAATATAATATTATAAAATTCTTTATAAAAAATTATGTATTCAAAAATTATTTTTTTTTCTTACGAATAAATAGATTTTTATAGAAGCTTTTTTTCCTTTATAATTTCTTTATAATGGTCCCTCTCGCGTCTTAAAACTTTAACCTCTTTCTTCAAATCAATTATAACTTCTGCTAAATTATCTTGCACGTTCACTTCAGAGGTTAATTTACTTTTAAATTCTTTGAGCTTGAGTTTTAAATTAGTGATATTATCTATATGAAGGCCATTATCTTTAACCAATTTTTCAATTTCTTTTTTTAAATTCTCATTTTCATTTTTAATTATGTCAATTTGGTTCTTAAGATCTTCAGCTTCTTTTTTAATTATTTTAGATTCATCAATCTGATCATTAGATTTTTCCAGTTCGTTTTTAAAATTAACAATTTGAATATTTTTATCATTAATTTCTTCCATTATCTGATTAAGCTTTTCTGTTTGACTATCTATTTCTTCTTTCTGCTGATTAGATAATTCAGTCAAATTGTTAGCATTTGTAGTTAAAATTTCATTTTCTTTTTTGAATTTTTCGTATGTTTCTTTCCATTCTTCTATTTTTGAAATTTCTGATTGTTGATCTGTCAGTTGCTTTGTAATTTCCTTAATTTTTTCACTTTTTTCCTTTAGTAACATTTTGAGGTCCTTGATTTCTTGCTCAAGCACTTCTTTTTCCAGTCTATCAAATCGTTTTTCTAGGTCTACTTCTGCTTGACTAGTCATTTCAGTTGATTTGTGTTCAAATTTTAATTCAGGTTTGATATCTTCAGAAGTCATTTTTTGACTAAGTTCATTTTGTTTAAATTCTTCTTTTTTATCTTCTGTTGGGTTTAAAATTACTTTGTGAACTTCCTCTTCATTAGATACTTCCCAATATGGTTCTAAATCTGCATTGCCTAATATTATATAATACTCTTTCAGCATTTCAATAAAATTTGGTTCACTCTTCTTATTCAATAATTCGAACGCAACTCTTCTTACCATACCTTCAAAATTTTTTGCAAGTTCTTCATTTTTTAGATCTTCATCAGAAAGAATTACGCTAATCGCATGATTAGGGTACCCAACATATTTTTTAAACGAAAAACCGGTAAAGAAGCTAGCTACACTGAAATCCTTTATTTCCATTTGAAAAAAATTTGGTTGATCCTCTTTCATCCTATGGAGCGTATAAATATTCATTAAATCTGAGGCCTTCATATTTAAGCTTTCAGAAATATCGATAGGATACTGAGCATCAATAAAAGCTTCGAAATTTTCATTAAATCTCAAAATCATTATTCCTTTCAAGGTAAGATCACTTATTGTTTTTTACAAAATAGTCCATACATATTTTAAGAGTAAAAATTAATTGTTTTGCTCTTCTAATAAATAGTATTAAACTTAATTGTTTTAGTTTTTAAATAGTAATTATATTATCAGTTTAGAGTTTTTTTAACTAACTCTCTAAACTCTGCCACTTTAATTGGTTTAGCAACATAATCATTAAATCCAGCTTGTAATATTCTCTCTTTATCTCCTTTCATAGCAAAAGAAGTCACAGCTATTATAGGAATTTCCTTAAACTTATCAATTTTCCGAAGTTCGGTACAAATATCTATACCACTCATTTCAGGAAGTTGAATATCTAAAATAACCAAATCTGGTTCTCCTGATTTAATTAATTCTAACCCTGTATCGCCTCTTGTTTCTGAGAATATTTCTACGTCCGGAATAAGTTTTAGGATTGCTATAAATAATTTCATATTCTTTTCATTATCTTCAACAACATATATTTTTTTTGGCATCTAGGTTATCTCACCTATTTAACATTAATAATAATTACTAAAATTTGAAATAAAAATAATTTTAAATTCTTTTGACTATTTTTTTTTCTCTTTGAATCTAATGGTAATTTACTAAAATATAAAATTTTCTAATTAAAATTGAATAAATTGCTATATATATAGGAAATTATAGATGTAATAAGGCTTGAAAGTTGGTTTAGAAACATCGTTTAATGTAATGGTTCACTATAACAGAGAATTAAATTCATCATATTCTTTCTTTTCCTTTCAAATATTAAAATTAAATTCTAAGTAATTTTTAATTCCATTTAGTTCTTTTTAACGAATTAAATTGTACTGAAATCTCTCTTCCTTTGATATATTTTTTAGATATATTAATTAAATACAAATTTTTACTTATTATGTACTAATTAAACACTGTTATTCCAAAAAAAGGATGGGTTAATAAATTGGTAATTGGCTTAGCACTTTTTAGTTGGGATCAAAAAATAGGTCCTGTTTTAGACGTTCAATATCCCGAAGCTCTTGAATTATCAGATTCATTAATTAATAAAATATATATGACACACTCTTATAGTCAGGAATTTTACAAAGAAGAATTAATTGAAATAAATTTCGAAAATAAATCTTTTTTAAGCTATTGTGATAAAAGGAGGATTTCTGATGTAGGTCATGAAATTATAATTCTTAATCTTCAAGAAAAAGAAAAAATAAATTCTTATAATTTGAAAAGACAGCTTTTTGATTTTGCAAGAGGTGTATTTCAGAGATCCAAATCTGAACGGAATAAATTCTTTTTAGAAGGTGTGAAACTTTTTTTCAAAAAATCTTCAGCTAAGAAGATTTTATTGTTAGGTAGAGCAGGTACAGGGAAAAGTACAATTAAGGAAATTATTTTTGAAGGAAAAAATCCTAAAGATTTATTATCCAATCCTCTCGCTCCAACTAGAGGTATTACACCTTCAATTTATTCATGGTTGGATTTAGATTTAGGTTTATTTGATTCTTCAGGACAAGAATTACAATATTTATTGAGTGATGCGAAAGAACAAAATATTGCTTTTGATAATACAGATGCAATTATATATCTTTTTGATTTTCAAATTTGGGTTGCTAAATCTGAAGAAATTATTGATGAAATTCGGTCAATATTAAAAATAATAGAAAATAAATCATTAAAATCAAAACTAGTATTGTTTTTACACAAAACTGACCTAATGAGTAAAGATTCCATATCTGATAAGATTATGGAGATAAGAGAGATAATTGATGATAAATTAGGGTTACCTATTTATTTTACAAGTATCTATCCGTACTTAATATATAGCTTATATAATGCGTTTTATGAGATCTTAAGTAATTTTTCAGAAGAAACAACTGCATTAAAAACAATCTTAGATAAAAACATCGTGGACATACCAAAATTAATGTGTTTTATCACCGATCCCTATAATAGCATCATTGTTCAAACAATGTCTAACGATTTTAACACTGACTTAATTAATCAATCGCATGTACTTATCGCACAATTGAACCACACGTTCGAAGATATGACGGAAAATCAAATTGAGCACGTAATAATTTCAAGTACAAATAACTTAAACATCATCATGGAGAACCTCAATCTTAAAAAATTTGATATTAAAAATTTAATTATTATATCTGAAACTGAAAGCGTTAATAAATTAATTATGTTAACAGAAAAAATCGGTACTAGCATGAATCAATATCTATATTATAATAAAATTTACTAACTGTCTGGTTGAATTGAGCAAAAAAATTGTCATAGTAGGACCTCCTGGTTCTGGAAAGACAACTCTTTAAAAAATCTTTTTTGAAGGTGAAAATTCTTCAAACCTATTAAATTATGCACTAGAAACTACGCACGGACAAGAAACTTTAATACTTAGATATTACGGAAATAGATCTAGGATATTTATACCCAAATTTTACATTATTTGTTGTTATTAATCATCATAAAAACTCTAAAAATTCGTTTAGTCTTTTTGCTGTTGGAATACGTAAAGATTTTGGTATAGTAAAGATAAAAGTTGATCCTACTCCCAATTTACTAGTAAAGGAAATTGTCCCACCATGTAAAGCTACTAATCTTTGGGTTAATGATAATCTAAGACCTGTTCCTGGAAGAGAACCTACGTATTCTGAATCTACTCTTTTAAATTCTTTAAATATAATATCAAAATCTTTTTTATCAATTCCAATGCCGGTATCCTTAACTTTAAAGATCCAATTTTCTTTATCTTCTTTAAAAATAAAAGTAATTTTACCTTCAATAGTATATTTTACAGCATTATCCAGCAAATTAATTAAGATTTCTTTGAGTTTTATAGGATCAGCAATAATAAGCTTATCATAGTTTAATCCTTTAATATCAAACTTCAAATCTTTTTTACTATAATCTGGTTTTAACGTGGATTTAATTTGCTCTATTAAATTGTTTATTGAAAATTTTTTAAGATGTAAGGACATTTGCCCCGATTCAATTTTTGATATATCTAATATATCTTTGACCAATTCGAATTGATGATCTGCAGACGATTTTATATCTTTAACGAATTCTAATTGATCTTTATTTAAGGGACCGTAAGCACCTTCTAATAGTAAATCTGTAAAACCAATAATAGCATTCAAAGGAGTTCTTAATTCGTGGGACATCGTTGCTAAAAATTTATCTTTGAACCGAGAAGATTGGAGAATTTGGTCTAAATACAGTTTTTGTTGTTCTAAAGCTATTTTTAGTTCTTTAGTTCTAATTTGTACCTCATCTTCTAACTGTTCTTTGAATTTTTGCTCTAACTCTTCTGCTTTTTTCTTTTTAGTGATATCTCTGACAATTCCTCGGTAACCAATAATTTTTCCTCTGGAATCATGTATCAAGTTAACTGAAGTTTGGTGAACTCTTTTCTCACCATCTTTTCTAATGACCTCAAATTGAAGATCATTTAATGAATTTTCTGTTTTATAAACATAATTAAATCCTTTAAAAGCATGACGTGCAGCTTGTTCGTCCATATATTTTCTATAACTCTGCCCTAATAATTCCTCTCGAGAATATCCTAGCAGATCAAGAAAAGAATCATTAAAAAATATAAGGTTTCCTTGTAGATCAGTTTCAAAATAGCCTTCTTCAATATTTTCAAGTATTCCTCGATATTTCTTTTCTGACTCCCCTAATTTTAGCTCCATTTTTTTTTTCTTCGTTATGTCAGTTATGATTCCTGTAATCTCTTCTTTTCCATTTTTTATAACTAATCTCCCCTTCGCAGATAAATGAATATAATGCCCATTCCTATGCTGATATTTAAAGTCAGCGTTTATTTCTTTCTTACTCTCTACCACTTCTCTTGAAGCGTTTACTAATCGTAAGAGATCATCAGGATGAACTTTCTTAAAAAAATTTGTGCCTATTAATTCCTCTGGTACATATCCTATTATTTCATAACTTTGTGGACTGATATATTTAATAAATCCATTTAAATCTATTTTGAATATGGCATCAGAGATATTATTAATTAAATTACTATATTTTTCTTTAGATTTTATTAATTTCCGTTCTGCTTCCTTGATATTTGAGATATCTTCGACAATAACTTGGATTAACTCTTCTCCACCTACATTTATAAATGAAAATAGAGCATAAACCCAAATATAAATTCCATCTTTTCTTCTTTGTTGAATTTCCAATGGGTCTGGAATTTTTCCATTAATTAAAGTTTTAAAAGTTTCTACTACAATCGGCATAGATTCTGGAAGGAACCATTTAATTCCCATGAAGTTTCGACCAATTAACTCTTTTCTTGTATATTGATATATCGTTTCAGCAATTGGGTTTAAATCTCTGAATTTCCCTTTTCTATCAATAATGAAAATGGAAAGGGGGGAAGTCTCAAATAAAAATCTATATTTTTCTTCTGATTCCTTTAATTTTTGTTCCATCTTCTTACGCTCGGTAATATCTCGTGCGTAAAGATTAGCATACCCCTCTTCTTTAATGGGAGTAATCTCGATAGTGTAGATTCGGTTATTGAGCTCAATCTCAATCCCCTTTAATGTGTTTATGTTAATGGCTTCAATAACAGCATCTTGAAATAACTCTGGAAGAGGGTCACCTTCTTTTATGCTAAAGATACTCTCACTCGCCTTATTTAAATATATTATGCTCTCTTTAGTCACCCTTAATATAGGGTTTGGGTTTTCAGAGGGAAATCTTGCTAAGTTGGAAATCTCCTCTTCCGCCTTCTTGCGCTCGGTAATATCTCTCATAACGCTAACGAACCCTATTGGTTTTCCATCGCTATCACGCAGCAAAGTCGAGGTTAATTCTACATCAAAAATTCTCCCGTCTTTGTCCTTCACTTTATACTCTGATGGAAATGTGGCATTCTCTTTAAATATATTTCTCATATTCTTAATGGCTTTAGCCTTATCTTTCTCGGTAATACTATCTAAGACGTTTTGACCGATAATCTCTTCTTTCTGACTGTACCCGAACATACGAATTTGTGCCTTATTCGCGTCTATAATCATGCCTTTCGAATCAATGATGGAAATCCCATCTGTAGTAGATTCAAACATTTTACTCAGTTTTTCCTCCGATTTCAGCAATTTTTCTTCCATCCTCCAACGTTCTGTAATATCTCGAAATATTAAAACAACGTCTAAGATATTTCCCTTCTTATCTTTTATTGGTGCTGCACTGCCAGCAATAGGTATTTCCTTTCCATCTTTAGATATTAAGAGAGTAAAATTCGCCAAACCAACAACAACACCTTCCGGAAGTACCCTCGATACAGGATTTTCGACTGGTTTGCGCGTTTCCTCATTAATAATATTGAAAACTTTTTCTATGGGTTGTTCTATAGCTTCTTCTTGTTTCCAACCCGTTAAGGACTCGGCAACTGGATTTAAAAAAGAAATGTTACCTTTTGTATCTGTAGCAATTACAGCATCTCTTATACTCCTAAGTATTGTTGAAAGATATCCTCCTGATTCCTTTAATGCCTCCTCCATTCTCTTGCGCTCACTTTTTTCCATTATTTTCCTTTGTTGTCATAAATTATTAAAATTTTTATTTTTTCATCATTCATAGTGTTCTCTTACCAAATGCCTAAATTTAAAGTAAAAATATTCACTATCAATTATTTTGATTTATAGTTTTCATTAAAATGGTATTCTACTTTTATTTTTTATTATAATATTTCTATATTAATGTATAAATTATCCTGTTAAATTCTCTTTAGGAATTGTAAAATAGAATGTGGTTCCTTTTCCTAATTTACTCTCAAACCAAATCTCTCCACCATGTAGATTTATAAGTCGTTTTGTTAATGATAAACCTAATCCAGAACCAGAAACTTGTTTTATTTTATCGTTTTCGACTCTCCCATATTCCCTAAAAACAACTTCAAAATCTACCTGAGCGATTCCTATTCCTGTATCTTTAATTTGAAATTCCCAATGATCTTTTCTTTCTAAACCTCTTAATGTAATATTACCTTTTTCTGTAAACTTTATAGCATTATCTAAAAGATTATATAATATTTGTTTAAACCTTATGGGATCTACACTTAAATATGCAGAAGTATTTAACCCTTCTATATTAAAACTCAATCCTTTTTTTTCATATAAAGGTTTTACAATAGATGTTATCTCTTTTATTATTGATGTTAAATTTACTCTTTCTAAATTTAGTTTAAACTTTCCTGCGTCAATTTTTGATAAATCCAAAACACTGTTTATAAGGCTTAATAAATGATCCCCCGCAGAAAAAATGTCACTTAAAAATTCCTTTTGGTCTTCATTAGTTTCTCCATAGGAATCTTCCAATAATAATGACGAAAAGCCTAATATCGCATTTAAAGGGGTTCTAAATTCATGAGATATTGTACCAAGAAACTTTGACTTAAATTCCAATGAGGTTAATAATTGATCTAATAATAATTCTCGATGCCTTTCAAAATTCTTTCTCTCAGTAATATCTGAAAAAAAGGATTGAATAATAATATTATTCTCGATTTTCAAAATGGTTGATGTAACTTCTACATCAATTATCTTCCCTTCTTTGGTGTTAATCGAAGTTTCTATCTTATTTGATGAAGATAAATTGTAAATATCTTTATTGTAATGCCTTTTAATTTTTTTTAAATGCGTAGAGTTAAATAATTGAAAAATTTCAAGATTTAATAGCTCATTATCCGTAAAATTAAATAAAATTTCTGCCTCCTCATTTGCTCTTAAAATTTTTCCTTTTGGATGTACTAATATTATCGCAAGTGGAGCAGTCTCGATTAAAGCGTCCAATTCTCCGAGAGATTGCTCTAATCTTTTTATTTGTAGTTCTACAAATCTTTTTTCCGAGATATCTCCTATTACTCCAATTAGTTTGAGTTTATTCTTATCCTTAATAATTTGCCCCCTTAATGAAATTGGAACATAGTGACCATTTTTATGACGAATTCTATATTCGATCGATAATCTTTCTCCCCTTTCTATGGCACTTTTAATTGCATCTACATATTTTTTAAAGTCTTCAGGGTGTACTATTTTAGCAAGATTTATATTAATTATTTCTTCGGGGGTAAATCCAGTTATATTATAAATTTGAGGGCTTGCATATCCAAATTTTCTCCCTAAATCCACTTCAATTATAGCATCCGATATATTCTCTATAAGATTGCGATATTTTTCTTCCGATTTCTTAAGTTTTTCTTCAGTTTTAATTTTATCAGAAATATCTATTAAACTTATCAAATCTGCTGGTTTTCCCTCATACATTATCGATTTTGAATATTGGTCAATCCATATTACATCGCCAGTATTTTTAATTCCACGATATTGGTAGTGTATAACATTATCTTTTTCTCCACTTTGCTTTTTAGCTAATTGTTCTAAAGCAAACTTTCTATCATCTGGGTGAATGGTAGTAATTGCATCTTTTAATTCCCAACTCAACATTTCATTAATAGAAAATCCGAATATTGCTGCATAAGTTTCATTGATGTATCTAAATTTATTATCTTGTTCGATACCGATACCCATCAGAGATTGTTCCGTAATTGTTCTGAATTTTTCTTCGGATTCTTTTAACTTTTGCTCTGCATTCTTGCGCTCAGTGATATCTCTTGATATTCCCAAAATTCCTGTTATTTCGCCTTTTGAGTTTCGAATCGGAGTAATATTTTCTTCTGTTGTGTATTTCGAACCGTTTTTATGTATCCGATCAAGTTCAAAAACACGCCCTCTGTTTAAGCCTTTGTCACTACTTTTCTCCATTTTGAGTTCTTCTCTATAAATCCTTACTACTTCCCTCAGTGAATCACTAGTTAAGTAGTCTCTCACGTTCAATTTGATTATTTCTGCAGGTGTATATCCAGAAAGATTAATCACATTAGTACTAACAAAGGTAGTACGAAGATTCATATCCATTGTATATATAACGGTACTTGAATTATCAATTATTAGTCTATACTTCTCTTCTGATTCACGTAATTTTTGTTCAACGATTTTTCGTTCTGTAATATCTTGAATTATGCCCGACATCTGGATCGCCTCACCGGTCTCACCAAATAAAACCTCAGCCTGTTCGTGAACAATCTTTTCTGAACCATCTGGTAATACTATGCGATGGTCAATGCTGTAAGGTTTATTGTTATGTAATGCTTCGTCGACGCTTCTATTAACTAATGCTCTATCATTTGGATGTACATAATTTAAGAACGCCTCATGTGTTGCTGCAAATTTTTGCGGAATTAAACCAAAAATACGATAAATCTCATCTGACCAAATTACTTTGTTATTCTTTATATCCCACTCCCAATTTCCTAGCTGTGCTATTCGTTGTGCCTTCGCAAGCCTTCCTTTACTTTTCCCAAGCTCATCCACTACTCTTTTTCGCTTGGTGATATCTTGAATTGTTAAAAGATAAGAATGTTTCCCTTCCCATTCTATCTCGACAGTTTGCATTACTCCAATAGCTAATTTTCCATTCTTTTTTACCACTTCTATCTCAGTATTATCTCCATTCATAATCGGAAATTTAAATTCGTGTCTGACTAGTTCAGATGAATTTTTATTAAAGAATTTTACCGCGGCAGGGTTTACAAATTGTATAATCCTATTTTCATTAACAACTATCATAGAATTAGCGCTGTTCTCAATTATTTCCCTCAAACGAACTTCTTTATTTTTCAAAGATCTTGCCAATGATTCTAAAGTTGTTAACATTTCATGTCTGTCAATCGCATGGGAAATTGCCCTTATCAAAGTATTACTCTCTATTTGCCCTTTTACCAAATAATCCTGGGCTCCAATTTGTAATGCCCTTCTAGCAATTACTTCATCATTTAAACCTGTAAGAACAACTATTGGAAATTTTTTTATTTTTTCTTTAGTTTTTACAATAGTATCGAATCCAGAACTATCAGGGAGAGATAAATCTAATATAATAACATCGAAACTTCTTTCATTAGCATAATTTAACCCATCTGAAAGAGTTTCAGCATGAACTAATTCAAAATTAAAATTATGAGCCTCTTTAAGCAATTCTCGTATTAAACGAACATCTCCAAGATTATCCTCAATCAATAAGATATTTACCTTATTAGTCGTTAGCCTCTCAACCTTTTTCTTTTTAATTTGTATTTATACTTCTATTTCATTTAGAGATGAGTCTATTTGGTGGAAGTTTTACAATACCAAACCAAAAAAGCTCAATACTTCTTATCACTTTAAAGAATTTATTAAGTTCTACAGGCTTGTTTATATAACAATTTGCGTGTTGATTGTAAGACGAAAGAATATCATTTTCTGCAAGTGATGTGGTAAGAATCACTATAGGAATCATTTTTAAAGAGTCACTATCCTTTATATCCGCTAAAACTTCGCGTCCGTCCTTTTTAGGTAGATTTAAATCTAAGAGAATAAGATTCGGCTTAGGTTTACTTTTGTATTTACCATGCTTACATAAATAATCCA
>Ga0114923_10001357_pt1 | contig 17073 bp, 16 predicted proteins | sample SumtaG_FD_89578 | JGI IMG/M metagenome (GOLD analysis project Ga0114923, IMG submission 89578) | Deep subsurface microbial communities from Indian Ocean to uncover new lineages of life (NeLLi) - Sumatra_00157 metaG | ecosystem: Environmental > Aquatic > Marine > Oceanic > Sediment | place: near...
CGGTCGTTTTTTCAAAGTCTTTTTCAAAATTTAGGATATTTCTAATGTCAGCACCTCTCCATCTGTAGATGCTTTGCGCGTCATCCCCAACTACAAAAATATTCTTGTGTTTAAAAGAGAGAATTTTCATCAGCATATATTGCGAATAGTTTGTGTCTTGGTATTCGTCGATTAGGATGTATTTGAACCTTTTTTGATATTTTTCGCGTATTTCTGGTTGGGTTTTTAAAAGGGTGATGGTCTTGAATATTAGATCGTCGAAATCCAGAGCCTGGTTTTCTTCTAAAGTCTTTTGGTATATGGGATAAATTCTCGCTACTGTTTCATAAAAATAACCCTTAGCCTGGTTTGCAAATTCTTTGGGGCCAAGGAGTTCGCTTTTAGCGGATGAAATGGTAGAGATAACGGCTCTTGGGGAGCAATTCTTAGGGTTTACGTCTAGTTCCTTCATGACTTCTTTTATGAGCTTGATCTGGTCATCAGGGTCGTAAATTGTGAAAGATTGATTGATATTTATATGGATTCCATCGATTCGAAGGATTCTTGCACAAATGGAGTGAAAAGTCCCAGACCAGGGGAGCGAAAATGATTTTTGATTCTTTTTCAGGATCTCCGAAATTCTTTGCTTGATTTCGTTGGCGGCTTTATTAGTGAATGTCACAGTTAGGATTTCTTCAGGTCGTGCTTTTCCCTCACTGATCAAATATGCGACCCTGTGAGTGAGAACCCGTGTTTTGCCGCTTCCAGCGCCGGCGATCACAAGGACTGGCCCTTCGGTAGTAGTGACAGCCTCAACCTGTTTGTCGTTTAGTTGCTCTAACAGATTCTCTTTCAAAGCCCTCTTTTTAACATTTTAAGCGGGCTAAGTTTATCATATTCTTGGCCTTTGTTTAGAACGCTTGACTGAGGCTGATCTGTTTGAACTGCACTATTTCGTATTTTGACGGAATGCTCTTGATTTCAACTATATCATCGTCAAGAAATAGGAAAACTTTTTTGATGCAGTATTTGTCGACTATCTTTGCGATTTCCTTTTTCAATTTGCGCATTCCCTTTTTTTGGTCCTTGTTAGCAAGAGAAAAAGTCAGATGATAGAAATCACTGTAGTGATTCCTAGATTGAGCCCATTCGCGTACTTTGTTTAGAATTTCGTAGTTAGCTTTGTGAACTAATAGGGTTTTCATTTATATACTTTAATAAATTAAGTTCTTTCTCTTTACTACCTGTCGGAACTCAGATGAATTGATGATAGACACAATTGAATCATCTTGCTCAGCCTTTTTACTCTTTCGGAGTAATCGCCTTGCAAAGAGCAGTTTGAGCCTTTTCCTTATTCTCTGCATGACTGGTGTTGTAATAAATTATCTACTGAATTATCGCCAACTAGAACACAGCTTGCTTGATAAATTTGATAAATATATATGATTTGTATTATAATTCTTGTAATTTCTTGGTAAATTCTTAACAAAATCTTATGGTTAAATTAAAAAGTCTTAACGAGCAGATTGTTGACGCTATTAATTTTCACGAAAGTCTGAGCGTGCTTGGGTTCAAGGATGATGGTCTTTATGATCTGGTTTGTCCCATGGTCAAATCCCTGCATTCTGATGTTGTGATTGAGCCACTTGATGTGAGGCTGATTGAGCAACTGAATAAACAGGAAAAGGATAATGATATTTTTGATTTCTTAGGGATCAATGATAATTTGAAGAAGCGATTTTCTAGTCTTCTTTCTCAATCGAAAAGAGTTGTTTTTATTGTTTCGAATATTGCGAAGTTTGAAAATCCTGTTCAGACGATTAGAATTTTTGATGATTTGATTTCTGCTTATCAAGGGAAATTGAATTTTATTTATCTATTAGAGGATGTGCCGCTTTTTATTAAACTTCAAAAGTCGCTAGATTCGAACTCGAGCTTTTTCGAAAATACGTTTATTAATCCTCTTGAAGGAGCAAAAGAGAAACAGTGCCTGGAGCAAATCTGCAAGAAGAAATATGGAGCTTTGAAAAGTGCGAAAAAATTGAATGAGATTTTTGAGAGCTCGTTTGGGCACTATGAATTGTATAAAAGGCTTTATAAAGCTGAGGTGACAGGTAATAAGGAATCCTTGGATAGTTATGCAAGGCGTTTGACAAAGTCTTTTGGCAAGGATGTTTTGCGGATTTTGCGAAAATTAGTGAAAAATATTGAATTGGATCCGGGTGAGGCTGAAATCATTGATGCGTATAAGCAATTGGGGTTTGTTAGGGAAGGCGAAATTGTTGTGCCGATTTTGAAGACATATATTACGAAATTGACTCCAAAGGAGGAAATTTCATTGGATAAGGAGACCGGCCAGATTATCGTTAGTAATATTGAGAGGTTTTCAAAATCGGAAACAAGACTGTTGCGGACGTTTCTTGAGCATGAAGGTGAGACTCTGACAAAGGAAGAACTAGGTGAAGTTATATGGGGCGAACAGGTTGATAAAAAGTATTCCCCTTGGGCAATTGATCAGTATATTTTTAGGCTTCGGCTTAAACTTGATAGGCTTCATCTGAAAGGTCGGATCAAGACAGTGCATGGGAAGGGGTATGTATTTACAAATTGATTCGTTTGTGGTATATTCGTATGTACATGTTATCTTATATCCCCATGAAAAAACCAGTCAATTTTAGATTAAATCCACAAACTGTGGCTACATTGACATTACTTTCGGACAAGGAAAAGAAATCGAGAACTGAGATAGTAGAGAATGCTATTGAGATATATTCAAAGGAGCAAAGTCAGAAAAGAAATAGACTTCTTCAATTTGCAGGTTCAATAAGTAATGAAACGGCTGATGACTTATTGAAAACGATATACTCCAATAGGGTCAATAAAGAAATTCCTGTGTATTTATGAAATATATTCTGGACTCAGATACAATCAGTTACTATCTTAAAGATCCAAAAGAAAACTTCGCGGTTTTTAGGCGCATTGAGTCTTTGGATGACGAGGATTTGGCAACCACGGCGATAAATTATGCTGAAATACTATTTGGATTTCATCTTCGTGGAAATACGCATGGAAAGGAATTTAAAGCAGTGGAGCATTTTTTCAAGGTTCTTGAAATACTTCCTCTGACCGAGGAATCTGTCAGGAGATTTGCGAAGCTGAAAGCAAGCCTAACAAAAAAAGGGGAAATTATCCCAGATATGGATTTGATGATTGCAAGTACTGTTATGACAAATGATTTAACTCTTGTTACGCATAATACTAAACACTTTGCTAGAATAGATGGGCTGAATTTAGAGGATTGGACGATTTAGCTGGGCGCTGACTAGTCTCCTCTAGTATGCTAAGATTGTTGCATGCTAAAAAGACGGATTTTTTTTCTGACAATTTTCGTTTCTTTCTTTGTTCTTATAGGGCTGGCAAATTCGCAGGCTGCTGGCAAATTCTCCACTGAAGTTACTCGCGAATACTGGGTGCAGGAAGATTTTTCTGTTCGGGTTAAGGAAACGGAAAAGGTGACGAATAATACGTCTAATCTATATATCCCCTCTGGAAGCGAGAAACAATATGATATTCTGGCGATCGAAATTGGAAATGAAAAGAATAAGGAAATTTTGCAGAGGTCAGTGGATACGGCCACGTTGAAATATGGGAGTGGTTCGAGCCTGAATTTTACTTCCCAGATCAAAGATGATTTAGCCACATTGAAGGTGAGTTTTCCAAAGGACCTGAATCCTGGACAGAGTATTACATTTACATTCGAGTATACGCATTTTGGCATGGTGGAAAAGAATGGTAGTCTTGTTGATGTTTTTCTAAATGGTTTTGCTGAGGATAGTGTATTTTCTGATTCGAGAAATACAACGTCATATAATACGCATATTTATGTGCCAGTTGGATTTCCTCAAGAGAATTTTGTTGTGCCAAAAGGGGCTACCAAGTCCCAATCTGGTGCAAATATGCGATATTCTTTTTCACAAGATCAGCTGCTAGGCAACTATGTCTGGATTCAGCTTGGTCGAAGTCAAATTTTTAAATTCAACATTTCTCAAAAGGTAAATGCCTCTGAAGGGTTAAATACTGGCAATCAAAATCGATACGAGATTGTGATTCCAAGAAGTATTGATGAGGCGCAGGTTAAGCAGACGATTTATTACACAAATATTAGTCCTGCGCCAGATTGGATCAAAGAGGATGAGGAGGGGAACCTGCTCGCGAGTTTCAAATTGAAGAGTAATTTTGAGGGCGAAATTGTTCTGGAGGGGTATGCGGCTTTGGAAATGAAGGATGGTGTGAATATTACTAATTTTGGTTCTCTTGATGAGATTGATAGTGTTTCAATGGCAAGGTATTTGGGTAGTGCTCAGTACTGGGAGGTGACTGATCCTACGATTTCTTCTAAGGCCACGTCACTCAAAGCGAGCGAAGTTGATATTTATAAGCTTGTTGCAAACACCTATCAGTTTGTAGTTGATCAAATTGATTATTCTGAGGTGAAAAGGTTTGGCTTGAATGAAAGGCAAGGGGCTGCGAAAACTCTAGAAGGTGGTTCTGCTGTTTGTATGGAATACTCTGATTTATTTTTGTCTTTGATGCGTGCGCAGGGTGTGCCGGCTCGCGCTGCTTTTGGTTATGGTTATGATCCAAAGCTTCCTTCAGAAGAACAGGAAGGGCACCAATGGGTTGAAGTTTACTCCCCTACTCTGGATAAATGGGTAAGTATTGATGTGACGTGGGGAGAAAGTGGTCCTGCGTTGATTGGGGGGGATCTTAATCATTTTTATACACATATTGCGGCAGTTTCGCCAAATGAGCCGCCTGGGATTGCGAGTGTTGGTTTTGGTGACTTGAATTTGGAACCAGCAAGTTATGATATTGACGTTTTGGATAGTATGGCTGAAGAAGAATGGATGACAACAGAGGATTTGCTGCAGAAATATCCATATACTGGTTCAGGAATTGCAGATGATGCGCTGGATTTGGTTCGCTCAAAGCTTGAGGCGACTTTTACGAATTTGAGAGATGGGGAGGAACTCAGTAGCGATCAGATTCTTATTTTGGTGGCGATCGGGAGTGTTGGATTTGGTGGGCTGGTTATTTCTGGTGGGCTCTTCAGGAAGTTGGTTAAAGAGAGAAAGTAATTTTTGCTCCAAGGCTTTTTAGGACCTTGATGACTGTATCGAATTTCACTGGTTTATAATTCTCAATTTTTGATATTGTTTTGTAATCAAGATTGGACGATCGTCCAAGATCTGCTGTTGTCATATATCTCATTTCTCGAAGTTTTCTAACCTGATACGCAAGGCGAACTCTTTCGTTCCTTATATGACGCTCTATTCCAATGTTCTTTTTATTTGTTTCGAGTAGATCTTTGAACTCTACTAGTTTTGCTCGCTGTCTCATCGTAACCGATCGGTTATGTTAACGTAGTGTGAATATAGCATAGAGTTCTTAACAGAATCTGAAATAAAGGGGAAATGCCTGTCTTAATTTCCTCTCATTTGATTCATTCTCTTAATCATTGACAAGTTCTATATAATGTAGATATAATCCGACTTATGTTTTTAAATTGATTCAATGCTAGATAATCCAACTAGTGAAGGGCAAGCCTGGGAAATGGTAGATGAAAGTATTAAAAATTTAAGTAGTGTAACCGGTTTACATGTTGAAGACCTAAACAGGCTGGAGGCTTTTACTCGAGGATTTTTGCCTCGATTGATACTGGATGCGGCGAATCCAAGAAACAATAGCAGCTTGATTGGTCGTCCTACTAAAGATGTTACTCCTAATATAGCTTGTTATGGCGACAAAAGTATTTCCGCTGAACACGCTCAGCTCGTGGCAAATGATGGGCGTTATAGAATTAGAGACTTGGGAAGTACGAATGGGACATGGAGTATGGTGGATGCTGGCTTTGCTGCAGAGTTATACGAGAAGGATCATCGATTTGGTTATAGACCAATCCAAGGAGAAATGACATTGGAGAGTGGCAGTATTATTAGACTAGGAGATCCGAGAGATCCGGAGGCATTGATGTGTGTAGAGATAGATCAAGAGGTAGGTCAATCTAAGCAGTATATTGTTCCTGTTGACCTTAGATTTGAGACATTGATTCGCGCAATTAATCTTGAGCCTGAAGTAGCCAAAGTTTATATCGAATTCTTGGAATCACTTATGTGGTTGCCGAGGACTAATACTGACCATTGGGTAAAGGAGGATTATATTCCCGAATAGAAGCGACTACATCCTCCCAATTGTTTTTATTCTTGTATGCAATTAGCAGGGTTCTCGAGTGCATAGATGTAAACCTGTCTGATATCTAGATTGTATCGGGTTAGGATAGCTTCTGCATCGTCAATAGATATCACTTCAGCCTCACCTCCTTGAAAATATTCTTCTGTGAAATTGCATCCGTATTGTGGTGTTAATCCAAAGGGGTCGAATGGATCTTCTTGAAAATCTGAGGGTCTATAAAATGCTGGCCAATTAATAGGATCGTCGTCATCAGTGCTTCTATATTTAGTTTGTTCAAATACGATTCCAAGTGATACAGCATCTGGGAGATCTATAGTTAAATTCACATACGATATGTCGTGATCGAGTTCAATAGTACATTGGTCGAGGATACTACCGGATTCTTTTTTTGTCATTAAAGATATTTAAGATTTGTTCTACATCTTCTCAACTGTTTTTATCCCTAGTAAGTCTAGGCCTTTCTCTATCACAATCGATGTTGCCTGAGTGAGCGCCAATCTTGCTAGTTTATCCTCTTCTCTTTCTGCTTTCAAAACCTGGTGCTGTTTATAGAAACTATTGAACCTTTGCGCTAGCTCGAATAGATATGTGCAGATGTCATTTGGCGTGTATTCGCTTGAGGCGATTTCTACCACCTCTGGAAAGCGCTCCAGCCACTTTAATAAGGCAATTTCGTGATCGCTAGTTAGTGTATCTGCTGGAATTTTTTTTGGTTTTTGCTCGCCCACCTCTCTGAGAATTGATTTCGCTCTGGCATAAGTGTATTGAAGATATGGTCCAGAGTCCCCTTCGAAATTTAGACTCTCTTCCAAATCAAATGCGAGATATTTAAACGGACTGATTCTCAAAAAAGAACATTTCACAGCACCAATTCCAATGATCTCTGAAATTTCATCAATATTCTCTACTTTGGATTTTTCTTTGACAATCTTTTCGATGCGGTTGTGTGCTTGAGTTAGAATTTCATCGCCTAAGACAACATTGCCTTTTCGAGAAGACATCTTGCCCCCCTTTAACCCTACAAATTCGTAAGCATTGTGATATTGTTTACCTTTGAAAAGTTTTGGATCAAGCAGCTCTTTGACTTTAAAAGTGACTTGATAAAAACTATTGTGTTCTACGGCCACGTTATAAATTAATAGGTCTAGTTCCCCGAAATCCTTGAATTCCATGTAGGCTAATCCGAGTTCTTTGCCCTCATAGGTTGGGAGTCCTTCGCTATTTACAAAGACTCTAGTATCAAGTCCATGAGGCTCGCCATTGAAGATGATCGCTCCCTGACTTTTTTCAAGAATGCCTTTTTTTAGTGCCCTTTCTACGTGCTTCATGCATGTATCAAGAGTTTCTGTTTCCATGTATTCTCTATCAAAATTCGTATAGACTCTCTCGTAAATTTCATGAAATTTTTCTAGGCTCCACTTTTTGCCAAGATCCCAAAGTTTGTTGATTTCGGGATCCTCTTTTGAATATATTTTCTTATTAATCTCCCTGATTTCGCTTTGTGCCTGGTCGTTTTCTTCAAAAGCGGTTGCGCCCTCAGCATAAAGTTTTCCAAGTAAGGTAACTCTTTCATCTGTGGTTTCAGGATAATCTTTGGGGTCAATTTTTTTGAAGGCCCAGATATTTTTCGCAATATGCATTCCTACATCACCTTGATAGTTTGTGCGGATGACTTTGGCGCCTTGGGATTCCAGCAATCGAACAAGCGATTCTCCAAGAATGATATTTCTCAAATGCCCAATATGAAATGCCTTGAAGGGATTGGGGTGGGCAAATTCGACCATTAGGCGTTTGTCTTTCAGGCGGGAGTTTGTGCCGTATTTTTTGTTTTCCTTAAGGATCTCCACTAGAGTATCTATGTAGTGTTCAGTTTGTAAGTGTATATTAGCAAATCCGTTAATGGTTTTTTTTCGGTATATAAGTGGATGAGTCAAGCGATGATTAATCCTTTGTGCTACTGTATATGGATCTTGGGATATCTGTTTGCCTAATATAAATCCAATATTAGAAGACCAATCTCCATGCGACTCGTCCTGCGGTCGTTCGAGGTGGATATCTTCGGGTTCCATACTGATATTGAATTCTTCTTTAATGGCTTTTGCGAATTGTTGCTGCAGTATTTGTTTTATATTCATTTCAGCTTGATTATATGCTTTTTGATAAATTTTTCAATGGCTTGGACACTTTCGTTTTTCATGTCGGGCGGACTTTGAGCAATCCATCTTGCGAAATTATAAAATTCTGTGTTGTCTGCGTCCAGCCATTTTTTGTTTTTGAATAGAAAGACAAGCAATGTGGTCACCGCAATTCGTTTATTGCCATTCTTGAAAGGATGGTTTTTGATCATCAAATAAAATAGGATTGCGGCTTTTGCATTTAGTCCTTTGTATAGACCCTTTTTGTCGAATTTTTGAAAAGGAGTTGATATGCAACTTTCAAGAATATTTGGAAATCGTGTTGAAAAATCGGGGATAGGTTCGTCCCAGCTCATCCATGCTTTGGCTATTGTAAATGCGCTGTATTCGACCTCTTTTATTGAGATTTGTTTTATCGATCCTTTATTCATCCTTTAGCATTTTTAAAGTTTGCGCGTAATCCTTCATGACTTTTGCAACTGCCTTCTCGATCTGCTGTTTTTGTTGTTTTGTGAGTTCCTCTTCTCCTGCTAGGCCTAAATCCTTGGACCTAATCACATAGTTCCTACCGACTTTTTTCGCTTTGATTTTGCCTTGCTTGATTTTTTGAAATAAAGCAATCCTTGATATGCCAAGTATTTTTGCTGCTTGTGTTGTTGATAGGAGTGCGTTCATGACTCTATGTTAAGTAGTTGGTTGAATATTAACATATGTTAAGTAGTTGGCGCAAGGTTAACATGTGTTAATCCTTATGTGTCTCAACTAGCAATTAATTTTTTAATTGATCCCTCTAGGTTCTTAATTGAATTGTTAATCGCCTTATTTTTTCTCATAACTATTTGTTTATTCTTTTCTACTTTCTTGTGCAGGTCTCCTATCATTTTTTTGACCTCGCTTGGTGCTGGGCCGCCCTCGCTTGTATGAGAAATTACGCAAGACTTTGCATCGCAAACTTTTGCCAGGTCTTCTTCGCTAACAACAACTGATTTGCCAAGAATTTTTTTTGACACTGTGAGCACCATCCCAGGCGTAAGCTCAGTGAAAGAGTTTTTGATGATTTTTTCTGAGATTGCATATTTCACGATCTTGTAGGCCTCTCGAAAAGACACCTTCCCTTTTTGAGCTATCTGAACGGACATATCTGGCGCATTTGCAAAATTTAAATTCGCCACTTCCTCCATTCTAGGCTTGTCCAAAATCAGGGAATGCATGATTCCTTCAAAGACCGGAATCATCTCCTCTATCAGTTTACTTGACTCAAGAATTGTCGGCTTGGTTTGTTGTGTGTCTCTATTAAATCCTGAGCCTAACGAGTCCATTATGGAAATAGTTTCAATGAATTTTCCGTAAAGCTTCGAGCAATTTGCTCTTATTACTTCGAGTGTATCTGGATTTTTTAGATTTGGTTGCGCAGTTCCACCAGTTGTGTATAGATCGTCAATTGTCATAAATCCAAACTCATGGGTAGACCAGATGATTACTTCATTCATTGTTCTTTTCAGATGCATAGCAAGAATAGAAAAATCAGCGATGATCTTTGCTTCAAGTTCTCCTCTTGTGTTCGATGCGTACAAGCTATTTATCAGTATCCCATCAAAACCAAGTAGATCAGATGTCATTTGACGATCAATTTCCAGGTGTGTTCCAGCCATCTCAAAGATTCCAAGTGGGCATAAATTCACCTGTTCAAAGTCATGCTTTAGATTTTCAATATCATCTAGGAAGTGATAACATTTGGCGACAAGCCAATGAGCATAGGTAATTGGTTGGGATATTCTCAGGTGGGTGTACCCAGGCATGATTGTCTCAAGATTCTCCAAACTGGTATTTAGGAGCGATTCGATTAGAACTAACAATTGCTCAATGATCTTAAGCAATTTTTCTCTTAGAAACATTCTAGTGTCAGTATAAATTTGGTCGTTTCTAGCAATTCCAAGCCTTAGATTGCCACCGACTTCAATGCCACATTCTTTCATAACAAATTGCTCGACATTTGAATGTACATCTTCGAGTTCTTTTTTGAGCTCGAACTTTCCCTGTTTATCAAGTTTTTTGATTTTCTCTAGTGATTTGCAGATTTTTATCACCTGTTTTTTCGGCAGTAAGTCGCATTTAAGCAGCATAATCTGGTGAGCTTGATTTACAAGACATTCAAATTGGACAAATTGTTCATCAAGAACAACATCTTCGCCCGCAGCGTACTCAACTGCGATTTTTCCGAAATTGGGACTTGTTTTGTCCGACCATAAAGGATTTCCTTTCATTTCAAGGTCTGTAATAATTAATTTTTCTACTAAACAACATTTATACTACTTAAAGAGTGGATATTAATTTAACGCACTACTAATAACCTCTTTGTGCTTTGATGCAAAACTATATTCTTCGAACCCGAAAGGAACAGTATTCATCTCATCTTGCGCTACGACATCCTTTGGATCAAGCTTAATAAGAGATGCTTTGCTAGATCTTTTGACTATTTCCACTGATCCTTTAAAAAGTTTCAGCGTAATTGACCCGTTAACGTACTTTTGCGTTTCTTCAATAAACGCCATTAGAGCTTTTGTTGCTGGGTTATAGATAAGAGACTTGTACGCAAGTTCAGTCCACTTCTTATCAATTATGTCGTGTTTGATATAGAGGCTTGTTTGGGGTAGCACAAGTTTTTCAATTTCTTTGTGAGCATTAATAAGAATTTGAGCGGCTGGTGCTTCATAAATCCATCTGAATTTGTTGCCGTACAGTCCGTTTTCAATCATATCGATTCTCCCGATACCATGCTTTCCACCAAGGGAGTTAAGCTTCTGAAATAGATCTGCAAGTGAGTATTTAGTCCCATTCATTTTGACTGGTAAACCTTCTTTAAACTCTATTTCGATTTCTGTAGACTTGTTCGGAGCTTTCTCCGCTGGTACTGTCCACATGAATGCCTCCTCTGGTGGCTGTTTTTCAATATTATCAATTACACCGTAATTGATAGCATTTGAAATGATATTGTCATCATAGCTAAATGGATTATCCTGAGGAACAGGGACAGGGATATTATTTGCGTAAGCAAAATCAATCTCTTCTTGTCTTGTTGGCCACCAATCTCCAATTGGTAAAACAAGTTTTATGTGTTTCGGCAGTAGGTAGTTGAATACCATATTCAATCTGAATGAATCGGCTCCACGTCCTTTGCATCCATGTGCAATAGCATCCACTTTTTCTTGTTTGGCCACTTTTACGGCAATTTTGGCCTGCATAGGTCTTGCAAGGGATGTGCCTAATGGATATTTGTCGTCATACATACTATTGGCTTTAATAATTTGTGCTCCGAATTTATCAGCGAACTCATCTTTTGCGTCGTAGACTATTGTTTTTATTGCACCAAGTTTTTTTGCCTTTTTTGCCATTTTTTTTGCAAAATTGGGATCCTGAAATACATTTATCGACAAAGTAATTACTTCATACCCATAGTATTCCTGGAGTAAATATACAGATATTGATGTATCCACTCCTCCGGAGTACATAAGTAGGCATTTCTTTTTGTTTGCTTTGTTGTCTGAGTAGTCTTTTGCTTTTTTTGGTAATTTCATTTTTTGTTTGCTAAAAATTAAGTTTTGAACTAAATGTTACTGTGTTTGAAAATTTGATAAGCCTGCGAGGCCAACTGACATCGCCTTCTTCGTACCTTCCTAAAGGCTATCCTTTTCTTAGGTATATTGAGCTGTTTAGTTAAGTTTATACTCATGTTTTAGAAAAGTAAACTAAGACAAGTAATTCCCCCATCAGCCTTTTCAAATTCGCTCATTTCCAGCTCTTTTATCTCGAATGCAGATTTTTTTATCAACTTTTTGGTTTTAGGGTAGCCTTTTGGCATTATGATTGTATTGTTTATGTTGATAATATTTACTGCATAATTCTCTTCCTCTGGCACTTTCACGAATTTTACATTCGCGTTGACTTTGAATAATTTCCATAGGTTTTCATCTAGTAAGCTTGAGACTAGAAAGTGGTTTTTTCCAAGATATGTGATAGCTGTCATCAAGTGTAAACAGTTGATTACTGGAACCGGTATTACCTCGAATTTGAACTTTGTATAGAACTTTTTTATTTCCTTAAAGCCCGCTATATTAGTTCTTTCTGAAGTTCCACACCAGACCGTCTTGAGCTCATCTACTACTAGTACATCTCCTCCATCGCAAAAATCATTTTTCATCTTGTTTACTTTAATCCCCCCATTTTTTACTTCTTTGGCAAGAGAATTCCCCTCTCCCTGTCTTGTCTTTGCAAATTGCTTGAGTTTCAGTGCGGAATTTTTATAAACCAACATCGGATCTTGAGTGAAACATCCGTCCGGGTAGCTTTCGTCTGCCGATAAAACCTTTACTTCTACTCCTAAGTCTTTTAGCATGTTTGTGTATTTTGCATGTTGCTTTAGAGTCTTTCCCAAATTGATCTTCCCGCTATTTCCCTGAGTACTCTTTCCGTACCAATCATTAATTGCGTACACGAAGGATTTCCCTGGTTTTTTAGTTATTGCTTTGTATTTTGAGTTTGGTATGTTCATAATCTGGTATTAAATTCACGAAAAATAAAAGGGGCTTGTCCAAAGCATATGCCCGTCTTTTTGTGTGATTTTTATAAATACCGCATTGCTTTTTACTAGATCGTCCTCCCTCAGTGTGTATGCAAGTGAGAGATCGCCGGGTTTATCACTCTTTGCGGTTTGGACGATTTCGACTTTCGCCATGTCGCCTTGAATTTTATGGGCCATAGGTTTGTTATTTATTTTGTCCAAATCAATATTGATATCATCACCATTCAGTTCTATGCTACATTTGCCAGACATTTTCGATAATTCAATTATCATTCCTTGAGTGTTTCCTGTTGTGAATGTATCAAGGTCGATTTTCTTGTCGGTATTGCTAATTTTTGTTTGATTGTAAGTTGCTACAGGCTGGACATTCTTTATCTGAGTCCCAGAAAAAATGATTTTACCCTTCCAGTTATAATTTCTATTTCTTCCCTTGAGTTCTGTCCCAGTCCATGAGATTTTCAGATATTTGGATTTTTTCGAAATATCTGCGTGAAAAGTTTTTAATAATTGCGATTTATTAAAGATGTCTATTTTTTCTATTGGAGCTGTACCTTTACAGTTCAGGACTAATTTTTCAGGTTTGCTCCCTGCTGGAAGTTCATCGCCAATTTCTGCTTTCATTTTCTTCCCATTTATTTCGTAGACGCATTTTGCATCCATATAGATTTTAGCCCCTGTTGTTGCGTATGTGTGCTTATTTTGTAGTGCCTTAAAGATGCTCTTATTGTCTAGTTTTTTTGCTAAGACGCATGTTAGACCACCATAGCAGTCAAACTCCTCAAGGCCTGGATAACTCGCTCCTGGTCTGCCATTGTGGTTGTCGCTATTTGCGACTATGCCAACTTTATAATTTTTCTCAAGAGCATCAAACAAAAACCACTCAAAAGTTCCCCAATCGGAATGTACCTCTAATAGTTTTTCTATATCGTTGTCATGCATCTCTAAGTTTGCATATCTACCTCCCACATGTGCTATTGTCAAAGCTTTGTGCTTTTTCAATTGTTTGAATAAGTCGTTGGCTGTGGGACAATCTGTTGCGATGTCTTCGTAACTATCGACTAAAGCATGCGAGGATTTATAAATAGGCTCATTGTAATTTTGGAAAATAACATTTCTATCTCCTCCTTTTCCGGTCTGTCCTGACCATTCATATCCAAGTAATACTAAGAATTTTTCTTTTTCGGAATATTTCTTTGATAGTTTTTTTGTTTTATCCCAGAGATCATTATCGATCTGGAATCCATTGGCTTGAGACGAGATAACATCAAGTAGGGCGTAGTCTTTGGCAAATTTCATATAGTACTCTAGAGAATTTGTTCCAACCGTTTCCTCTGTTTGGCCGTGCAAGTCTCCCCAATACTGCTTTTTGGATTTATTATCAATCACTGTGATTGGATTTGAGGTAGCTGCCATTTTTTCATATGAGGCTTCCATGAAAGCAGTTGTTCCGATCGCCTCCATCTTGCCCATCAAAAGTGCCTTTCCTTTTTTGAATTTGGCTTGTGGATTTTTCAATCCGAACTTCTCATAATTTTTTATTGTAAAAACTCCATTCTTATTCATGCAGGGATTTCCCCATTGATCTTCGATTTTTATGAGAGCTTTGAACTTCTCGTTGGCAGATACTGTTGTTGGTGCTACCACGACAAGTTTGGCAGGTTTGCCTGCAACTATCTCAATCGCTGGATTCTTTTTTAGTTCAATATATTTACCTGTGGCAAATGGATCGACCATAAATTTGAATTCGAAAGTTTCCTCTATGATCGTCTGCATTCTCCAGTTTGAGAACTCAATATAGATTTTACCGTCTTCCAGTAGATCAGCCTCTTTTGCAAAGATAGTAAATCCATTGGTCCAGGGTCTTTCGTGAATTTTGCCCATTGCACCGTTTGTTCTTGAATGCCCAACCAGTTTCAAAGTCTTCTTATTCGAAGATATCTTAACGAAATTGGGTTTTTGTGGACTATCAAATTGCACATCGGGCACATCAGAAGAAATTCTAAGCAAAAGTTTCAAGGTCCCTCCATCTGCAATTCCAAGCTCGCCAACTTTGTAAGTCAGTTTGCAATTGGTTAGTTGGCCAGCTACAGCTTTTTTGATATCAATAGAGGCACTGCCAAGTTTATCTTGGTAATGGTTTTGGTAGTTTGTTTTTTTGTTTCCCATTTTAGGTAATATAATAAATTTAAGAATAGGGTAATGTATTCTCTGGCAGTTTTGATAGTATGTTTTGAGGAATTGGAACCTCGAGTGCAGCTGCTGATTGTTGTAAAAATTGCATATAGGCTCCAATTGTTTCTTCGTATATTTGCGTTGCCTGCCCTAGATGAGCGCCATTTTTCCCGCTAATCATAGGAAATTCTTCTAAAGTTAAGCACTTTGTCTTGTAGACAAATGCATCTTTTGCAAATGTCGGGCCTGTGATTTCTGCGTGCTCTTCTGGCTCTATTGATTCAAAAGGTACAAAGCAGCCTCCGTCCCATACCGGTAGAAGAGAGGTATGATCGAACTGCGTTCCAGCAGGCTCTAGGCCAAGGATTGTCATCATGTTGTGAACCAACGCTTCTTCCTGGCCATCAGATAAATCATATGCTATCGGAATCACTCCACCAATACTAGGATGGTCCTTATACTTATGATACAGTTCGATCGTATACAAAATATTGCTAATCAGGATGTCTGCTTGAATCTCTCCCTCGAATTTCATATTTGAATTGTAAGTCGCAAGTGGATCTCTAATTAGTGGTAGAAATACGATTTTTTCTGGTGGGTAACCAGCTTGTATCAAAAGATCTACCGGATCAAATTCCTCTTCCTCGTGAAAAGGGCCAAATGTTTCTTTTGCAAAGACCGTGCTTACACCTTCTTCTTTGCTTGGAATAACTAAATCTCCATATTTATCGCCATGGCGAATCAGAGATTTCCAAGGTTGATAATATGATTGCTGAATATGTGGGTGGCTTGCCATAAGTCCGGCAAAACCAGTACTACCCGATCGTCCAGGGCCTGCTGATACAATTATGGTCGGTAGATTTTCGATATCAATTTCTCCTTCTGAAGTTTTGGGTAGTATCGTATGCTCAACTACGAATTTTTGCGTGCATAGTTGATCTTTAGTTTTAAAGATATGCGCGTCAGCTCCTGCGTATTGAGTTGTCTCTGTTTGTTGACTGTCTGTCATAACTGCAAACTAAAATAAGAAAACAAAAAAACCTCGTCCATACTTAGAATTTCTTCTAAATAAGGACGAGGTTTCAAATGCGCTTAAATTGCTTTTAGCGCGAACCACGCGGTACCACCTTTATTTCTCAAATAGGTCGATTTGCGAACTATTCGAGACTCTTATCTGCGAACTGCATTTTTTAATATTTGCAAGTCTTACAGATTTGGCTTCTTGGTGAGCCTAACCCGAAGTTTACTTGTCGGACACTTTTTAGGTGGCTGACTTTTTCGCTTCGAACCTCAAGAGACCTTTTTGAAAGTTTGTTGTTTTTTGGGCTTTCAGCTACCCCAATTTGCTAAAAGAACTTGAACTTTCTACTCTTCTCTTTCAACGGTTTAATTGATTGTAGGGCGATTGTACAGCAATTAACTATGGGATGTCAAGCATGATCTAAAAAATATTCGATTTGTCGTAGTTTATACTCCATTTCAATTAGAAATTCAGCTATTCGTAGCTCTGTTGGCTCACCGCCTTCACTTGTTACAATATATCTTTCACCATCAAAGTGTTTTACAATTACTTCTTTAGGATGGTCGCTTGCTTGGGATTGATCTACGACTTTTGCTTGATAAATCAATATTTCGCCATTTTGCCCAAGGGCAAGTGTAGTTTCTTCATCTGAATATCCTGGGTATTTTTGTGTATGAACTAAGTGTAAGCATGGATTGTGTGGATCTGTGTATTTTGAGATGGGCAATTCGGATGTTGCTTGTGTTATTAATAACTCTCCATTTTCATCGAGTACATCTATAAGATTCCCTTTTGTTGGGCGCCTTCCCCAAGCTTCGGCCGGTCCCTCGATTATAGAAAGGATTGGAGAGAAAGAAACAGGGCTATCGGTTATTGAGGCTCGAAAGTCTATGTCGATTCCTTCGTATCCTTTTTCATCCTCGTTTTCGTCCCAA
>Ga0114923_10001358_pt1 | contig 17048 bp, 14 predicted proteins | sample SumtaG_FD_89578 | JGI IMG/M metagenome (GOLD analysis project Ga0114923, IMG submission 89578) | Deep subsurface microbial communities from Indian Ocean to uncover new lineages of life (NeLLi) - Sumatra_00157 metaG | ecosystem: Environmental > Aquatic > Marine > Oceanic > Sediment | place: near...
GGCTGGTTTTTAAGAACAATGATTGAAGCACCCGATAGGTTAAATTGGCAGGATTGGACACTAAGATATCAATTTTATAAAGCTCACAATGATATTTTTAATCTGGCCCGTTTCTTTACTCTAGCTTTTTTGATCTTTTTTGTTGGTAATTTAGGAACAAGGGTAATATCCGTATTTGGAATTCCAAAATTTAAATCTTTATTTTCTGATGAAATAAATCTGCTTCTCGTTATTTCGGCAATCATTTTTGCAGCAATGCCAATGTTATTTTTGGCAACCGGTATGGCATGGAATACAATTCAGTTTTTCTATTATTTTTTACTCATAGTAGGAATATATTCTGGGGTGGGGATGTATAAATTAGTAAGTAAAATGAAAAGTATTAAATTAAAATGGCTTTTTGCAATAATCATAATCTTGTTAACAATTCCGGTTAATCTCTACAGCTTGTGGTTTTATTACTCCCATTCTGCTGATAGCAAAATACAGGGAGCGTATCTTGAGTCACTTCAGAAACTGTCCGAGGTAGGAAGAGCAAGTGATCTAATTTTAACCTTGCCTACTGGAACTGATGCCGTTGAGATTGCCGCTTTCACCGGCAAAACTATGTATCTTGGTGATCGGACGCAAGCTATAGTTACCGGCCACGATTATCAAGGCAGGTTGGATTCGTTAACTAAGGCAATGGAGAGGGAGAGTGATTTCATTGAATTAATTGATAAACACGGAATTGACTGGATATTCATAAAAGGGTCTAGTCCACAAATTATTGAGGATATCGGACATCGATTAAGTGAATTCTATATTAGTGATAATATTAAGATATATCATGTTGAAAGGATTTAAGAAAAACAAAATTGCTTCGTTTCTAATTTTATTAGGAACAATTATATGGTCCTTGACCATGGTAAAAAGCGGGATTGTTTACGATTTTGGAGCCGGATTTTGGGGACCTAACGGGCACGACGGGATTTGGCATATTGCACTATCCAATAGTCTAGCAAGGGGGGGTTGGGAAATGCCGATTTTTGCCGGAGAAGCGATAAAGAATTATCATGTCGGATACGACTTGCTACTAGCAGCTATTCATAAACTTACATTCATTCCAATATCAAACCTGTACTTTCAAATTTTTCCTCCAGCACTGGCGATGTTAATAGGTATTTTTGTTTATAAATTTGTCTATCTTTGGAAAAATTCCAAAATAGCTGCTTTTTGGGCCACTTTCTTTGTTTATTTTAGTGGAAGCTTTGGTTGGCTGGTCACGTTGGTAAAGAACCGAAGTATTGATGGGGAATCGTTGTTTTGGGCACAACAGTCCGTATCTACATTAATTAATCCCCCATTTGCATTATCTTTAGTAGTAATTTTTTACGGATTAACAATATTGGTAAAAAGTCTTAGAGTTTCAAAGAAAAAATCATATTTAAACAAAAGAAATCTTGCATTGGTAACGATTTTGTTTGGGATTTTAGTACAAATAAAAATCTATGCTTCGGTACTTGTTTTGGGCGGGTTATTCATTGCCGGACTGTGGAGATTGGTTAAAAGAAAAGGCAATATATTATTCAAAGTCTTTTCAGGATCTTTGATTATTTCGATGTTGCTTTTTCTTCCCCTAAACGAAGGGGCCGGAAGCACTATTGTCTTTAAGCCATTTTGGTTTGTTGAAACAATGATGAGTTTTAATGATAGGGTGGGATGGGGCAAGTTTGGCGAAGCGATGGTTAACTACAAGCTGGGTGGTGTTTGGTTGAAAGCTATTTCTGCTTATGCTCTGGCATTTTTAATATTTCTAATCGGAAACATGGGTATGAGAATATTTTCTTTTGGATATTTATATAAATCAATAAAAGGACGAAAACTATCCTACCTTGAAATATTAATCTACTCGGTTATTGTTGGGGGAATTATTGCTCCGATGTTGTTCGTTCAATCAGGGACTGCCTGGAATACTATACAATTTTTCTACTACTCCTTAGTGTTCATGGGGATACTTGCCGGGATATCATTTGCTGATTTGTTGCAAAAAATTAATTCTACCACCCTACATAGGGTAGTAGTAGTGTTTGTTGTCGCTTTGACAGTCCCAACAGTTATTGCAACGCTGCGGCATTATTTACCAAAAAGGCCTCCCGCGATGGTTTCAATGAATGAGATTGAGGCCTTAAAATTCTTAGAAGAGCAACCTGACGGGATTGTTTTAGTACTACCATTCGGTAGAGAACTTGCTCAAAAATTAGAAATTGACCCCCCTCGGCCTTTATACTTATATGAATCGACAGCCTACGTTTCGGCCTATACAGGCAAGCAATCATATTTGGAAGACGAAGTGAACTTGGAAATTACAGGTTATGATTGGAGGGGAAGAAGAGAAAAAATAGGTAAATTCTTCTTGGCTCAAAGTGAAGAAGAGGCCGGAGTTTTCTTAAAGGAAAATAACATTACATATTTCTATTGGAACAAAGCGCTTTATGGTTTAATAAGAGGGGATCAAAGTTTGGTAGAAAACATTTTTGAAAATACGGAAATTGTAATATATAAGACAAAAATAAACTAACATGGCCTAAAAGGCCATGGTATTCTAAGCCTTAGGCCTTAGAAGAGTTTGTTCACTGCTTCCATTCACTACTTGCTTAAGCAAAGGTTGCACACTCCTCTTTTCAAAAGTTTGTGTAAAAGACCAGGGTTCTCTGGAAGTTTGAATAGACTAACCAGTGCTTCAGGCAATTTTTAGGTATATTCATGGTAAAATTTAGCAATGGGTGCAATTTCAGTAGTAATAAATACACTAAACGAAGAAAAGAATTTGCCCAGAGCATTGGCTTCTATTAAAAATATTGCTGATGAAATCGTGGTTTGTGATATGCATTCCTCGGATAAGACACCCGAAATTGCCAAGAAAGCGGGTGCAAAAGTATATCAATATAAACGAACCGGTTATGTTGAGCCGGCAAGAAACTATACGGTAAGTAAAGCCAAGGGTGACTGGATACTAATCCTTGATGCGGATGAGGAGATACCACGTTCATTGGCATTGCAGCTGAAAGAAATCGCGGAGAGTGGCGGGGATCCTTCGACTTCATCCTTCGGCAAGCTCAGGACTCCGCTCAGGATGACATCTAAAAGGAAGCGGGATGTTGCAGATTACTACAGAATTCCAAGAAAGAATGTCATCTTTGGGAAATGGATTAAACACTCACGTTGGTGGCCGGACTACAATATTAGGTTTTTTAAAAAGGGACATGTCAGTTGGAGTGAGATAATTCACTCAGTTCCGATAACGACAGGTACGGGTCTTGACCTTGAAGCGAAAGAAGCCAATGCAATTGTTCATTACCACTATGAAACAATTGAACAATATATTCAGAGGTTAAATAGATATACAACGCAACACGCAAAGCTTAAGGTTAAGGAAGGGTACAAGTTTGTATGGAGCGACTTGGTGAAAAAGCCAATAGACGAATTCTTAAGCAGGTACTTTCAAGGTCAGGGATATAAAGATGGGCTTCATGGTTTGGCTCTTGCGGGTCTCCAGGCAATGAGTGAATTTGTGATGTATCTAAAGGTCTGGCAGGGGGAGAAATTTCCGGAGAAGAATATCAAGATCGACAAAGTGGTAGATAACATGAGGGAGGCAGAATCGGATGTTCATTACTGGCAAGCCGACTCTCTTCTAAAGGAGGTGGGGGGTGTGAAAAATAGATTAAAAAGAAAATTTAAAATATAGATATGATACCAATATACTAATTGGTACGAATGCTACTAATAATACTAATGATTTACGAGTTAGATAAAAGAGTTACATTCAACTTAATTAGTTGCCATTCGTATCATTAGCATAAATTCGTATATTAGTATTATTTTTATGAAAGTCTCCGTAGTTATTCTTAATTGGAATCGACCGAAAGATACATCTCAATGCTTAGAAAGCATTGAGAAAATCCAAATTACAAATTTCAAATTACAAATAATTGTTGTGGATAATAATTCGACCGACAACTCAGTTGCCCGTATAAAAAAGCAATTAATCAGTTTAAAGAAAGAAAGTGGAATTACCAGTGAGATTATTGAGAATAAGGAGAACTTAGGATTTGCAGAGGGAAATAACATTGGTATTAGACACGCATTAAACCATGGTGCTGATTATGTGCTTTTATTAAACAACGATACTTTTGTTGGACGTGATTTAATTAATGGCCTTATTGCTACAACAAAACAATTCCCGAAAGCCGGACTTATTTCACCAAAAATTTATTTTGCTAAGGGGTATGAATTTCATAAAGAAAGATATAAGGATAAAGAACTGGGTAAAATTATATGGTATGCAGGCGGAGACTTTGATTGGATGAATGTGTATGGCAGTAATCATGGAGTTGATGAGGTTGACAAGGGTCAATTTGAAAAAGTTAAGGAGACCGATTTTGCAACCGGCGCTTGCATGCTTTTAAGAAAGAAAGCTTTAGAGGACGTGGGGCTTTTTAATGAGAAATACTACATGTATTTGGAAGATGTTGAATTATCACTGCGTATGAAAAATGCCGGATGGAAGGTTTTATATTCCCCAAAAGGACACCTTTGGCATAAGGCTGCACAAAGTACCCGAATTGGTAGCGATCTAAATAATTATTTTACTACTCGAAATAGACTTCTTTTTGGCATGAGATATGCCAAAATTAGGACACGTTTCGCGCTTTATAGAGAAAGTTTGCGATTCTTGGCGTCCGGCAGGAAATGGGAGAAAATCGGTGTTCGTGATTTTTATCTAAGAAGGTTCGGAAAAGGTTCATGGGGAGATTAGAATTACCAATTAATCGATGAATTGGTAGTAAATGAGGAGTATGAGAAAAAACAAGATTAGCGTAATTATTATTGCGAAGGATGAGGAGAAGAAGATTGGGGATTGCTTGAAGTCTGTGAGTTGGGTAAACGAAATCATAGTTGTTGACAACGAGTCTGAGGATAATACTGCAGAAATTGCTGAAAAACACGGTGCCTCCGTTGTTAGACATAAAGGAGGAAGTTATAGCGACTGGAGAAATAAGGGTTTGAAAGAAGCTTCGGGAAAATGGGTTTTGTATGTTGATGCCGACGAAAGGGTAACGCCAAAGTTAAAAAGTGAAATTTTGGAAATACTAAAAGCGGCTAAATATAACGCTTATGCTATTCCAAGAATAAATATAGTTTTAGGTAAAGAGCTAAAACATGGAGGTTTTGGAAAGTTTGATTATGTAAAAAGATTATTTAAAGGGGATAAGTTAAAAAAGTGGACAGGGGATTTGCACGAGGAACCGAATTTTTTACATCATGGGAAGTTGACGACAGGTATAAAAAGTGAGTTAGGACATTTAAAAAATAAACTAATCCATATCAAGGCAAGTTCCTTATCTGAGATGGTTGAGAAGACCAATAAGTGGTCAGAAATCGAAGCAAAGCTGATGTATGAAGCGGGTCACCCACCGATGAACATGCTAAGATTTCTCTCTGCTATGTTTCGAGAGTTCTTATTTAGAATGATTAAGAAGAAGGCATTTTTGGATGGATCAATTGGTGTAATTCATGCGTTATATCAGGTGTATAGTAAATTTATATCATATGCGAAGTTGTGGGAAATGCAATTACGCGATACTAAATATACGAATACATGCGAATGTAACAAATAATACTAATAAAATCCATTCGTAGCAATTAGTATCATTCGTATACATTAGTATATTGGTATCATTAAACGATATGAAAGTGGCGATATACAATCCATATTTGGATACTCTAGGAGGTGGGGAAAGATATACTATGGCTTTTGCCAAAGTAGTAACAGATGCGGGTTATAAGGTGGATGTTCAGTGGAAATCATCTACTATTAGAAAAAAATTGGAAAAACGGTTTGGCTTCAATTTAAATAAAATCAATATTGTTAGAAACATAGAAAGAGGAGACGGGTATGATATTTGTTTTTGGTTGTCCGATGGTAGCATTCCGCAATTAAAAGCAAGAAAAAATTTTCTTCATTTTCAGTTTCCGTTTTCGGGTGTTAACGGGAAATCGCTTCTAAATAGGATGAAACTTTATCGAATCAATGAAGTAATTTGCAATTCCCACTTCACTAAAAGATTTATTGATAATGAGTATGGAGTGAATTCCCGTGTGATATATCCACCGATTGATGTTTCTAATATCAAACCCAGAAAGAAAGAGAATGTAATTTTATCTGTGGGTAGATTTTCGCAACTAACTCAAGCGAAAAGACAAGATGTCTTAATATCATCCTTTGAAAGACTATATGTAAGAGGTGGAAAAAAATGGAGGTTAATCCTTGCCGGTGGTATTGAAGTTGGAGCAGATAAGTATCTTAAGAAGTTAAAAAATATGATTATCGATTATCCTATTGAAATAATTGAAAGTCCGGATTACAAAAAATTACTAAGTTTGTATGGCAAGGCAAAAATATTTTGGTCGGCAAGCGGATATGGAATTGATGAAGAAAAAGAGCCTTTAAAAGTAGAACATTTTGGAATTGCTGTTGTGGAAGCTATGGCAGCCGGATCTGTTCCGGTTGTTTTTGACGCGGGAGGACATAAAGAAGTTATTAGAGATGATAAAAATGGATACTTATGGAAGAAGGGACAACTGGCTAAATTAACAGAAGTGCTTATTAGGAATAAGGAAAAACTTCGTTTGTTAGCGGATAGAGCACATGAAGATAGTAAGAAATATAGTTATGAACAATTTAAGAAAAGCGTTGAAGATATTTTGTAACAAATATTGGCAAAGAGTAATTATCATAGGAGTAGCACTTGCTTTTTTTAGAAAACGATTATCTTTAAGCTCCGTCCAGTCCCGGCAGATTTGGAAGTCAACTGTCGTTATGGAATTCTCCAATGCCTGCAAAATCGTCATTATCTCTAAGAGACTCGCATTGACTGAGGCTACATATTATAATTTACGTTAGTGATACTATTTTCAATACTATATTCTTTACTGTTTGGTAGCATAACAGGAACGGTTTTAACAAAGTATTTGCTGAAAAGGGTTTCTTTCCCCTTTTTTGACACTAGTATACCTGGTGTTACCCAAGAACTTACTAATTACAAAACATTCGATTTATTTGAATTTGTGTTTATAGTAATCATATCAATTTCGATATTTCTACTGAACTGGCTTTTACTAAAGAAGAATCATTTAAACAAAACTATCTCCTTTGCTTTCTTAATAGCAATGTTCATTTTATATATACAAACTCATTTTGTCGTTTCTTCTGGCAGATTGGTGTTATTTATCGTTGTATTAATTCAGGCCTTGCTCCTTGTTGTTATAAGGTATCCTTTTTCAAAAATTAATATTGATTATAAGAACAAAGAGGTTGTTGTTATGAATGGAATATTAATGGGTTTCTATTTGCTTCTTTTAACTAAGCAAATGTCAACAAGTGTTGCCATACCTCTATTATCGTTATTATTACTACCGGTCATATACCTACTATTATCTAATCGTTTTCAATACTTTCCGAGAAGTCCACTCCATATACTTATTCTAATAGTTATTGTCCAACCAAATTCCTTAACCTACTTGTATGCGGTGGGGGTATTTGTAATATGCTTGATATTGCTCTTAAGAAAAACATTTCTACCTTCAAAGTTCGAACACCTGTTAAGGACATATGTTTACCCAATTACAATAATTGTATTAATTGCCTATAATCCACTTTATTATATCGGCAATTTTGATACTGTTGAAGAAGGTTTTTGGTTGGGGTGGATAGAGAGCATGAGCCATGGGAGAGCCTTATATAAAGATATTGCTTCGTACCATCCGCCCCTATTATCATGGATGCTCTACTTATTTACATCTGTTACCGAATATTCCATAAGAAACGTCCGTCTATTTTTTCACGCACTTCAAATAGCAGGTTTAGTAATGTTTTATTTTTTTGTTAGTAATATTCTTTCAAAAAAAGTAAGCATGCTTGTTGTCATGATAATTATTCTTTCAATTATGCCAGTAGATGTAAGAAATAATGCTTTAATACGCGTTGGTTTCGGACTATTTTCATTAACATGCTTCTACTGGTTTATGTCGACAAGAATGAGTAGATATTTATTCATTTCAGGATTAACTAGTGCGGTGTCAATATTTGTTAGTATGGAGGTAGGAATATCCGTGACAATTAGTATTATTATTACACTTGTGTTGGTCAGTGTTGGGCACTTCCGGAATATTTTGTACTATTTGGCGGGATTATTAATGGGTAGCGTTCCCTTTATGCTGTACTTAACAGTAACGCAGTCTGTTGTTCCGTTTCTAGAGCAAATGACCTTTTATATGGCCTCTTTTAGCAAGGGCTATTTTAATTTCCCAATAGAGAGGGCAATAGTTACATCAAACTTACGGTGGCATTTAATATGGCAGAACTTTAGTAATACATCTTGGCTTTACGAATTATCAAAGCTTACGTTGCTTGCTGTAATAATGTTCACAATGACCCGTGTAATAAAAAACGGACAACTAAACGTGAGTTCACTCGTCACGAATTTAAGTAAGGTTACATCTAAAAATACTTTAGCTCTCTCTTCAAGCCTGTTTGGATTGGTATTATATCGGTCTGTACTCGGAAGGTCGGATTATTACCATTTGTTATTTGTACTTTTTCTTTCTATTCCGCTGCTTTTTTACCTTTTTGAGAAATTTGAATTAAAGCCATATTTTAACGTAATACTGATAACGTTTTTATTATTCGTCGTTTTCAATAAACCAATAAATGAGCAGTTCATTTCAAAATTTTTGTTTAAACTAACAAGCTATGGTGAAATAATTGGTGATTATACTCGTTACGATCTTGACAGGGGGAAGATATTGGTGGGTAAGGAAGTGAATGTAACCGTAACAAATGAGTTAGTTCATTTCATTAAAGAGGTAACATCGACGGACGAATCGATTTTTGTTTATCCTTGGAACCCTGAAATTTACTTCCTTTCTGATAGAAAAAATGCGACTTCAATAGACACGCCCTACGCTTTTTGGAACGAGTACTATCAGAGGCAAATGGTAAATCAAATTGAGCAAAATAATCCGTCTCTTGTCATATTAAACACGGAGCAGAATTTTGGTGGTTTTACACCACAGTCTTTGAGAACAGTATACGATTACATATTAGTAAATTATAAAGAAGTAAAATATCTGTATCCCTACAAAATACTTGTCCAAAAGAGTTAGAATTATGTTTCAGCTAAGTTGTTGTTACTGTTGGGTATAAGAAAGCCTCACAATTTTTCAAATACCGTAATAATTTCTTTTACTCTTTTCTTATCGAATTGTTATATACATTAAAGAATACAAGATTGGCAGGGCCGAGGAAGTGAATTATACTAAAGAGCATCATGGTAAAAAGTAGTAAAAAAGCTGTAAAAATTCACGAGAGCGTACCTCCTGATTGGTATTACCGGTCAATTTATATTGATAGAAATATTATTCAAAGGTTCGTTCATGGAAGGAGATTTAGTGAGGTTGGTAAGTTAGTTGAACCGAGTGGAGGTAAAATTCTTGATATTGGATGTGCAGATGGGGTTTTTACAAAGATAATTTTGGATAAGAGTAATGCAGAAAAGGTTGTTGCCATCGATATATTAAAAAGTTCAATCGGTTGGTCAAAAAAACATTGGAGGAAGGAGAAGTGTATTGATTTTATAGTTGCTGATGCGCATAAACTTCCCTTTAAATCTGGCGAATTCGACGCAGTTTTTGTATTGGAAGTGTTAGAACATGTTTTTGAGCCCAGAAAAGTGCTCCGAGAGATAAAAAGAGTGCTTAATAGAGGGGGTTATGCCGTGTTTTTGGTGCCGGCCGAGACTTTACTCTTTAGAATGGTGTGGTTTTTTTGGAAAAAATATAAAGGGAAAATTTGGAAAGAAACACACGTTCATGCATACTCAGGTGACTTTCTATCGAAATTAGTAGAGACACTAGGTTTCGAAGTTCTGGTGAATAAGGGAATAATATTTGGTACACTTCGTTTGATTAAAGTGGAGAAAAAGTAAGAATTATCAATATGAAACAGAATGTATCGGTAATAATACCGAATTATAATGGCGAAATGCTTCTTCGGAAGAATTTACCACATGTGATTACTGCTTTAGAAAACGAGAAAAATAAGATATTAGAGATAATTGTTGTAGACGATGCTTCGAAAGACGAAAGTATTAAAGTCATAAAGGAACATTTTCCGCAAGTTAGATTGGTAAAACACAGAATTAATAGAGGTTTTGCGTCAAGTGTTAATACGGGAGTACGGAGTTCAAAGGGTAAGCTTGTGGTGCTTTTGAATACCGATGTAAAACCTGAAAAAGACTTTCTCAAGGTTGCACTTGAGCATTTTAAAGACGAGGATACTTTTGGTGTATCGTTACACGAAAAAGGTTATGGATGGGCTAAGGCTAAGTTCGAAAATGGGTTTATTGCCCACCAACCGGGTAAACCGAGTAATAAATCGAGAGATACATTTTGGATAAGTGGAGGCAGCGGGGTTTTTAGGCGTGATTTGTGGATTAAGCTTGGGGGTTTTGATGAGGAATTATTTAAATTTTATTGGGAGGATGTTGATTTAAGTTATCGTGCCGCCAAGAGAGGGTTGAAGTTAATTTGGGAGCCGAAAGCAAAAGTTGTACATAAGCACGAATCAACAACAACAAGAGTTTTTTCAAAGAAGAAATTGGAAAGGATGCAGGAAGTAAATCAGCTTGCATTTATCTGGAAAAACTTGACATCACAAAATATGTTTAGAAAACATATGATAGGTTTAATGAAGCGGTTTGTTAGACACCCTGGATATATAAGAATAGTACTCGCTGCACTTTTTAAAATGAGAATAATTTTAAAGGCACGAAAGAAGGAAAAAAAGCAGTGCAAGGTTTCGGACGAAGCAATATTTGCCAGAATTTAAGACGCGCTTCAGAGTTCCCCAGCTTAGCTGAGAATGAATGAAGCAAGACTGGAAGCCTGTTGCCGAAGGCGACTATTAAAGATGTTCCGAGCCTTTATGCTCGGGGAGGTTTCACTATATGAGAACTGATGTTTCCGTAGTCATAATAAGTTTTAACACTAAAACTCTTACTATTAATTGTATTAAATCTATAGTTAATGAAGGTTCATCTTTAACGAAAGAAATTATTATAGTTGATAACGGGTCAACCGACGGCTCGAAGGAAGCGATCGAGAAATATTCGCGTGAATCCGCAGGTGCCACAAGTATGATTTCAAAAGAAGGAGGAGGTGGTGTGGCACCTATCCGCGTAAATTCGCGTAAACCAACTTTAAGCTTGATTAATAACCAAACTAATTTGGGGTTTGCTAAGGCGAATAATCAAGGGATTGGAGAGGCGAAGGGAGAATATATTTTACTTCTTAATTCGGATACGCAAGTAAAACAGGATTCCATAGGGAGATTAATTGAGTTTGCGGAAAAAGAAGAGTTTGCAGGAGTTGTGGGACCAAGGCTGTTGAACCCCAATGGCACAACTCAGGCTTCGGTTTTTAGACAACCGACACTCTCAAGAGCTATAAAGCAATATTGGTTAGGTAGCGAAAGGGTGCTGGATAAATATTTTCCTGAAGAAAGAGATCCTGTCGAAGTTGAAGTATTAGTTATGTCTGCTTTTTTGATTACACCTCAGGCAAAGGAAAAAGTTGGATTACTTGATGAGAGGTATTTTATGTATTTTGAGGACTTTGATTACTGTAAACGAGTTAGGGAAGTGGGGCTGAAGGTTTACTATTATCCCGGTGCTCAAGTGATTCATTGCCACGGTGAGTCGGGTAAAATGCTGGCAGATAAAGAAAATCAATGGAGAAGACTGATCCCTTCAAGCAAAATATACCATGGGACATTAAAACACTATTTACTGAATTTCATAATATGGTCAAGTCAAAAATGGCAAAGGTTGTTGAAATGACAAAACACCCAAAAGTAATTTTGATTTCGATATTAATTGTTGCTGCATTTCTTCGTCTATGGGGGCTAAGTTCTGTTCCTGTTTCTCTATTTAGTGATGAGCTGGATGTTGGATATCAAGCTTATTCGATGATAGAAACAGGTAAGGACTATTCCGGTAATTCATGGCCGTTTCATTTTCAATCCTACTCTGACAATAGAACCCCTCTTTATATCTATACAACAATGCCTACAGTTTTCGTTTTCGGGATAACTCCGTTGGGCGTAAGGCTGCCGGCTGCGATTTTTGGGATATTGGGAGTTTGGGCATTTTATTTATTAGTTAAGGAATTATTAAGACAACGCGGAACAACGCAGAAGATTACGCAGAATCACGCGGAAACAATTGCATTATTGTCAGCTTTTACAATGGCATTGTCTCCATGGCATATACAATATAGTCGTGCGGCGTTCGAGGTGACTCAGTTGCTGTTTTTCTTGATTTTGGGAATATACTTTTTCTTGAAGAGCCTTAAACAAGAGAAGTATTTATGGCTTTCAACTTTTTGTTTAGCTTTGACTCCATGGATCTATAGCATCGCAAAGCTTTTTACTCCACTTCTTTTGTTGTTTTTGTTTATAGCTTTCAGAAAAGAAATTCTTGCTATGTCAAGAAGAACGCTGGTGACACCCCTTATAACCTTAATAGTATTGGGACTGCCAATGTTGTATGTAATTTTAATCGGTGGTGGAGGGACAAGATTTAGTTATATTAGTGTGTTTACGGATCCTACGGTTCAAACGGAGTCAGAACATGCAAGACTCCTGGATGTTCAATTTCAGGGTGAACAAAGGAGTATTGTATCAAAAGTTACAAGTAGGATAGTACATAATAAGTTAACTTTTTGGGTAGGTAATTTGGTAAACAATTACTTGGAAACTTTTTCAACTAACTTTCTATTTATTAAAGGTGATATTAACCTTAGACATTCAATTGAAGGAGTTGGGCAATTTTACAAAGTAGAAGCAATCGCGTTAATGTTTGGAATTATTGCCTTTTTTGTATTCTTTAAAGATAGGAAAATTAAAGGTTTTATTCTTTTTTGGGTAATGGTAGGAATAGTTCCTTCTGCAATAACCCGGGGAGGTGGAACCCATGCCACTAGGCTTATATTAATTTTGCCGCCCCTGCTGTTTTTAATTGCTTATGGATTGGTCGAGGGATTTGGGTTGATTGGAAAAGGCTTTAAAAAGTGGGCGACTTTAATATATTTTGGATTATGGATTTTCGGCTTCGGATTTTATATGCATAATTACTGGGTTCATAATCCTTGGTATTCGGAACGTTCTTGGCATGCGGGGTTTGAGAAAATGGTATCTGATGTAAAGCAAATGGAGGGTAGTTATGAGAAAATAATAATTACTAATGCAGTTGAGGCTCCGGAAATATTTTTTGCATCTTATTACCCTTACCCTCCCAACCTCTGGCAGCAGGGTTTTAAGGAAGAATATATTGTCGGATTTGGAAACCTTAAGGGTATAGGAAAGTATTATTTTGGCCAGGTGAATGTGGAAGGATTTGAGGTGCTACCCGAAGTTATGGATGATTCGACTCTATATGTTTCAGCCCGAAGAGAAATCGGTAAAAACTTAGTTATGGATTCGCAATATACGCCTGTAGGACTACGTTTGGTAAATACCGTACTCTATCCTTCCGGAGAACCCGCTTTTTACTTTTTCGAGAAAGGTGATTGGTGAAAATAAGGAAGTTTGTATATCTTTTATTGGTCGCACTGGTACTCCGCTTAGTTTTTGCTTTTTTCCCAGAACAAATTCATACGGATCTTCGTAACAGTATAGATTGGGGAACAAGGTTTTGGGAGTACGGACCCAAAATTTATTATCAAGCCAATGTGTGGAGTTTTGACTGGCCCAATCAACCACCGGGTACGGTCATTTTATATGCAGCTATCAGAAAAGTGTATGAAGCAGTGTTTGCATTTTTTTGGTTTATAAATATAAAAGTTCCTGCTTTTCCTTCTAACCTGATGTTTTTTTTCGAGAGAAATCTAATAAACTATGTTGCTAAATTGCCTTCAATAATATCGGATTTCGGCATCGCTTTTTTGATTTTCAAATTTGTAAAAGAACAATTTGGTGAAAAGAAGGCACAAATTGCTGCAGTTTTCTTTTTATTTAATCCCGTTATTTGGTATAACTCGGCAATTTGGGGACAATATGATTCCGTAAATAATTTTTTCGTATTGCTTTCGTTTTATTTACTGATGAGAAAAAAATTAGCGAGTGCAGGGATTGCATTTTTAGTTTCAATCTACGTTAAGATGTCTTTACTGATATTTACGCCGATATTTTTCATTGTTGCTATTAGGCAAAAATATAAGCTTTCGGAATATATAAAAGCTATTTCATTCAATTTATTGGTATTTTTACTGATTTTTATTCCTTTTTCGGACAAGAATGTTTTTGTTTGGGTATATGAACTTTATTCAACAAGGGTTTCTGTAGACCAGTTGCAATTAATAACAGCCAACTCTTTTAACTTATGGGTAGCAGTTGCCGGAATTCATAGATTGTCCCACGATATATTGTTGGGACCATTGTCATATAAATTATGGGGAATAATACTCTTTACTCTTGGCTATATTCCGGCAGTAATACTTGTTATTAAAAGTCAAACGGTAAAGTCAGTGCTTTGGTCATTGTCAATTATCGCCATTTCATCTTTTATGCTTTTAACAAATATGCACGAGAGATACTTGTATCCTTTTTTTGCCGTGTTTGCCGTTATCGCTGTTTCGAATAGGAAAATGGTGGTATATTACATTCTTTTTAGTATGATAAACATACTCAACCTGTATAATTTTTGGTGGGTACCCCGGATTAGTCCTTTGATGCACTTTCTAAGCTTTTCCGATAGGTTAATGCCGAGAATTTTGGGAATGGTTAGTTTTATTGCATATGTATATTTATATAGAGACTTTGCAAGATATTTGAAGTCGTATTTAAAAAAATGAAAAATATATTAATAATTAGTTTCATTAGAAAAGACTATATTTAAATATGGGAAACAGGAGAATTTATGCTGTTGCGGCATTTTTTTACATTTTCATTTTACCTCTCTTTTTTCATCCGGACATAAAAACCATTTTCTATCAGTCGCAATTTTTATCTCAGGGAGTTACCAATATATACAGTTTCCTAACTTCAAATCCCGAAAGAGCAATGTTGGGGCCTTTTGTGTATCCACCACTTGCTTACTTTTTACTAGGTTTCATTTACTTACCCGTTAAACTTCTAGCGGGATCGGGATTTACTGAGTGGCTTGCAATGGGCAATGACGCTGTGGGGGTCAACGGTATTTATCAATATCTATTTGCAATGAAATTACCGCTTCTTGTGACATTTTTCATATCAGGAAATGTGCTTACTCGTTTGGTGGACGGAGAGAAAACTCGAAGAAGACTTTTAGTTCTTTGGTTTTTCAATCCAATTAGCATATATACGGTAGGTTTTATGGGACAAATAGATTCTTTAGTGGTGATGACAACAATATTGGCGGTTTTCTACGCAAAACGAAGTCCGTATGTTGCTTCTGCCTTGTTGGGAACAGGTGCTTTGATAAAGTCATATCCACTTTTGCTTATACCGTTTTTTGTAGTGTTGGTAAGCACACGCTGGAGAGATCGAATTAAAGTAGCACTGCCAGGGTTTTTAGTTTATTTTATTGGGATTGCTCCGTATCTGACGACACCCGCTTTTTATGAGAGCTCGCTGGTTTCGGGATTGAGTCAGAGAATGTTTCAATTAAGTCTAGATTTGGGGTTTGGAGAACAAATTCCATTAATACCTCTTTCACTGGTAATCATCTTTCTAATCGCAACCTTCAAGCATGGTGGAAACATCGGTAAAATAGGCGCTTATTTTTTAGCCGTTTTAATAATTATTGTCGTGGGTGTGCATTTTCATCCTCAGTGGGCATTGTGGGCACTTCCTTTTCTTTTCCTTTTCTTAACGAGAAAAGGAAAAAGAAAAAGGGTAATGTGGTTTGCATTGGCTTTATATATTTTGGGTTGGTTGGCAACCTTTGTCTTGATTGACGATAAGTTTTTGACTTGGGGCATAATAAGCACTTTCGATAGAGGAGTGTTGTTTTTACCAAGCGTTAGCCAAATTGTAGATAATTTTGTCGATGCGGAATATATTCAAACATTTTCGCACATATTGATGGCGGTATCGGGTGTATTTTTGGCTGCAAGTGCAATTTTTTCAAATGATAAATAATAAGTTAACTTGGCCGGTTGTAATTATTTCGATAATTTTGCTCATCGCAGTAGTATTTGCGATTCAGATTTTTGGTGTAAGGAATAGAATTGACACTTCAGTTACCGCGTACAAATTTGAGGTTTTAGACAGCCCCGTAAGCGGAATGCTAAAAAGCAATAATAACTTCTTAAATATATTAATGCTTCGTATGAAAAATCCTGGGATCGAGAATAACGGAGTGTTTAAATTTGAATTACTGGATAATCAAGGAAATCAGGTAAGACAGATCAGTTTTGGCGGGATGAATATCGGCGATCCGGGGGATTTGAGATTTCAATTCGAGTCTATACCGGACTCTGCAGGTAAGGAGTACCGGATTATACTTACTCCTGACGACTCTGAGCCAACGGTTTTTGTCGAAGTCAGTAAAGAAGAAGAGATATCTTATACATCATATTTCCGTACAGTTAATAAGTCGTTAGCAGCAAAAAGCTTTGCAAATTTGCTGAAAGGTAAAATAGTCACAAATTTAGGCTTCTTTTCTTTTTGGATTTTATTGCTTTTTGGGATTCTTGTATACGATTTGAGGAAGAAGTCGTAAAAGAGATTGTGTGATATAATTTTTCGTGCGAGGAGATATTTGATGGAAGAAATAACTTTGTCAGTAGTAGTACCCTTTTTTAACGAAGAGAATAATTTACCCATTTTACACAAAGAACTTTTTAGTATTCTTGAAAAAATTGGTGTAGAGAGCGAAATTGTTTACGTTGACGATGGGAGCCTGGACGATTCGATCTCCAAACTTAACAAAGCTATTGAGAAAGAAACAGATAAAAAAATTAGA
>Ga0114923_10001359_pt1 | contig 17045 bp, 21 predicted proteins | sample SumtaG_FD_89578 | JGI IMG/M metagenome (GOLD analysis project Ga0114923, IMG submission 89578) | Deep subsurface microbial communities from Indian Ocean to uncover new lineages of life (NeLLi) - Sumatra_00157 metaG | ecosystem: Environmental > Aquatic > Marine > Oceanic > Sediment | place: near...
CGAAGCACGAAATCCGAAATACGAAACAAATCCAAAATTCAAATTTTCAAAATTCAAAACAAAAACAGCATTATACCTTACTTTTAATTTTTTTGTTTTGGTCATTTGAAAAAACTGGGGCGGTGCGTTACTTTGTTACTTTGTCGATGAAATTTTGCTTAATCGGTGTTTCGTATCTCTGTATAATTTAGCCATTGAGCTATAACGGTAACTCCAGAAGATGGAAATCTTGCTTATCTCGGAATATCTCAGACCGCCAAGGTCTTTTAATCTTACCAATAGTTCACCTCGAATTCTTTTGCCCTGGAGAGTCCCTAAGTTTATCTCCTCTATTTTGCAGCCTATCTTCTGTTCAAATTCCCATATAATCTTTTCTACCGGTTCGAAAAATCTATCATCAATACGTTTCATACCGTCACCATAATATCGTTTTCGACGGTTGAACCGACTAACTGCTTCTTCCACATAATCAGAATTCCCTAAAATTTCACCATATTTAGTCTCTAAAAGAGGTAAATCTTTAGCTCCCATCGATATCAAAAAGTCCATAAGTCCGGACCGACTTCCAAATAATTCATTTACAAAATCCACATCCAAAAAACCGCACTCTTGGTCTGAAAAGTAAAATCGCCCACTGCTCCATAGGTATTGGTCAAAGGTTTGAACTATCCCTGCCCTGACTGGATTAAGCAGAACGTAGCATAAAGCCAGTTGTAAATAGGAATCATCCTGGATCAAAGTAGATTTAAATCTACTTTGAAAAACATAACCCCTTCCTCTGGTGCTTTGTCGGTAAAACATCCCATATTGGCCATTCAAGTAGAGGAAAAAATCAGACAATTTTCCACTGCTGTTTTCCAGGATTAAGTGATAGTGGTTATTCATGACGCAATATGCGAATAGTCGGATTTTGTACTTTTCAATGGCCTCTTCCAGGTAATCCACAAACTGAGCTTTCAGTTTTTGGCTCGAAAAAATATCTTCTCCATTAATGCCACGATTCATGCAATGGTGATAGGCACCTTCATAAGTTAATCTTACTCGTTTCATGGACATATTTTACCATAACAAAGTAACAAAGTAACGCACCGCCCGCAATTCTCTGGAGTAAAGAGACAGCGACATTCGGATAGTTGACATTTTTTCAGAAAGCGCATATCATATGCAACATGAAAATAAATATCACTGAAATCACACGGTTATTTTCACCCACCTTTTCCTTTACCAAAGCATACAAGCATTTGCGTGTGCATGGAGGTGTGGATTTTAACAACGATGCGCTTTATGCAAAAGCAGCGGAGTTAGCCGCTAAAGCGGAACCCTCTTTCGATGACCAGTGGGATACCACCTGGAAGTATTTTTACTTGCCTATGAAACGCAAGGGCAGGATGATTTGCAGTCCTTTCTCCCTTAATTTGCACCGTGGCAAAGCTTATAGTATTAGTTTTTACGGGTTTACCTCCGGGGGTTATCATGGCATTGAAAAAGGAAACGATACTGTCCCCGACTATTATTTCCACTTCCTCGATGAAACTATACGTTTTATCCCGCTGTTAAAAGAATTTGGCAATCATTTGATCGAAAGGACGCTTCCTTTTGATTGGAGATCCGGGAGAATCAAACGAAAATATACTTGCCTTGACCATGAACTGATGCCCACCCAGGAGGCGGACCGGATCAAAGCCGCCTATCAAAAACATCTTGAGAAGAAGTTAAGAGTAGCTGAAATTTCCTTGAATGATTATTTAAACACAGCGGCAATTTGTTACCGGGCCGCATTTGAAAAAGATATCCAGCGGATAGATAAAGAGCTAGCGCCCCGTGAATTGATCAAGCGCTGGGCGGATAACCGGCATGGCGGCATGTGGTTTATCGAAGACCCGGACAGTAAAAAAGAGTACATGGATTGGTTCCACTCGGATAAATGGGATGGGGCGCACCCGTTTGAAATCGTTTATAGTTCCCCCCATGGCATTTATTTATATCCCCCGGGAAAAGATGACTCTTTTTTTCGTCTCAGTGTTGCCGATCCTTTTTATTACCGGGAGTTTGTCCGCATGGTCGCCGCACTGGTTGAACATAATATTCCTTTTGAAGCCGATGGCCTGGATGAAGCGTTGGAGTACCTTCCGGGAGAAAGTGATATGGAAGTAAACACGGGGTCCATGAGGAACCCGACGTTCCAGTATAAAACCTCAAGGGAGAACAGGAAACGGTATTTCCTCCATATCCGGTGGGACGAAGTACAGGTCCTTAAATGGAAATAGCCGAACCCCGCGGCGCGGGGGGCCTATATGCGGAGGCACTGTTGGAATCTGTTTCAACCATTTGTCCCCATTGAAACCCCGGGAACTTTGCAACATGCATAAAAAAAATAAAAATTCCTATACAATCAAGCCAGCGTCATGTCAACCCTCAAATGACGGTAAAGCAAATGCCCGAAGGGCTATAAAAAGTTTTGATCAAACTTTTTCAAAAGTTTGCCGTCGGAGGGATTAAGATTCCGCAGGAGTATGTCAACCATGAAATCGAAATCCTTGTCTTACCTTTGTTTGAGATGGAATTGCCCCCAACAAGCGGAAATGACGAATCGGATGAAGCATTGGCAAGACTCTTTAAAAATGCTCCCAATGTTAAAGTTGAAGCGCCGGTAGATATTGATGTATTGATGAATGAGGTTAATGATGTGGTACTTTGATACCAATGTCCTGGTTTATACCGTCACCGCCATGGATGAAGCAAAAATGCGTAAATCCCAGGAATTATTGAAATTTTAAAAGATTAACTACACGGCCTCCCCAAATCCCAGTAAACAGTTTAATAAAACCGGGTTTGATGTGGCCTGTTCCCTAAACCTCCCTAACCCCTTTTTTTTGGTTGCGGCCAACGGTCGCATCATCCATAATCTTCAATCCCATATTTCCGCTTTTGCTTTTCGGTTAACTTCACCAAATTTCCCTTTTCCAAAAAATCTTCCAATGACATCGGTACACGCCATAAACGGGCGGTCTCAGAAAGTGAGCCGATGAGAATATATTTTCCGTCTGGGGAAAAGGCCACGGAAGAGACATATGATTCATGCCCTTTGAACTCCTTTACCATATTTCCCTGTAGGTCCCATAACCGGGCGGTGTTATCGTTTGAGCCGGTGAATATGGTTTTCCCATCCGGGGAAAAGGCCACGGAAGTGACATCAGATTTATGCCCTTTGAACTCCCGGACCGTCTTTTCCTGTAGGCCCCATAAACGGGCGGTATCATCCTTTGAGCCGGTGAGAATGGTTTTTCCATCCGGGGAAAAGGCCACGGAAGTGACTCCATATTTATGCCCATTGAACTCTTGGACCGTATTTCCCTGGCGGTTCCATAACCGGGCGGTTTTATCACTTGAGCCGGTAAGAATATACTTACCATCCGGGGAAAAGGCCACGGAGGAAACTGATGATTGATGCCCTCTGAACTCTTGGACCGTATTTTCCTGCAGGTTCCATAACCGGGCGGTGTTATCACTTGAGCCGGTGAGAATATACTTACCATCCGGGGAAAAGGCCACGGAAGTGACGCTCCATTTATCCCCCACTTTGAACTCATGTGTCAGGTTTCCCTGCAGGTCCCATAACCGAACGGGTTCATACTCTGAGCTGGTGAGAATGGTTTTTCCATCCGGGGAAAAGGCCACAGAATTGATCCATCCTTTATGCCCTTTAAATTGCTTCACCGTTTTTCCCTGCAGGTACCATAAACGAAAGAAGGGGACAGGCGAAGTTTTTGCCTCACCCATTTTTTTATCATTTCAAAGACAATCTCCCGCCGGATGGGTTTGGAGATATAATCATCCATACCGGCCTTAAGACACTTCTCGCGATCGCCCTTCATACTTTCGGCTGTCATGGCAATGATAGGAATGGGAGAGTCGTTTTTCATCTCCCGGATTTTTCTTGTTGCCTCCCGTCCATCCATCCGGGGCATCTGGATATCCATGAAAATCAGGTCATACTTGTCCGGTGCCGATGTGTATTTTTCCACTGCCTCCTTACCATCCTCTGCAACATCCAATTGGTACCCGCCCCTGGTTAGCATGAACACGGCTAATTTCCGGTTGACCGGGTTATCCTCCGCCAATAAGATACGCACGGAATGTTTGGCATGTTCAATAACCGAATGCTGCGTTACCAGTTCACTTTTTTCCCGGTTCGCCGGTTTTGTGCCGGTTTTTCCCGGGCGGAATAACTGTTCGATCACCCTCAAAAGCTTCGTTGGGAGCGTCGGTTTGGGTAGAAACGCATCAAAACCGTATTCCCGGTATTTTTTCGCTTGCCGGTAACTGGAAGAGGAAAAGGCTAGCAGTAGGGTCCCTGAAACCGGAGAATCAAGAGCGCGGATGCGGCGAGCCACTTCATAACCAGTCAGCCCCGGCATCATCAGGTCCAGGATACATAAATCAAAAGGTGTCCCCTTTTCCAGGTTTTCTTCAAGGATAGGGATTACCGTTTCACCACTGGTTTGCTTAACAATGGAAATGCCGTGTTTTTTTAAACTGTTTTCCAGGATGTCCAGGTTATTGAGGTTATCATCCACGATAAGGATCCGTTTCCCGGTTAGGTTTATCATCTCCGCTTTTTCTGGGGGGATTTTTTTTGATCGTTCCACCCAGGAATAGAAGTGAAAGGTGCTTCCCTGACCCGGGGTACTTTCCATCCGGATATCACCGCCCATATGTTTGGCAATCTGCTTACAGATGGCCAATCCCAGGCCGGTACCCCCGAATCTTCGGGTGACCGACCCGTCAACCTGCTGGAAAAGCTCAAAGATGACCCCCTGTTTTTCCGGTGGGATACCAATACCGGTATCATGCACCGTGACATGAAGTTTCAAACGGTCCACCTCCTCTTGAGAAATTTGGGATTCGGGACAGGCAAGTTTAGAGTTTTTAAAAATACCCTGTCAATTTTAATGCAAAAATGGTACAATGCTAATTCAACAAGGAGTTATCAGAATGAAAATAAAACACTTATTGTTCTTGAATATACTGCTGATAATGATCCTGGCTTGTCCAGCGGTTATTGTCGGCCAAGAGTGCGGTCCATCCTGCCCGGTATGTTCCGGCGGGTCTCAGAGTACTATTATGGAGCCGCAAAATTTTCTAATTACCAACATTTACATCCCCGGCGGTGAAGAGGAAACCAATGTATTGAGACTGCGATTCGGTATATTTTCCTGGTTGGATGCCGGTATTGGCTATACTTTTTCAGCGGAAAAACTCATCTGGAGTGCCCGTGCCCAGGTGATTACCGAAAAAGAGGAAGGGTGGCGACCCGGTTTGTTGATCGGGGCAGGCAGCGTTCGCATTGGCGGCAGCGATCAGTCCATATACTTCCAGGTGACCAAATCATGGGAGTTCAGTGAAGGGTTTGCCCTGCGGATAAGTGGGGGAATGGCCACGCTGCTCCCGGAGCTGGACCATCTATACGGCCTCGCTGGTCTAACCGTGACTGTTACAGAAAAATTCAGTGCCTTTGTCAATTACGATGGCCGTAATTTTCATCCGGGGATTTCCTGGATTCCATTGGACTGGCTGACAATCTCCGGCATCTTGATCGAATCTCGCGATTTTGCGCTTGCGGGTGGTATACGCTGGAAACTCAAATAACAAAATAGAAAGAAGGAAAGTTTTATTTTGCCTGTCCTTCGTGGTAAAATTAAAATAGCAAAAAAATATAACCGCTATTGACAAATTGACGCATGCGTTATAAAATTCATCTTTAAGGCTTAGTCCAAGGGAAGAGGGTTAATACCCCACAGCCCCCGCTGCCGTGACCGGGTTCCGGTCCACATGCTCAAGCATGTGATCCGGGATAAGGTCTTTAAAACAAAACAGCCACTGTCCCCGCCGGGGATGGGAAGGCTTTTAAAGATCCCGGGAGTCGGAAGACCTATTAAGTCTTAAATCTTTTTCGCATATTACCTGCGGAGGGCGGGTATTATGATAAAAAAAAAGCCCTCGAAAAATTAAATTTAAGGAGCTTTGCATGTCTAAATTACGAAAGATTTTTATCTTAACAACAATCATTTTTGCGGTTTGTTCTTTTTCTTTATTTTCAGCAGAAAACACGGAAAAAGAAGAAGATGGTACAACGATGTTTACCGAAGAGGTTGAAGTGGTGGGCAATGTGCCGTTAGTAAAAACCATCCAAAGTGTGTCCGTTTTCAAGAGCGAAGAAATGGAAAAATTCAATTTCGAAAGCTTAAAGTCGGTTCTGAAACTGACGCCCGGACTTTTGACCTTATCCACCGGTCAATTCGGCCAAACGTCTTCCACTTACATCCGGGGCTCAAAACCGGCCCAGGTTCTCTACCTGGTGGATGGGATCAAGCTGCGTGACGGCGCCAATATCGGCGGGGTGAACCTGGCGGTCCTTTCTCCCAATGTGATCGATAAAGTAGAAGTGGTACGGGGCCCCCTCAGCAATATCTACGGTTCCGATGCCGTGGGCGGTGTCATCAGCATTCATACCTTTTCAAAAGAAGGTGCCCGTTTCCTGACCTCTCTCGGCAGTCACGGTTCCTATACCGGCAGCTTTTCCGCTGCCAAAAACCTGGAGGATTTCACCCTGGGCCTGGCAGTGAACACCCAGCGCTATAGTGACGATATGGTCAACGATGTGTTTAAAAACACCGGGCTCTCTGCTAAAGTTAATTACAAAAGCAAAACCGTGGATACCGGTCTCCGCTTTTTCGGCAGTTTCACCGATTCCGGTATTCCCATCAACCTGGGGGTGTCCACCCCGGAAAGAAACTATAAACAGAACTACACCATTTTTGCTTTACCCTTTACTTACACCTTTAACCAAAATGCAAAAGTCAATGTCAGGTTATCTTATACCAACAGCAAATATGAATTTGAAGATATTGATGACATCTGGGGTCCTTACTTTATGAGCAAGTTTGACAATTTTGAGGCCGAGGTGATTTACAGCGACAAATGGTTCGAGAAACTCAACCTGAGTACAGGTATCGATTATTCGGATCAGAAGATATTGCATGAGACCGATTTGGGGAGAACCCTGGACAATGAGAAGATGAATTATTTCTCGGCTTTTGTCAATACCGGCCTGGATCTCAAGGCCCTGCAGGTTTCCGCTTCCCTTCGCTATGACAAGTATAAGAACGTAGATGCAAATTTTTCTCCGCAAATCGGGGTATCTTACCTGGTGGCCAAAAAATTCAAAATCCGTGCCGCTTACTCACAAAGTTTCATGGCCCCCCTGATTTCGCAGCAGGTCAATCCCTGGGGGAAGGCCAATTTCGATTTAAAACCGGAAAAAGGAAAGTCTTTCGAGGTGGGGGTGGAATATTATTCGGCGCCTGCCCTGTTCAGTGCCACCTATTTCAGTACTAAATATGAAGATATGATCGATTGGGTCACTACCGACTGGGTTACTTTTGAAGGCCAGTTCCAGAACATTAAAAATGTCGATGTTTCCGGCCTGGAATTAAGCGTCACGGTGAATCCCCTGAAAAGTCTAACCTTCACGGGTTCTTACAGCTATCTCAAAACTGAGGACAAAGAGACGGGTGAGCCGCTGCTGAGAAAACCCAAGCACACATTCTCGGCTTTTGCCGCCTATGCCCATAAACGGTTTACCCTTTCAATCAGCATGGTCTATGTGGGTAAACGGCCGGACCAGGATTTTACCGCCTGGCCGCCGGGTGTGGAAAATCCTGCCTTCAACAGCTATGATCTAAGCATGGTGGTCCCGGTTATGGAGGGTTTGTCTATCTTTGGAAAAATAACCAATGCCTTTGATAAAGAGTACCAGGAACTTGTGGGCTACCCTGCGCCAGGCAGACGGTTTGAGATGGGGCTAAAGTACAAGATGAAATAATTAGTCGCGAAGAACGGATTACAGACGACGGATGACGGTAGGGAACAGGCTTGCCTGTTCCTTACCGCCGGAGTGAAAACGCCTTATAAGCGATATAAGGAGATGAAAAAATGACTAAAAGGGTTTATTATTTATTTTTGGTTTTGATTATTTTGGCGGCGGTGCATATTCCTATTTATGGAAAGCGGATCGTGTCGCTGGCGCCGGCAATAACGGAGATCGTGTTTGCCCTGGGAAAAGGAGACCGGATCGTCGCCAGTACAAAATTCTGCAATTACCCTGGGGAAGCCAAAAAAATCCCCCGCATCGGTGGACTTATGGATGTTAATTTAGAGGTTTTGATCAGCAAGAAGCCGGATATTATTTTTCTCTATCCTGAATACTATGAAAGAATAAAAATAATGGAGAAACGAACCAAACTGGTGATTGTGAAACATACCGACCTCAACGATTTGTTCGAGGGAGTGGAGACTATCTCAAAGGCCCTGGATATCGAAGCCAGGGGAAAGGCGTTGGTCTCAAAGATAAAGCACCAGTTAAACCAAACCCGGCAAAGGCAAACGGTTTCCCTTAAAGGCAAAAAAAAGGTAAAGGCGCTCTTAATTATCGGCAGGAATCCCGATAAGCTGACCAATATGTACATCGTGGGCGCCAGGGATTTTTTGAACGAGCTCCTGGATGTGGCCGGGGGTGTGAATGCGTACAGCGGTAATATTAATTATCCCAGTATTTCCATTGAATCGGTGCTGGCCATGAACCCTGACGTGATTATTGAGCTTTCCGCCTTTAATGAAGGCATAAAAGAGGAAAAAGTCCTGGGTTTGTGGAAAAAATTTCCTTATATCTCAGCGGTTAAGAAGGGGAAAATAAAAATAATCAAAAATTCGGTATGGTTGATCCCCGGTCCCCGGGTATCCCAAATAGCTGAAAAAATGTATGAAACTTTTTTTGGTAACCAGTAGGCGTTCAACCGACCCACTGCCTACTGCCCACTGCCTACTGCTCCGGTTCCCGCGAAATCACACCCCTGTCGATCAATACATTAACCTGTTGGTTAACCGCATCGGCAAACCTGAGAAAATGAGGAATGGTCAGATGCACATAGGTATGAACGTTTACCATGGCTGGGTCTTTTGTATCCCTGATTCCCATGCCCATACAGACTTCTTCGGCATTGATATTAAATGAGATGAGATTCGAGAAAGCATGATGAGCGTCCTCATCGATAAGTTCAAGTTTTTCATTTGCCACAATACAAACTCCTTGATTTTTTTTACTCCGCCAGACACGGCATGGTGTGGTTTTGGTTATCTCCAGCTTTGTTTTTCCAGTTTTTTTAAGTAGGAGTATAACTCTTTTTCCTTTTTGCTAAGAACGATGCGGCTGTTTTTTTGTGTCCGGTGGCCTTGTTTTATAACGTCCGGTTTTACATTAAATCCCAGTTTTTTAAAGACTTTTCTGATATCTTGTTTACCCTCCATGAGGGTTTCGTAACTGACAACGATGCTTTTACGGATATTTTCATAAGCGGCAATTAAAGCGTTGTTGTTCTCAAACCAGTTTAGTTTAAACTGGGCGATCCCCCGTCTCAGCATACTGGATTGCACATCTGCCGGGTTTCTAAAAATGAAGACCACCCGTATATTTTTGGCAATATGCCTATAAAAAAATAGGGAAGGGATATGAACAATTTTCAGGCCGGTGAGTCCTGCGGTTTCGTTTAGCTGTTTGACGACTTTGTTTAATTCGGCAATATTATCATCGGTCATGGCTTTTTCGATTAATTTTTTTTCCAGTTCTTTTGCTGTTGAGAGTTCGAAATAGCCATCTTTGTTGTACTGGTCGGCTTCCAGGTCCGAAAGGAATTGCACCCCGGCGCTTTCGAGCAGTTTACATGCCAGGGACGTGCCGCTGCGGGGATGCCCGGCAACAAATATTCCGTTTTGTAGTACCAGTGGTGCCACTTCTTTCTTTTTCTTGTCTGCCATTATATAGAAACCTCCATAATAAAAAGAAGATTATACCACAGGTTACAATTATTAAGAAAATTTTTTACTGCAATTCTTCGATCTTTTGCACAACTTTTTCAGCATGGCCTTTGGCTTTCACATTGGGCCAGGCAAAGGCGATATTTCCTTCCGGGTTGATTAGAAAGGTGCTTCTCACGACCCCGTAATACTCTCTCCCGTAATTTTTTTTTAGCTGCCACGCCCCGTATTCTTCCAGTGCTGTGTGATCGGGGTCACTCAACAGGGTAATGGCCAGCTCTTTTTTGGCAATAAATTTTTGATGGCTTTTGGTTGAATCCGGGCTGACCCCCAGGATAGCAGTGTTTTTAGCTTCCAGGTCTTTTTTTACTCCTGTAAAATCAATGGCTTCTATTGTGCATCCGGGTGTATCATCTTTGGGATAAAAATAAAGAACCACCCACTTTCCTTTATAATCGGTCAAACAGATTTTTTTATCATCCTGGTCTTGCAAACAAAACTCAGGGGCTTTATCTCCAGCTTGTAATTTTTTAATCTCGCTCATGGTATCCTCCATTATTTGTCATTTTAAGGAAAGGCAGTGTACCATAATTATTTTTTTATTTCAAGGAGTGTCAAATGAAAACAGCAATTTTAGCCGCGACAAAAAAAACACCCAGGTCCGAAGGGCCTGGTTGTTTTTGTACCATTTAATACGGATTTAAAAGATTAGATGCGGAATTTCTGCCAACGCATAAATTGTCTTGACAAAAATGTTGACATAACTTATCATCTTATGTTTTTTGTTCACAAAAAAAAATGACGATCTAAAAATACAATGGATATTGCAAATAAATTATATAAGAAAAAATGGTTCCCATTTGTTTTTCAGTTGATTACATTGCTTGCATTTTTTTTATTAATAATCGTTGGATTATCGGCAAATACTGAAAATCTTGCTTTTGCTAAAATCCTGAGAAATACAAACCTGGCTAATTTGATTGTTTGGTCTTACTGGTGGCCTTTCATCATTGTGGGGGCGGTGTTTTTCGGGCGAATTTGGTGCACGGTTTGTCCGGTAGAGTTGGTTACCTCTCTCTCAGCCAGGATAGGATTCAAACGTAAAATTCCCCGATGGATTAAATCCGGCTGGGTAATAACCATCTTTTATGTAATCATTCTATATATCGGCGTTCACACCTTATCAATCCACCGTGTTCCATTTAGGATGGCGATTTATCTATCTATATTGTTTATATTGGCCATTTTTGTTGGGATTGTATTCGAGAAGAATACTTTTTGTGCCTATGTATGCCCGACTTGCTCCCCTGAGTTGGCGAGTGAAGCGTAAAGAGGTTTGTAAAAATTGTAGAGATAAATCTTGTATTTCCTCTAAAAACCTGTACAAATTTCAATCCAAAAGTTGCGGTGTTAACCTGGTCCCTCAACAATTGGAAGATAACACAAACTGCCTGTTATGTGGCCAGTGTTTGAAAGCCTGTGATTTAAACAATCCCGGGCAGGGCGATCGTCCCAATCCCGGTTGGTTTAAAAGACAATTTGCTAAGGATTTATTGGACTTAAAGCCACTATCCATGGCACAGGCTGTATTCGTCCTGGTTGTTTCCGGGTTTGTCATTTACGAGATTGCCGTAGAATATAGTATTACAAAAAAACTGCTTCTTTATGTGCCTGGCTTGTTTATTAAGTTCTTCAATTTGAATGGGACTTGGGCCAAAGGTATTACTGAGTCTCTTACTATTTTTTTTATTCTTCCTGCCATCATTTGGTTCATTCCTTTTGGATTGGCCCGGCTGGGTGGAGTGCGCACCACTTTTTCAAATTATATGAAAAATGTGGGAATTTCTTTCATTCCTATCATGGCGGCAGGTCATATCATTAAGTCCATTGCCAAATCTACTTCCCGAATCCCCTACTGGAAACACAGCCTTTCAGATCCCATTGGATACCAGGCAGCTCAAGCCATTCAAAACAAATCCATACAATTAACCGGCATTCCCCAATGGGGTCAGATGCTCATAACCGTTATCGTGATTGTACTCATCATCTTAGCTCTATTTTTAAACCTGGTTATAATAAAAAAAATACTGGCGAAACACTTTCCCGGCCGGAAGGGAGGTCTCTTCTATTATTTCATTTCATTCCTATATGGTGGTTCATTTATTGCTATGATCATTATTTGGAGATTTTGAGCATTTTCTTCAATGAAAGGGGTCATGTCTCCACATTTATCATATGTTGTATTATTAAATTCTGCTTGATGAATTGGATATTCATAACCAGTTTAAGGAGTCATTATCAAGATATAAAAGGCATGATCCTCATTTGAAACGGTTGAACCAGCTACCCATTAAAGTTGAATCCTGAGCAAATTCACCGTTTTTTTGGGCGGTGAATTTAGATTGTGCCTACGTATTGACTTAGCATCTATTTTATGGTATAAATCACAAGACTACAACAAGGAGTAAAAATATGTACGCAATTCTTGAGACTGGCAGTAAGCAATACAAAGTTGAAGAAGGTGATGTTCTTGAAGTTGAACGATTAGACCAGGGCAAAATTTCTAAAGAAAATAAAATCTATTTTGACCAGGTACTTCTTATCAAAGATAAAGATGTACATATCGGTCAGCCTTTTGTTAAAGATGCCCGGATCACGGCATCGGTTCTGGAAGAGTCTAAAGCCCCTAAGATCATCGTATTCAAGAAGAAGTCGAAAAAAGGGTATAGAAGAACCATCGGCCATAGACAGAAACTCCATCGCATCCAGGTGGAAAAAATCGAGATGAATATCAAAACCATTTCGGATACCAAAACAGAAACGAAGCCAGAGACAAAAGCAAAAGCAGGGGCAAAGCCAAAGGTAGAAGCAAAGCCAAAGGTAGAAGTAAAGGCAAAAGTAGAAACAAAGAAAAAGGTAGAGACAAAGCCAAAGGTAAAGGCAGAGGCGAAGCCAAAAGTAGAGAAAAAGACAAAAGCAGCAAGTGAGAAAAGCAAAAGTACAAGTAAGAGTAAAACCGCGAAACAAAAGGAGAAAGAATAATGGCGCATAAAAAATCCGGCGGCAGCGCAAAAAACGGTCGCGATAGTATTTCGAAACGCCTGGGCGTAAAAAAGTACGGCGGCGAAAAAATAAACGCCGGCTCCATTATTGTGAGACAGAGAGGAACAAAATTCAAACCCGGTAAGAATGTAGGAATCGGAAAAGACGACACCCTATTTGCACGGGCCTCCGGGTTTGTTCGCTTTGTCACCAAAAATAAGAGGAAATTTGTAGAGGTTGAAGCCCATTAATCCTTTCAATACCTACTTTACAACCTCTAAAAGGTATCCGTCTCAATGGATTTCTATCTAATTCTCGACCGCCAAAATCCTTCATCGAAATATAAAAAATTTGATGGTATCAATAGGCGATTATGTTTGTAGACAGTGCGGTTGTTACTTTTGTGTCCGGTAAAGGCGGGGATGGCTGCGTCAGTTTCAGGCGAGAGAAATTTATCCCCAAAGGCGGCCCTGACGGCGGTGACGGCGGCGGCGGCGGCAGTATTATTTTAACCAGTAATAAAAACACCCGCTCTCTTATCGATTTTAAATACCGGAATATCATAAAAGCGAAAAAAGGCGCCAATGGCAGCGGAACCAATAAAACCGGGAAAAAAGGAAAAGATGAGATACTGGCAGTTCCTGCCGGTACTGTGGTTAAAACTTACCCGGATGAAAAATTGATCTTTGATTTTTCCGCGGAAAACATAACTTTTACTCTTCTTAACGGTGGCAAAGGCGGGCTCGGCAATACCCATTTCAAATCCTCCACCCAGCAAACACCCCGGTTTTCCCAAAAAGGAAAACCCGGGGAGTCCATCAAAGTTTTGCTGGAATTGAAATTAATTGCTTTTGCCGGCCTGGTGGGACTTCCCAATGCCGGCAAATCCACGTTGATTTCCAAAATCAGCAGCGCAAAACCAAAAATCGCCGATTATCCCTTTACTACACTGACCCCCCACCTGGGCGTTGTTTATCATCACTATGACAGCCTGGTAGTGGCGGATATCCCCGGGATTATCGCAGGCGCTCATAAAGGCGAAGGCATGGGGCTGAACTTTCTCAAACATATCGAACGTAATAAAGTTTTAATATTTCTTTTGGACGTTTCCCCATATGCTAAGTTAAGTCCCCTGAAAACCCTTAAGGTTCTTCAAAATGAATTAAAATCCTATCGGGCCAATCTTTTACGGAAAAAATGTTTTGTGGCCGCCAATAAGATAGACCTGCTGGAAGAAAGCAGGGACGGTGACAGCGAAAAAAATCTTGAGCAATTAAAAGAGTACTGCGGCAGCGAACAAATGCCCTGCCTGGAAATTTCCGCTATTAAGGGTATCAACCTTGACCGGCTAAAGAATAAATTATTTGAGTTTTATCATGAAGTCTAGAGTCGGGTTATTGGGCGGAACGTTTAATCCCATCCACAGGGGACATATTGAACTGGGATTAAGAATCCGGGAAGCGTTTCACCTGGAGAGGATACTTTATATCCTCTCTGCCAATCCCCCCCATAAAAAGGGGTCGGAAATCGCACCCGCGGCATTGAGATGGCAGATGCTGGTAAAAGCACTGAAACCTCTCCCCTTTCTTATCCCTTGCGACATCGAGATGAAGCGTCCCCTGGCTTCCTGGACAATCGATACCATCGACCAGTTAACCGGGCAATACCCGGGAGACCGTTTCTACTTTATCTCCGGCAGCGAAGGTTTTTTAAAAATTAAAACCTGGAAAAATTATAAAAAACTTCTCGACACCCTTTCCTTTATCGTGGTTTTAAGAAAGGAGGCCCACAAGGAAGAAGTGGTCCGTTTATTAGAGGGGGAAGGCATTATTCCCTGTTTTAATGCAGCATTATCCGGGGGGGGGAACGGAGAAATAGAGGAACACACGGTCTATATTTTCTCTTACCGGTCGGACAAGCTGCGCATCTCTTCGACATTGATCCGTCAAAAGATAAAATTATCGGGATATATAGATGGTCTTGTTGAAAAGGAGGTCAAAAAAATTATGGAGGAAAATAAGTTATATGAAAAGTGAGGAATTTGAAAATATTATCGCGGATTTAAAACGGAGAAAAATTCCCCCCGGCGCAAAAAAAATCGTCTCCATTATGCTGGATAAGAAGGCCGAGAAGGTGATTGTTTTAAAATTAAAAGGCATCAACGATTTTACCGACTTTATGGTAATCTGTCACGGCAATTCGGCCCGGCAAAACAACGCAATCTCCGACGAAATTCAAAAAAAGTTGAAGAAGCAGTTTAAACTGAAAGCCTACGGTGTGGAAGGTGAACGGGAAGGCGAATGGATACTGCTGGATTATATTGATTTTGTCGTTCACATCTTCTCTGAAGAGACGCGAAAAAAATACGCGCTGGAAAAATTGTGGATGGATGCAAAACGATACAATTTTTACGCTAATTAAGAACCTGGAAGACAAAAAGTCCCTTGCCGTTAAAGAGACCATTCACCAGGTTGCGGATTTGACCACTAATCTTTTGATTTACGGTGAGACCGGTGTGGGGAAAGATTTCTGGATCGATTATTTATTCGAAATCAGCCGGTATAAGACCATCCTGAACCTGCACTGCGGCGATGTGCCGGAAAATCTCCTGGAGAGTGAATGGTTCGGCTACAAGAGGGGGGCGTTTACCGGGGCGGACAGGGATTATCCAGGCAAATGGAAAAAAGCCGAAGGAGGTATTTTATTTTTAAATCAAATCGACTTATTAAGTTTGAACCTCCAATCCAAGTTACTGCGAATTATCGAGAGGAAAAAATATTACCCCCTGGGTTCGGCCCGGGAAAAAGATATCGATGCCCGTTTTATTTTTTCTGCCGACGACGATATCGAGCAAAAAACCAGGGAGGGGCTGTTCAGGGAGGACCTCTATTTCCGTATCTCTTCTTACAGTATCCGGGTCCCCCCCCTGAGGGAGAGAAAAAAAGATATCCTGCCGCTGGTGCTGTTTTTTGCCCACCGGAAGCAATTAAAGGTTACCATCAGTCAAAAGGCAATAAACGTCCTTTCCGGCTATCCCTGGGGGGGTAATATCCGGGAGATTGAAAATTTTACCACTAATGCTTCCGTGGGAAAAAAAGAGTTGACCGATGATGATATTTTTGCCCTGTTGAGAACTTCGGAAGATTTTTTCCATACCGTCAACGATAGTGACATGTCGCTGGGGCAACTGGAAAACCGGTACATCGATTACTTGATGAAGAAATACAAGAATAAAACGAAAGTGGCAAAAATCTTAGCAATTTCCAGGAAATCGCTCTACAATAAGCTCAATAAGCAGCAGCCCTGATGGCTTTTTTTTTATAGAGCCGCCGGGAAAAAATAGAAAATTATGACAACCTGTATTTACTTTTACTGCAATTAATGGTATCATTTTAGCTATGAAAAAAATAGGTCTATTTTTAGTTTTTCTTCTTTTAAATTCTACAATTTTTCCCGGGAACGTGAAACTGGGCTCAACCATCGGGTATTTCTCTCCTGAAGATAAAAACCTAAAGGAAATCTATAAAGGAGAAGATGTCATTTACGGCTTAAAACTGGGCGTACGGGTATGGAACAAATTTTATATCTGGTTGTCAGGTATGCAATTCAAAAAAACAGCGGAGACAACACTGTTGGATGATATCACAACACTAACGTTGAATCCCATTACGCTGTCGTTGAGGTACACGTTTGCGTTGGGGACTGTGAACCCCTACCTGGAAGGAGGTTATACGTATATCTTTTACAATGAAAAATCCGATATTGGCGATGTTGAAGGAGAAGGCAAGGGCTATTCCGTGGATATCGGGATCGAATTTAAACTTTCCTCCCGTTTTATCATCGATTTAGGTGCAAAATACAGCCGGGCAACAGTGAGACCTACCGGTTTTGACGTTCAATTGGGCGGCGCTCAAGCAGGAATCGCATTCCTGGTGGTATTTTAATTTTTTTGTTGAAAATAATCAAAATCAATAACATTATATTATTTTGTAGTTAGTTGTATAAATTAATGGATGCAAAGGAACAGATTAAAAGAAGCGTTTCTATTGCCGATGTGGTGTCTTTGTACGTGGATTTAAAACCCGCGGGCAAGAACTTAAAGGCATTGTGCCCCTTTCATACGGAAAAAA
>Ga0114923_10001360_pt1 | contig 17035 bp, 20 predicted proteins | sample SumtaG_FD_89578 | JGI IMG/M metagenome (GOLD analysis project Ga0114923, IMG submission 89578) | Deep subsurface microbial communities from Indian Ocean to uncover new lineages of life (NeLLi) - Sumatra_00157 metaG | ecosystem: Environmental > Aquatic > Marine > Oceanic > Sediment | place: near...
AAAGCATGCTTATCATCAGGATTCATAATTGTGGGTATGCCTTCTCTAATTAAGGTTCCTGTTTTTTGGTCTATCTTAACCTCATTAGTATCTGGTACTTGTTTGTTGCAAACTATTATGTTCATGCTGCCATTCCCCTTGATTTTTTATCTCTTCTCTCTAATTCTTTGGTTAAGCTGGAATATCTCTTTTCAAGTATATGCCTTATCCTAAATAATTCTTCATTCCTTCTCTGAAGAGCAATATTTCTCTTGGGATTAGTAATCTCTTCTTTTCTATTAAGAAACAACCTATGCTCTTCCCTTGTCTTTTCAATATCTGCATCAACTCTCTTAAGCTTGTCCTCAATCTCTTTAAGATTATATTCTATAGCTTTAGTTCCTCTAAATCTATCAAATATCAACTTAAAACCCCCTTCCTAATAATTCAGCAGCAATCACCAATCTTTGTATTTCAGAAGTACCTTCATAAATCTCTGTAATCTTAGCATCTCTGTAGAATCTCTCTAAAGGATAATCTTTAGTATAACCATAGCCACCATGAATTTGAATGGCTTTTCTTGTCACTTCCATTGCTATTTCAGAGCCGTATAGTTTAGCCATTGCAGCTTCTTTAACATATCTTTTTCCTTTATCTTTCATATCTGCTGCCCTATAGCATAATAACCTTGCAGCATCTATTTTCATTGCCATATCTGAAAGCATAAATTGTATAGCCTGGAATTTATGCAATTTTCTTCCAAATTGCTCTCTTTCCTGGACATATTTTAGGCATTCGTCAAAGGCAGCCTGTGCAATACCAACTCCTTGTACACCTATGCCAATTCTGCCAGAATTAAAAACACTCATTGCAATCTTAAAACCTTCTCCTTCTATGCCTCCAATAAGATTTTCTTTTGAAATCTTCATATCTTTAAACACCAATTCTTGTGTGTTTGAACCTCTCAGACCTAATTTATCTTCTTTTTTGCCTAACTCAAAACCCTTTAAGCCTTTAGTCTCTAAAGCAAATATTGCAAGTCCATGATGTTTCTTGCTTCTGTCAGTTGTAGTAACAATATTAATCAAATCAGCTTTTCCGCCATTTGTTATAAATATCTTATTTCCATTGATTATATATTCATCTTTATCTTTTACTGCTGTTGTCTGCACATTAACAGCATCAGAACCAGCATTAGGCTCAGTAAGTGCAAATGCTCCTAAATACTCTCCAGAAGCTAATTTTGGAAGAAATTTCTGTTTTTGGTCTTCTGTACCAAAATTTACTATAGGATGGCATGCTAATGATGCGTGAGCTCCCATTGTGACGGCAGTTGCGTTACAGGCTCTGCTTACTTCTTCCATGATTATTGTTTGAGAAATATTATCTAATTCAGAACCACCATATTTTTTAGGTATGGACATACCCATAACGCCTAATTTAGCTAATTTCTTTATTTGTTCTTCTGGAAATTTCTCTTCTTTATCAGCCTCTTCTGCATAAGGCTTTACTTCAGAGTCTGCAAACTCTGTAATCATCTTCTTAATTGCTAATTGCTCTGGTGTAAAGTCAAAATTCATTATAACCCCCAAGAGCTAGGAATTTTTATGGATTTATAAATGTTGCTTAAAATAAAAATAATAAAAAAAAGAAATAGACAATTAAAACCTAGGCCTAAAACCACCGCCTCTACCGCCAGATCTTGGTTTTCTGTGCTTTTGATAGCACTCCCTGCAATAAACAGGTCTTCCTTCTGTTGGTTTAAAAGGAACTTCACATTCTTTACCACAATCTGCACATGTTGCTTTGTGCATCTCTCTTTCTCCAAAATTTTCTCCAAATCCCATCTTATATATTCACCTTTTCGTTTAGTTATACTTCAAATTCACCTAGAATTTGAATTTTCTGTATACTATTATTAGGAGAAACATTAAGGGTATTTAAATGTGATGGTTTAGGCTGTATTTCTGCAATTTAAAAACTAATCCCTCCATCAACCCTTAAAACCATTCCTGAGATGTATTTTGCATCATCTGAAGCTAAAAACTTAACAGCATTGGCTACATCAGAAGGCATACCCATCTCCTTCAAAGGTATGAGCTCTAATATCTGGGCTAACAGCTCCATAGGCACCTTATCAGTCATTGCTGATTTGATAAAGCCAGGAGCAACAGCATTTACTGTTATTTTTCTCTTACCCACTTCCTTTGCTAAGCTTTTTGTAAACCCAATAACACCTGCTTTTGTAGCTGCATAATTAGTCTGTCCAAAATTGCCTGAGATTCCTGCTACTGAAGAGATATTTATTACTCTTCCGCCATCTGGAATTAGTTCTAGAATGTTTCTTGTAACATTGAATAAAGAATTTAAATTGACGTTAATTACAGGATACCACTCTTCTGGTGTCATTTTTTTTAATGTTCTGTCTTTTGTTATTCCTGCGTTATTGATTAAGATATCTACTTTTTGGAATTTTTCTTTAATTGATTCTGCCATTTTTTTGCAGCTTTCAAAATCAGAGACATCTGCCGCGATAAATTCTGCATTTACTCCTAATTTTTTTATTTCTTCTACTGTTTTAAGAGCTTCTTCTTTCATTGGCTCTATATCATTGATTATTATATTGCAGCCTTGTTTTGCAAGCGTTAAAGCCATTTCTTTACCTAAGCCTCTTGCTGAACCTGTTATTAAAGCGTTTTTACCTTTCATTTAAAAAACCTCCAAGTTTTTTAAATGCACTTAGAAAAGCTTCGCTTTTCTTGTGCACAAAAAATTTCCCTTAAATTTTTTAGTGTCCCAAAAAATGTGAAACATTTTTTAAGGACATTTTTATTACCCTCCAACCTTTTTTAGTATATGACAAGTAACTGTGCCTCCAACACCACCAATATTATGAGCTAAAGCAACATTTGTATTAGTTATCTGCCTATCACCTGCTTCATTTCTCATCTGCTTTGCAATCTCATAAATTTGACTAAGACCGGTAGCAGAAGGCGGATGTCCTTTTGCTTTTAATCCACCTGATGCATTAACAGGCATTCTTCCATCCAAGTTTACATAACCATCTCTTATTAATTTAGCTCCCTCTCCTTTCTTGGCAAAACCCAAATCCTCATAGCTTATCAATTCAACAATTGAAAATGCATCATGTAATTCGACAAAATCTATGTCTGCATTTGTAATACCTGCCTGGTTAAATGCACCTTTTGCAGAAATGGCTGTTGCTTCCCACGTTAATGGGTCGTTGCTTTCGAAAGGAGCTACCCTGTCTGTACAAAGATCAGAACCAACTATCTCAATATCTGACTTGTCCTTTGTCAAAACAACAGCAGCTGCACCATCAACACTAATACTGCAATCCATTACTCTTAGAGGAGAGGCAACAACTTTTGAATTCTTTATATCATCAAGTGTAACTTTTTTATTATAAAACCTTGCTTTAGGGTTAAGAAAACCATTAGAATGGTTCTTATGCGCAATCAAAGCTAAATCATCTGTTGTTGTATCTGGAAATTTATTAAGATATGCACCTGCTACCAAAGCAGCTGATGCCGGAGCGTTTATTCCTTCGGGTTGCTCCCATCTTGATTCCATCGCCATCATAAATTCGTCTGTTATAGATTCTGATTTACAGGTCATTAATTTTTCGACCCCTACAACAAGGACATTATCATACCCCAACTGATTTGCTACCCATAAAGCATGTCCTCCACCAGCACAGCCGGCAGGAACCCTTATTATTGGCTTGTTTGTTTTAAACATTGAAGAAAGCATACCAGCAAAATGCCTTTGTTTTTCTATGGAAAAAAACCATTCTATTGTTGCGCAAACAACAGCATCTATCTTATTAAAGCTAACATCAGCATCATTTATGGCTTTCATAGAAGCTTCATAAGCTAACTGGTGTGATAGCTTATCTGAAATTCCGAATTTTGTCATCCCAACGCCTTTTATGAACATTTTAATCCCTTTTAATCAGCTTAGACCCTATCGGCTGTTTTACATCTCTTCTCAAGGCATCTAACTCATTCCCAACAAAATTTATCTTTGAAATGTCATTCTCGCCCAAGCTCAATTTGCCTGCTAATTCAACATAAGGCAGTTTCCTTAAACACAAAATCTCCTGAACAGCTTTATCATGCACTACTGGATTTCTTGCAGCAAAAATCATATTATAAAATCCCGGCTCACCATACTGTGCAGGACCATTTCCCTGCATTCCAATAGAAGCATCCCCTATTGTTATAAACTTTGGAAACATATTAGGCAGCACAGACAAAGCCATAACAGCTTTCTTAACATCCTTTGCCAATTCATCAAATGTCTTCTTGGATAAAAATCTTGTCAGATTTTCAAATGCTCCGTCTATCCCCAATAACATGTCTGTCTTTATAGCAGGCACATTAAATATTAAATCAAAATCATTAACTATCTTGCTGACTTCAAAAGTAAACTCTCTTTCTTGCTTCTCCTCAAATTCTGTTTTGCTTATATCAACATAATTAACATTGAATTTCTTTATTATATTATCAATACCTGACTTTTTCCCTATTTTTTCTAAAGGAACAAAAAAGCTTTGCTCTGCTATTGTTATATTCTCTTTTTTTGCTCCTTTATCCAATAGATACTGGATTAAAGCGTTTAGGATTTTCGGATTAGTGCAGATACCCGTATAAGCATAACCAGGTATGCTTAGGTTGGGTTTGATTAAGATCCTTGTATTTTCGCTTACATCTATGTCTCCTATTAATTCTAAAGCCTCTTTAACAGCTTCATAAAAATCATACTTTATTTTAACTATAGAAATTGTATTTTCAGAAGAATCTGGCTTATCTTCATAAATATCCCCTATTTTATAATCCTTAATTACTTTCTTAGGCATCCTATTTCCATACTCATCCTCTAACATCAAAACATTGTAAGGAACAAGTGGGTGGGGGGGGCAAGGAATATTTACTTTTGTATATCCAATTACCTTAAGTTTTGTGCCTATCTGTTTTATGATTTTCCTATTGCAATACAAACAGGTTTCAATAGGATGAATCCATTTCTTATTGCATTTTTCACAAATCCATCTTATTGTTTTTGTCATTTAATTACCCTGCTACTTTTTTGAATATGTGAACAGTAGTTGTTCCGCCTGCTCCTCCAACATTATGTGTCAAACCTAATTTAGGATTATTAACCTGCCTTTCACCACATCTATTCCTTAGTTGATCAGTAATTTCAACAATCTGTGCAACTCCTGTTGGTGAAATGGGGTGTCCTCTTGCTTTTAATCCCCCTGATGTATTAACAGGCATTTTACCATCTAAATTTGTATAACCATCTCTTATTAATTTAGCTCCTTCTCCCTTTTTACAAAAACCCAAATCTTCATACGCTATAAGTTCAACAATTGTAAAAGCATCATGCAGCTCAGCTACATTAATATCCTTTGGCTCGATTTGTGATTGTTTAAATGATTCTTTTCCTGCTTCCACAGTACCGTTCCATACAGTCATATCCTCTCTTTCAAATGGCGCTAAATAATCTGTTGCTAAAGCAGAGCCCTCTACTTTAATATCTGTCTTGTCATTTGAAATAATAACAGCAGCAGCCCCATTCACACTAATAGAACAATCATATAAATTAAATGGAGTTGAAACAATAGGTGCGTTCTTTATCTCTTCTAAACTTATTTTCTTCCCAAAAAACTTTGCCTTTGGATTCATACTCCCATGATAATGATTTTTGTAAGCTATCTTCAGTAAATCATCGTGTGTTGTTCCATACTTAAGCATGTGCTGCTGGGCAACCAAAGCATTAACTGCAGGAAATATAACTCCTTCCTCCTGCTCCCAGAAATTGTCACCTGCATTCATAATCTCCTCTGTTATTAATTGTGTAGGACTGGACAAAACCTTATCAACACCCAGCACTAAAACATTATTGTACTTTAATCTTGAGGCAGTCCAGAAAGCAGCTCCTCCTCCTCCACAAACAGCAGGAACCCTTATTATAGGTATCTTTTTCTTTAATAAACTACTTAAGACAGGACCATACATTCTTTGCCTTTCATCATTTATTTCGGTATCGACGGTACTGACAACAGCAGCATCAATTTTATCTATATTAATATCAGAATCATTTAAAGCCTGTTGTATTGCTTCGTGAGACATATCATGGGTAGACCTATCTTCAAAACTAAATTTGGTCATCCCTACTCCTTTTACATACCTTTCCATAAGAAATCACTTATATACAGGAGAAGCTTTTGATCTAAATTCCCTTCTGTCTACTACTGCAAGCATCATTGTTGCTTCTGCTACAACTTTATCATCAACAATTGCTTTGCCAGACATTAGAGCTCCTCTATCGTCTTTTCCCAGCATTGTAATTTCATATTTTAATTGATCGCCTGGGAATGAGGGCGAGGAGAATTTGGCTTCTTTTATTTTATAAGCCAATACTTCCTTTTCCCAATGGTTCTCTAAATTATATCTCAGTAATAAAGTAGCAGCCTGCCCCATCCCTTCTATGATTAAAGCGCCAGGCATTATAGGAAAGCCTGCAAAATGCCCTTTAAAATAAGGCTCATTAGCTGATGTGTTCTTTATAGCAACTATCTTGTTTTTATCTAGGCTTATGACTTTATCTATCATTAAAAAGGGCTGATCATAAGGAATTATCTGCTTAATGGCATTGCTATCAATCTCTCCTTTATCGTTCTTTAATTCATCGATTGTTTTCATGTTGAACACCCCTCTGTTTTGACTATTCTTTAGGATGCTAAATTGCTTTAAAAACCTTGTGTTTCAAACGTAGTGAGAAACACGAGGGATTAGGAACTTATTCCTAAAAGCTTATGTTTTTGCTTCGCTCAAAACATAAGGTTTTTTAAATGCAAAAACAACTACAAAACCATATGGTAAGCAATCAAAAAAGGATAGCCAATACTGTAAATAAGCTTTTAATACCTGTAGCAAGAAGCTATAGATTTGTAAAGGGATTAGCTAAAAAAACACATGATAAAATGCCTTATGTTTATAATGAGGTAGAGAAGATAATAAAATCCCACATGATAACATTGGAAAAAGATGAAAAACTAATGCACAACCCTGATATTAACGGTTTTGGAGATTTAATTGCAAAAAACCTTGCAAAAAAACTGCCTAATCTAAAGGAAAAACAGATAAACAAAATAATCAAGGATAAGTCATCAGAATCCTTCCTTGATATGCTTGCAAAAGGATTAACTAATGTTGAAGAAGAAAAGGAATATACAAAAGTCAGCAAAGAAAAATTGTTTAAAAGGGTTTTAATCGCTAATAGGGGAGAAATTGCTTTAAGAATATTAAGAGCCTGCAGAGAGCTAGGAATAAAAACAATCATTATCTACTCAAACCAGGATAAAAACACATTAGCAGTAAGGTTTGCAGATAAGAAATACAATATAGGCGGGAGTTCTAAAGCTTACTTAGATTATAAGAAGATAATAAAAATAGCAAAAAAAGCAAAAGCAGATGCAATACATCCTGGTTATGGCTTTTTGGCTGAAAACAGCGATTTTGCAAAATTATGTGAAAAAAATAAGATTAAATTTATTGGTCCTTCTTCCAAATCAATAATTCTTGTGGGTAATAAGGATAAAGCAAAACAAACAATAAAAAAATTAGGAATTCCTGTGATTACAGGCACTAAAGCTCTGAAAGATGAAAAAGACGCTATAAAAGCAACAGAAAAAATAGGCTGTCCTGCAATTCTAAAAGCAGTTAGTGGAGGTGGGGGAAAAGGCATGAGAATTGTCAATAATAAAAAAGAACTTTCAGCAGCTTTTAAAAGTGCGCAATCTGAAGCAGAATCTTCTTTTGGGAATAAGGCATTATATATGGAAAAATATATAGAAGAGCCCAGGCATATAGAATTTCAGATATTAGTTGATAGGTTCGGCAATGCTATTCACCTAGGTGAAAGGGAGTGTAGCATACAAAGAAGATATCAAAAATTAATAGAAGAAGCTCCCAGCCCTGCTTTAGACAAAAAATTAAGGGCTGTTATTGGTGAAGTAGCCATAAAAATAGCTAAAACGGTTAAATACCAGGGAGCAGGGACTGTTGAATTTTTATTAGACAATAAAAATTTCTATTTTATGGAAATGAATACAAGAATACAGGTAGAACACGGAATAACTGAGATGATAACAGGGGTTGATTTAATAAAAGAACAGATAAAGATAGCTGCTGGAGCTAGATTAACATATAAACAGGAAGATATCAAAATTAATAGTAATGCAATTGAATGCAGAATAAATGCAGAATGTCCTTCCTCTGGTTTTGCTCCTCAGACAGGCACTATAATTAATTATTTGCCTCCAGGAGGTCCTGGCATTAGAGTTTGTTCGTCTTGTCATACAGGGCATGTAGTAAGCCCTCATTATGACTCTTTGATTGCTAAGCTAATGTGTCGTGGAAGTAATAGGCATGAAGCTATTGCTCGTATGAAAAGGGCTTTGGAAGAGTTTATAATAGAAGGTGTTGACACAACTATCAGTTTCCATAAAGCTGTTTTAGATTGTAAGGGTTTTGTAAAAGGTGATACTACTACTAATTTTATTGAAAAGTATAATATTTTGGGAAAGTTAGTTAAAGGTAAAGTACATAAGAATGGATTGACAAAAAAAGAAAAATTGTTAATAGTTACAACAGCTGTTTCACAATATACTGAGAAGAACAAGATTGATAAAAAGCCTTCTGAATGGGTTATTGCTGGAAGACAGGAATCAATGTCTGAAGAAAATGTTTAAGATTTATCATTTTGATAAAGTTAATTCTACAATTGATAAAGCTAAAGAGTTTGATGTCAATTCTGTAATCATAGCCAATGAACAAATCAAGGGAAAAGGTCGCTTTAAACGTTCGTGGAGCTCTTCTAAAGGAGGAATATATATGTCCATTGTCCTCAAAAAAACCAATCCTTCTTATCTTACATTTATAGCTGCAATTTCTGCTTTCAAATCAATCAAAGATGTCTATAATCTAAAAACCATTATCAAATGGCCCAATGATTTGATTTATAATGGTAAGAAGGTATGTGGAATATTAACCAAGGTTAGTGATAAATCAATAGTTGGCATTGGTATAAACACAAACAATAAAATCCCTTCTTCATTAAAGAATAAAGCTATTTCATTAAGTGAAATCATTGGTAAAGAAACCAATAATAAATTAATAATTAATAAATTATTAAAACATTTTGAAAAATATTTTAAATTATTAAAGAATAAAAAATATTCAAAAATAATAAACGACTGGAAGAAGTATTCCTTCTTAGGCTCTAAGGTTAAGGTTAAAACTTTGGGTAAGACTTATACAGGCATAGCACATGATGTTGATGAGGATTGTTTCTTAATAATCAAAACAAAAGACAAGAAGATTACAATCAGAGAAGGGGATATTTCGGTTTAATTAATTTATTGTAAAATCGTCCTAACTTCCTCCGGGATCCTAACAGACTCCATTTCTTTATTAATAAAAACATTAACTGTATACGCTTCAGCTAACAATTCCTTTGTCTCCTTGTTAAAAACCTTATAGACAAACTTAACGCTGCTGTTCCCAACATGCTCAACAGAAGTCTCTAATTCAACAATATCGTCGTATCTTGCAGGTTTTTTATAATTGACCTTAATCTCAACAACAGGAGCAAAAAGACCTTTTTTCTCCAGCTCAGAATAAGTAATTCCCTTGGCTCTTAAAATCTCTGTTCTTCCTGCTTCGAACCAGTCTAGGTAGCGAGCATAATAAACTACGCCAAAGTGATCTGTGTCTGAGTATCTTACGCGATGTTCTGTTTTGTTCATAATAATTAAGTAATCTTCGTTTATTTAAAAAAATATTTATTTTCAATAACCTTTATAAATTAATAATCATTAGCTGAATATTGAGGATGGGGTTTTTAGACAACGTGCCATTGTTAAAAAGAATATTCGAGCTTGGCTATACTATGTTTCTCATCATTTTATTATCAGCATTAGTCGGTTTAATTTTAGCATTCCCGGTAATGTGGTTGTGGAATTATGTTTTCAAAAACTTTGCTCAATTACAGATTAATGTATTTCAGGCATGGGCATTAAATGTTTTAGCCGGAATATTATTCGGAAAAACATCAGGAGAAAGAGAAAAATGAAATTAGAAGAATTAGAAGAACTAGCTTACTTACTAGAATCTGAAAACCTGATGGAACTAAACAAAGAGATATCAACACATTTAAGAAAAAGAGGAGTAAAACTAAGAGAATTTAAATGGAAAGAACTAGAAGCTTCGTGAAATAACTACAAGCAAATCTCCTTTGTTTACTGTATCTCCCTTCTTGACCTTAATCTCTCTCACCTTACCACTAACAGGAGCAGTAATCTCGTTTTCCATCTTCATTGCCATTAATGAAATTATTTTCTTTCCCTTTTTCACTTTCTCATTAACCTTAACATCAACAGAGAAAATAATGCCTGGCAATGGAGCAATGATAGTGCCTTTTTCTTTAGCAGAGTTTTTTTCTTCACTCTCTTCAAACAACTGCTTTTCAATATCTGATTTGGTCTCTACTTCAAACGTTTCTCCATTAAAAAAAACCCTAAGTTTTCCAGAATCAAGCTCTTCTACTTTAACGCTGTACTCTTTTCCATCTATATTAACCTTTAAATCTTGCATTTTATAAAGGAATATTGCCGTGCTTTTTAGGAAGTCTCTTCTTAAAAACTCTTTTCGAAATTAACATCTCCAAAGCCCTAATCAACTGAACTCTTGTCTCTTTAGGATCAATTATCTTATCAACCCTTCCTTCCTTAGCAGCTAAATAAGGATTAATAAACTTTTCAGAAAACTCTTCACTCTTCTTTTTCCTTACCTTACCACTATCCTTCCTGTTTAATATATTAACAGCCTGCTCAGCCCCCATAACAGCTATTTCTGCCATTGGCCAAGCTAAAACATAATCATAACCCATTTCTTTTGAAACTAAAGCGATATACGCTCCTCCATAAGCTTTACGTAAAACCAATGAAATCTTTGGAACAGTTGCTTCTGAATATGCATAAAGAATTTTAGCTCCATGCCTTATCACTCCACCATATTCCTGCTCTGTACCTGGCAAATAACCAGTAACATCAACAAAATTAATTAAAGGAATGTTAAATGAATCACAATGCCTTACAAATCTTGATATTTTATCAGAAGAGTTAATATCCAGGCAGCCTGCTAATACAGAAGGCTGGTTAGATACTATTCCAATAACATTATTATTAAGCCTTGCAAAACCAACAACACAATTCTGAGCATACTCTGCATGAATCTCAAAAAAAGAATTCTTATCAACAACTTCTTTGATTACATCCTTAATATCATAACTCTTCTTAGAATCTATTGGCACAATATCCTTCAAACCATTATTCAATCTATCAGCACTATCGCCCATATTGATTGCAGGAGGATTACCCAGATTATTCTGAGGTAAAAAGGTCAATAACTTTTTGATTTTTAATATGCATTCCTTTTCATCATTTGCAAAGAAATGCGCAACTCCTGACTTTTTATTGTGAATATTAGCTCCCCCTAAACCGATAAAATCTATCTTCTCTCCTGTAACACTCTTCACAACATCAGGCCCTGTAATAAACATATAGCTTGTTTTATCAACCATAAACACAAAATCAGTAAGAGCAGGAGAGTAAACGGCAATACCAGCACATGGCCCCATAATAGCTGAAATCTGGGGAATTACACCAGAACAATAGGTGTTCATTTTAAATATATGCCCGCCGCCATCAAGGCCATTAATACCTTCCTGAATTCTTGCTCCACCACTATCAAAAAGCCCAATTAAAGGACAACCGGTTTTTAAAGCAAAATCCATAACCTTAGCTATCTTCTTATTATGCATCTCCCCCATAGAACCCCCAATAAAAGTGAAATCCTGAGCATATACGCAAACTTTCCTTTTATTTATAGTACCATAACCAACTATAATCCCGTCTCTAGCTCTTTTTTTATCCTGCAGGTTAAAATCATGACTTTTAAGCTCAACAAATTCATCAATCTCAGTAAAAGAACCATCATCCAGCAGCAGCTTTATTCTCTCCTCAGCTGTCAATTTACCTTTTGAGTGCTGTTTCTTAATTAGCTCCTTATCTAAAGCTAATGCTTCCTTTTTCTTATTAAATTCCTTTATTTTGCCATTAAATACCATACCACACCCTTACCTATGTAAGTGGAGTTTTGTTTAAAAACCTTATGATTCAAGAAACATAATGGTTTAAAATTTTATTTTTAAAAGATTGCTATTGAAAAGCAGAAAAATTATTTCTTAGGTAATGTGCTTAATAAATGTTCCAAAACTGGTTTCTTTTCTTTTAACCGCTCCCCCACATTTTGAGAATCTATAATTTCCTGTTGTATACGGCTAATCTCATGTAATGTAACCATGTATCCTTCACATTTTTCTACAGTTTTAGAAATAACACTTAAACGCTGGTTAAGTGTACCAACTCGGTTAGATAAATCTGTTTTTGCCTCTTCAATCCTCCCCTCAAACACATCTAATCTACTAACTATATTAACATGATACCAAAATTTTGATAAATAACTATCAGCCCCCATTTTCAAGTTACTCAATAAACCAGATATTCTATCATATACACGAGAAAGATAATCATATGTGACCGATCTTGATTCTACAGCTGGTGCATAACTATCCATATTAATCCTACTTGAATTAGTTTAACTTTAAATATTTTACTATTAAAACAACCTAAACCCTCTACCTTCTTTAGTACCTATTACTCCCCCTTCAACTATTTTAAAGGTTATTTCTTTTTCTTGTTCTATTGAGCGGTGTTTTTTTAGTATACATTTCCTATTTCCAGCAGGTGTTATCTGTAGCTCCAAAAGACATTTAGAGCTGTATTTTAATAGATCTCCTCCGACCATCTTGACCTTGTCTTTATCTTCGAAATCTGCATAAACTTGGTTAGTTATCAAAACAGGGATGTGTTTTTTCCTAGCAATCTCGTTTAGGTAAGAGATTTGCCTTCCAAGCTCTCTATTAATCTCGTAAACCTCTTCATTCTTACCCAATTCCAGTCTGTAAAGCATTGCTATGGTATCAACCACAATTAACCCAATCTTCTTATCCACTATTTTCCTTAATTTATCAAATGCCTTTTTCTGCTCTTCAAAAGAAACTGGCCTTAAAAACATTATCTTATCTAATATCTTATTATAATCATATTTTGCAATCTGCTTTAATCTCTCAACAGAAAAATTATTCTCAGTATCAACATAAATAACCTTTTTCTTATTACGGGTCATATTCATAGTACAAAGCATGCATAAAATTGTTTTGCCAGAACCAGCAGGCCCATATACTGTAGTAATAATATCATTCTCATAGCCCCCATTAAGCATCCTATCTAGTATTTTAGAGCCAGAAGGGATTGTATTAGTCATATAAAAAGGGGATATAAATAGAATTATAAAGTTATTGAAAATATAAAAATTTATACTAAGAAATTGCAAGGCAATTTCTGGTATAAATGTCTTGAAAATCAAAGATTTTCAAAACATTTATATTAAAAAGAGGATTTTTAAGCAATATGGAAACTTTCATAAGAATATTGATATGGTTTGCTTATCTCGTTGCTTTATATTTTGTAGTATTTTGGTTATTGGTATTATTTGAAGGAGAATCAAAAGAAAAGCCAAAAAGATTAAAGAAATTTCCATTAGTAACTATAGTTATGCCAGCATATAACGAAGAAAAGAGAATAAAAAGAACCTTAACTTCTATATTAAGACTGGACTACCCAAAAAAGAAGTTAGAGTTTATTGTTGTTAATGATGGTAGCACAGATAAAACAGAAGAAGAAGTAGAAAAAATAATAGGGGAAAATAAAGAATTTAGTATAAGATTAATAAACCAGGAAAACAGAGGAAAAGGTGCTGCCCTTAACAGAGGATTAAGAGAAGCAAAAGGAGAATTTTTTATCTGCCTAGATGCTGATTCTTTTGTAAAAAGGGATTCTTTAAAGAAAATTCTGCCCTATTTTGATAAAAAAGATATTGCCTGTATATTGCCTGTTTTAAAAGTAAAAAAGCCAAAAAATCTTTTGGAGAGAATGCAGTGGTTTGAATATATAATTAATATGTTCTATAAAGAGTTGATGAGTAGATTAAACTGCATTCATGTTGCACCAGGCCCTTTTAGTACCTATAGAACAGAGATAATAAGAAAGGTAGGCTATTTTGACGAAAACTTTAATTTAACAGAGGATTTAGAGATGGCTTTAAGGCTTCAAAGCAAGCATTACAGAATAATTCAGTTGTTAGAAGGGGAAGTTTCAACAATAGCACCAAAAACAATAAAACAGCTCTATAAACAAAGAAATAGATGGTATAAGGGTTCTATTTATAATGCCTTGAGATACAGAAAGATGATGCTAAACAAAAACTATGGTGATTTTGGTTTAATACAGATGCCATTAATAATCATCTCAGGGTTATTAGCAGTTATAATAATCTCTGCCTTATTTTATTATAACATATGGAGTCCAATGAAAAGCATTAATAATTTAAGATATATTGGTTTTGATCTCTTAACCTTAATCAAAAATTTCAAAATTGACTTCCATATATTAGATCTAAATTTCGCAAGTATAATATCAGCAATAATCATGTTAATTGTATCCGTCTACATATTTATAAAATCTCATGCTAGCACAAGAGAAAAAGTAAGTAAATATGGTATCTTATCTATAATGATATATTTGTTGGCTTATTTTGTCCTACTTGGGGTTATGTGGGTAGGAATATTAGCTGAAATGTTAGTTGGAAAAAAACAAAGGTGGTAAAAATAAGAAGCGTAAGCACTGAAAAATACATAATAGCAGCCATAATTACGATAGGGATTTTTTTATTTGGACTTTTACTTGGATTGGTTATAGAGGGAAAAAGAGTAACCTACATAGAATCTATCAGCAAACAACAAAATCTAGAATACAACAGCTTACAACTACAATACGCCTTTATGGATCAACTCAGCAAAGAAGAAAATTGTGATGCTGTATCAAAAACATTTGAAGATAATATTAAAAACCTAGAATCTACAAGAAAAAGATTAGAAGAATTTGATGAAAATTCCAAACTAAACAGAGGGGATTTTAGTTTGTTAAAAAGAGAATATGTGCTTGCTCAGGTAAGATACTGGTTATTAGCGAGAAGAACAAAGGAACTATGCAAAAAAGAAATAGCCACAATCATATATTTTTATTCTAATGATAAAGAATGCCTGGATTGTGGTAAACAGGCGTTTGTATTAAACTACCTTAAGGGATTGTTTAAAGATAAACTACTAATTTTCTCTTTTGATGCACAACAAAAAGATGAACCAATGATACCAATTCTAAAGCACACGTATAATATAACCAAATATCCTGCACTTATCATAGAAGGAGGCAAATTTGAAGGTTTAATGGATAAAAATGGAATACTAAAAGAGATTTGTGTATATTATAAAGATGAATATGGCTGCCAACCATATTATAAATCTGCTAAAAATGAAGAAACCTAAAAAAAAGATTATCTTCTATCTAATTCTACTATCTTTCTTATCAATAAAAATTTTCCATATATTAAACCAAAAGGGCGTTTCTTGGGATTCTGCTGTTTATATTGAAATGGGAAAGAGCATATTTTCTCTTGGTAAAATGGGTCTGTAGGAGCCTGCAAGGCCATTAATATTGCCAATTTTCTTGGGTTTTTTATGGCAACTAAGATTAAATCCTGTAATTTTTGGTAGAATAATGGAATTGATATTTAGCTTATGTTGCATATATCTTATTTATTTGATTGGAGAAGATATTTTTAATGAAGATATTGCATTATTATCTGCTTTTTTCTTGGCTTTTAGTCCTACTTTTTTATTTTACAGTTCAACTATTTTAACAGGAATTCCTTCAACATTCTTTGCTTTATTGGCTATTTATTTTTTGATTAAAACAGAGTATTTCTTAGCTGGCCTATTTATTGGCTTAAGTTTTATGATAAGATTCTTACAATTTTTTATTTTAATACCAATTGTTTTTGCACTATTTTTATACAAGAAAAATCAACTAAAAAGGGTAGTTAGTTTGGTTTATGGATTTTTAATAGTTGTTATTCCTTATTTGATCCTTAATATTTTTCTTTATAAAAACCCAATATATCCCTTTTTATTGCAGGTGTTTATGACTAAATATACAGGATGGGTATTTCATGAAAAATTATCTTTTTATTTTATTAACTTATTTAAAGAAAATTTTTTGGTTTTATTTGTTATTATTGGGGTAATATTTATTTTAAAAAAAAGAGATTACAAAAAAACTACCATCTTAAGCATTTTTTTATTGTTTTTTGTTTTTTTTAACTTAATGACGCATAAAGAAATGAGATTTATTTTGGTATTTTTACCATATATATATTTGGTTATGTCTTACGGTATTTTTGAAAGTTTTAGCTTGATAAAAAAGAAAAAAGGGCTATTTTATTTAGCTATTATGTTTATAGGAATTATTTGGCTAACTCAGAATATTAATCAGATTAGAATTCCTGTTTATAAAGAATATCCTGAATTTATTTCTTATCTAGAAATGGATAATGTTAAAGATGGTATTTGGATTAACAATCCTATTTTTATTGTTAATTCAAATAAGAAAGCAGATGAATTAATTTACTATCCATTATATAATTCAAAAAAGATAGATGGGTTAAAAGAAAGATTGACAGAAGCGAAGCATGTATTAATAAATACATGCGATATACTGCCTTGCCCAGAAGACGATAAAGACTGCACAAAAAATACAATCAATTTAATAAACCACCTAAAAGAAAACTTCAAAACAATCCATTATAAAAAAGAAGATAATTGTGAACAATTTATCTTCAGTAGATAACTATTTCTTAATCTTAACAAAATCACCAATAGTAAAATGCTCCCCTTTTGTTTTATCTACTTTACCAAGTTTAAGCTCTTGATACTCTATTAATTT
>Ga0114923_10001361_pt1 | contig 17026 bp, 24 predicted proteins | sample SumtaG_FD_89578 | JGI IMG/M metagenome (GOLD analysis project Ga0114923, IMG submission 89578) | Deep subsurface microbial communities from Indian Ocean to uncover new lineages of life (NeLLi) - Sumatra_00157 metaG | ecosystem: Environmental > Aquatic > Marine > Oceanic > Sediment | place: near...
AACAAATGATTACGGCCATCCCATTGCTCCCTAATAATTTGTTTATTACTCATCGCTTTAATAAAAAAACTATTATGAATTTCATAAGACAAAAATGCGTCAAGATAACTCCACATCTCAACAAATCCAGGATAATCCGTATCTATAGGGACTAATTGACTAAATATAGTATTAATTTTTAATGTTGCTGCTTGCATTTATGTCTTCTTGATACATAATAATCATTAATCTTATTAACAACAATTTTGTTCTTTGGATTTATATTTTTTTCTTGTGTAAATTTCAATTTTAAAGATTTCTTCTGCGCAGTTATTTCTCTTATTTGTTGTTCTGCATCTTCCAAAGTTATGTCTTCAACCTCATACACTTCATAATATGTAGTACCCATTACTTTCACATACCCTTCGTACATTTTAAAAAGTCCTAAAGCTTTCTGTACTTCTTTTTCTTTTTTATCCATTAATATAAGGGCTGTCAAATTTTTTAATGAGTTTTGCAGGAATTCCACCATACACTTTCTTTGGAAGTGTATCGTGATTTACAACCGACTGACTAAATATTACACAATCCTCCCCAAGTACTACTCCAGGATTAATTGTAATCAATCCTCCTTGTAACCAAACGCGATCTTTAAGTACTGTCTTTTTACGTCCATAAAATCGGATATTTTCCAAACGAGGTACTCTACAAACATGTGACCAAATTTGACAACTGTATCCAATACAGCAATCTCTTCCTATTTCAAGTCCTCCCTCGCAATCAAGTGAAGTATATTGAGCAATCCAGGTATTTGGACCGATCCAACAATCTCCTGTGCCTAAAATTGATACATGATTATGTAATGTAACATTATTAGAAAGGACAACAGTACCTCCTCCAATAATTCTAACATTATCTGCAATGCTGACGTTCTTCCCAATAATTAATGTCAATTCTTGATCTTTAAATCCAGAAAATTCAACATTATTTCCTACTTGGAAATTTTCTCCGATTGATATGATTTTAACTTGGCCAGAGCGTGATATATTCTTAATGCTCATAGAATTCCTTCACACATTTTGCCATATATTGAATATCTTCATCAGAAACCCACCATCCACAAGGTAAGCAAATGTGCCTATCCATAAAAGATTTGACTCCTGGAAGATCTACAGGATCTGCATAAAATCCACTATATGCATCGTTATTGACGTGCATTTGTGATGAATGAATGCCCTTCTCCTTTAAAAAATCTAATAATCCTATAGGATTGTCTCCTAAAAATGTAGATACCCATGCAGATGTTGGGCCTGTCCAAGCACGTTTAAGTGTGCCTGAAAGCATTTTTGAAAGTCTCAAATCATTTGCAATATACTTACATAGTCGTGAATTAAGGCTATCATGCATTTGAGCACTACCAATACATCCAGCAATATTATTCATATGCATCTTAAACCCAATCTCTGGTACATCTGCCTTCCAATCAATTTCACCATTAGGTGTACGAAATCCATCTCTGTCAAGGCCAAACCATTTTAACTTAGTTGCTCTCACCATATTATCACCATTTCTAAACGCTATTGCACCGCCGTCGCCGACAGTGATATGTTTAATTGCTTGGAACGAAAAACATATATAATCTCCATGGAAGCCATCGCCTATCATCCTATGTCCATTATTATATCGTATACCGAATGCTTGTGCAGCGTCTATAATGAGTTTGATACCATTTGCCCTACAAATAGCAGCAACTTCTGGCAATGGTCCAAGATCGCCTCCCCAGCATACATATATAAGAACTTTAACATCTGGATATTTTTCGATATTTGCAACCAATGCTTTAGGGGAAATCATTCCATGATTAGGATCTACATCAACCCATACTGGTGTGGCACTAAGCGTTTCTATTGGGGCATTCGTAGCAAGGCATGTCATTGATGTTGTAAATACTTTATCCCCTGCCTTCACATTCGATAATCTAAGAGCAATTTGTAAACTACTTGTACATGAATTTGTTGTCAATATATTTTTATTGCCTATATATTGTCTTAGACAAGTTTCAAATTCTTTAACATTCTCCCCTTCAGCGATATACCCAGATGCGAGCACTTTACTTAATTGTTCAGAAGCTGCTTCAGGCATATATACTTTAAACAAAGGAATCATTCTATTATCTCCATTTTGTTTTCCAATATTCTGGATGATATGATGTAGGGTCTAATCTTATATCATCTTTCATACTTTGTTCTACAGTAACATCAGATACACCAATCATAATTGTATCATCTGTAAGTGTTTGCCAAGCATTTGCGTAATTAGCCGGAACATATAATGCTTTAGGGATTGTTTCAGATAAGGTAAATGTTTCGGGTTTCCATACATTTGAGTTCATTTTAATCATCATATCATCAGGAAGCAATACAAATTTAATACCCCCCTTTAAACAAATAAAAACTTTTGCTTCATGTTTATGGTGATGATATCCACGTACAGTACCTTTTTGAAAATTATCACATACGTAGACCCGCTTTCCTTTGAAATTAAAATCAGGTAGAATGAGTGGAATATTTGTAAAATGTCCCCTATCATCTACAAATAGTTGCCTATCAAATAATTGTGCTTTCATTTATTTTCTTTCTTATTAAGTTGGAGAGTTAACATATTTGAGTATTTAATCATCGAAAAATCTTTAATACGTCCTTCGTTATAAATTCGTACAATATCTTCCACAGTATCAGTTATTGTAAGTGTGGGGGCAAAACCCCAATATTTTTTTGCTTTCTCTGCAGATGCTCTATAATTTCGGCGATCCTCAAACTCCATTTCAGTGGTTTCAATTTCAATATCGGGAATTACTTGTTTAACTATATTAGCGAGATCAGAAATTTTATAATTATTCTCTACTAAATTAAAAATTCCGGTATATTTATGATGAAGTTGCATTACCATAACTTGGGCTAAATCTTCTACATGCAATAGGGGACGATATTGTTCCCCCCCAAATATAGAAATTTTACCTTCTACCATTGCACGAATTGTTAAAACATTAACTACTAAATCATTCCTTAATCTTCCAGTTACCCCGTGTAATGTACCTAATCGAGGTATAAATACATCTTTATCTTTTAAAATTTCTTCTGCGCGCAATTTCATCTCTGCATATAATGATAATGGATTAGATGGGGATTCCTCGGTTACAAGATTATCGTTTGCGCCATATACTGAACATGATGACGGAAAAATAATCCTACCATTAAAATGGTCTCGTAAAATTTTAACTGAAGTGATATTAGCTTCTTCAGCTTCCTTCGGTCGCGCGGCACATGCAGCATCACCTACAATCCCTGCTAAGTGTATTATTGCTTCAGGTTTATAACTGTCTAAAAGAGGTACCATAAATTTAGGGTCACCAACATTGCCTGCTTGAAACGGTACATATCTCAGGTATTCATCAGTATATAAAAGGTTATCAACTACTAAAATTTCGTGTGTTCCAATATTATTTAATAAATCTACTACTGCATGACCTACAAGGCCTGCTCCTCCAAGGATCATTACCTTCATTATTTTACTCTCCCTGGACCTAAAAGACCTTCAGTGATTAAAAGTTCCCAAATTTCATTAGGATGGGCAAAAGGGCCATCAGAAGAATCATATCCTGCGACCATTGTCTCACCTAATTTCTCACTTTCAAATGCCCCAATAATTTCAACACTCCCTCCTGAATATTCTGCAAATATGTTTGCAATATCTACAATTTTTATTGAAGGTAATTCAGGAATTCGGAATATACCACGATCAACTGTATATATTTCCGGCGAATTTATTTCTATGCAATTTCCTAACAAATAATCCTCGTCACTCCCATCAACAATAGTCCGCATAATTAACCCAATAGCTTGATTAAGTGTAATAAAAAATCTTGTCATTTTCTCGTCTGTTACAGGAAAAACAGGATGTTCACCTTTCATAAGATTTAGGTAAAGGGGTATCAATGATCCAGCAGAATTGAGAATATTTCCATACCGTACACCCACAAATCTTGTGGTACATTGTTCCTTCTTTGATGCGTTTACCCATAACTGTTCTGCGATATTTTTGGTCATTCCATATAATGTAGTAGGCATAACTGCTTTATCTGTAGATACAAAACAAGCAACTTTTACACCATTCGCTAAACATGCACGAATTACGTGCTTAGTTCCATGAATATTCGTAAGTACTGTTTGCATTGGATTATGTTCGCATATCTTAACGTGTTTTTGTGCTGCGGTATGAACTACTGCATCTGGCTGATAGTGTGCAATTGCATCTGACACACTTTGTTGATCTCTCACATCACCTAATACAAATGAAATATTTTTATTGTTTGGATATTTCAACCCCATTTTATATTGCTTCTGTTCATCACGGGAAAACACTATAATATGGGGGGGAATTACTCCGGGGACTTTAAGTAAAAAATCTATTAAATGGGATCCTAAACTCCCGGTCCCTCCTGTCACAAAGATCGTGCTCATACATTCTCCGTTAATTGTTTTGTAAAATCAGATAAAAATTCTTCCATCAATTTTATGTCCCTAATTTCCAATTCTCCTATTGGGCCATTATTATTAGTACCTCGCACATTCAAATGCCCTAGTCCATCACCAAATTTATTATACATCTTTAAGTCAATGTTACCGAATATGAAATCGCATAAATCCTTATAAGATTCACCAAATCTGAAACATACCCAAGCATTACCACCTTTCTGGAATTCTTGACAACTTTCAATAGTATTTAAACCTGGTATATCATTCAGTATCTCTATAATTTTTACCATTTTTTCATCAACATAAAAATTATGTTTAGTTTTAACCTGTTTATGTCCTAATTTATTTATCATTCAAACGACCTTTACCGACTTTACCTGCAGCAATCATCGCTTCTTGAATTTTTACATGATTAGCACTACCTGTCACATCATCTCCATTTACACTAAAACTATTTTTTGAGCAAAACCATCCATACCAATCCAATAGCCTTCCTCCTTTATACCCTGCGAAAAGAAGTCTATCTCCAAACAATCCTTCAGGATTTTCTAAAGAACGAATACTACCATGTTTTATATGTTTATCTGTAGGAAAGCCAACACTTTTTGCTACTTCAGTTTTTGATAACATTCCACCCATAGACACAAGCATTCCATAAGCATAATTAAACTCACCATCATTTACAATGCCTCCGCCGTATTTTGGGTGTGTCCATCCTGGCCAAGATTCATTAAATTCTGGACGTTGTAAATTACCTGTGAGCCCATACAAGTCTTTCTTTTTACGTAAAAGCGTAATAGATTCCACAAACCATTCGTGCGGATCGTAAATAGTTGTCCAATCATCTTCTAAATTAATAAAGTAATCAGTATCAGTTGCATCTAACAAAGCTTGTGCGGTATTTCCCCAATATGGCCAAGGTTCTATCATTAATTTATGTACATTTGGAACAGTCTTTAAATATTCAATACATTTATCAGATTGCAGTAATGGGGTATTGTAATATTTCAAAGATTCTTCTGTAGGTACAGATTCAAATATAATAAATTGCCAATTTGGATAAGTATTATGTGCTACAAATGATTCAATATCTTTTTTAACTAAATCATGCCTACCTGTACTAGTAATCCAAACAGAAATCTTTGGGTAATCAAATCCTTCAATTAAATCCATTATTTATCCTCTTTATTACGTAGTCCAATATAACCTTTAGCTACAGTATCTAAATAAAAATCACTACTCCATCTACGGTCCCGACCAGTTACTTCAGTGTGTCCGATATGTGCAAATGATCCATAATATTTTAACATGACTCCAATATACATATCATGCCGTATCATTTCATCATTTTGATGAGACTCAATTTTATAAAAATCACGTAATGAATGATCAGTTAAATGTCCTCCTATCCTTTGCATTTTTTCAACATCGGTAAAAGTTGCACCTCCTGCAACAGGCCAATATAGATAGTCAGATATTGGATGATGTTTTACTCCCTTAAATCTTTTATCATTTTCATTTACTTCAGGAGTAGATAAATCTCCTCTGAATCCTAGAAGGTATGGGTCATCTTTAATTAATTCAATTCCATCAAGCCATTGTTCTTTTGGATCATATACACACTGACAATCATCTTCAATAGAAATGTAATATTCTGCATTTGTCATAAGAAGAAATTTTTGTAAAATATTTCCATACGGAGGCCAAGGTTCTGCCCAAAAACGCATGTTAGGAATATCCAACGCTTTAATATATTCAATACATTTATCAGTTTCAATAAGAGGAGTATTAAAAAACTTACGACTTTCTTCTGTTGGGATAGATTCAAAAATAAGCCACTCTATATTAGGATAAGTATTATGCTCAAGAAAACTATCAATCGTAGTTTTTAAAAATTCAAATCTACCGGTAGATGTAATCCAAACAGATACTTTAGGGCATTTATTCATTATTTATTCTCAAGTCTTGCACGTTCAATATATAGTTTTACGCCATCTGCACAAGTTATATAAGTATTAGGATAAAATCCAGATAGCATTCTTATCTTATTGTACAATTCTACTGCTGACATATTTTGTAAGTCTTCCATTGTTATTTCACTATTATTTTTAAGGCGTTTATATAACGTACCTCCCGCTTGTTCCACTCTGTGAAGGCTTTCACCCCTTTTAATTTTCAGAAGAGTTAATATAATACCACAAGAGCCTATATTCACTATCCGTTCAAAAATATCGTCAATAAAACCATCTAAAGGTATTTCTTTTTGAAATAATATGTCCCCTCCATCAAGTTCTTCAGTTATTTGAAATAGTGAAACAGCACTGACTTTTTCGCCGTTTTGAATTTGATTTTGTATTGGTGAACCTCCCTTATATTTAGGAAGAGGTGATGGATGTAAGCCAATACATAAATAATTGTTAGTTATTTCTGGTGGTATCATCCAACTCCACCCACAAAACAGTATAACATCGGGATTAACTTCATTAGTAAATTCTTTAATGTCCTTCCTCGCGTCTTGGGGTGCAACAATTATTTCAGAATCTTTCAAATCATTCAAAATTTTAAAATCTCTAGATATATTCCTAAATATTTTCTGTCCCCACTCTCGATACCCAAAACATAATACTTTCATTATTCGACCCATCTTAAAACTTCAAAGGCCTCTGCGTGTTTACAATTGCACTGCATTCCTCGAACTTGTGCAATTGATTTAACTTGATCAAATGATCGATGGCCCCTAATTTGGCTCTCGTAAAATTTAATCAACTTAATTTTTCTTTCAATATCTACCTCACGAAAATATTGGGGTTTAAACGGTTGAACATTTCGTAGTGTCCCGAATGTTTCAGGCTCTTCATAAACAAGTACGCGTTTAACAAAAGGTATTCTATCGTGGGGTCTCAATGCTGTTAATGCTGCTTCATACACTATTCTATGATCTTGATTATATGATGGATTCGGTATCAAAACAGTATCAGGTTTAATGTCATAGATAAGTGCTTCATACTCATTTACAAGATCTCGAATAGGTATAGTATCTAAAAAATCATTCCGGTAATGCTTATTTGTAGATACTCTTTTATTGCATCCAAGAAATTTTATTAACTTATCTCGTTCACTTTTATGAATAGATTTATTAAAGTAATTATGTCCGTCAGAATTAGGGAAGCATACAGTACTTTCGACCTGAAAGAAAATCGTTACATCTTTTAAATCTTTTTCAAGAAAGCTTGCAGCAGATAATACCTCGTCATCTGCATGTGGTGCAATAATTAAAGTTTTACTCATTACGGTCTCCCATTATCTTTCTGTCGACCCATAAAATAATCTCTACTTGTTTTATCTTGTTTATTGGCCCCATCACCATACCAACCTTTAGCTATTGATTCCGCATACGCATCTATTTGATGGCTACGATCGCCTCCCTGTACTCCATGTACACCAATATGTGCAAGACAACCGTAATAGGATAGATTAATTCCTGTATACATTTGAGCTTCGCGCATCTTACGGGATTGATCATGTTCAGTTTGAATATAATTTGAAGGTGCATGATCTAAAATAAATCCACCAATATCACGTACTTTTTGTGCATCCATGAGTTGTGCCCCTCCAGAACACCATTGCCGCCAAATAAGGTACTTCATATTATATGCCTCAAGAGTCTCTGGAAATCTGGTACAACCATCAAATACTGTCTCATCCCGTAAATCCATGCGTACTCCAAGTAATTTGGGATCTGCTTGAAGTAATTTAATATTATCTATCAACTGTTTACTTGGATCACAAACAGTTTCTAAATCATCTTCAATGTTAATATAATATCCTTCAGTCTCTTGCAAAAGTTGATCATACGTTTGGCCTAACCTTTTAAATGGTTGTATAAACATTTTAAATATTACATGAGGATATTGTTTAAAAAGTGATGCTAAATACACTTCGGTATTTGCTCCATCAATATACTCAAGAGCAAAAAATTCTTTTGAAACATCAGTCATTTGAGAATGTACGATAACGAATTCATAATTAGGATAAGTACAGTGCTTAATCCATGATTCAATAGTAGATTTCAATACATCTATTCTACCTGTAGATGTAATCCATACACTAATTTTTGGCAAAGCGTTCGACATAATCTCTCAACTCCTTATATTCTTTTGGCATATGTACCTTAAGGTATGTGTGAAAAAATGGGCTAATTTTAGGTTTAGTAGGGTACACAAAATGATTACCTACTGTAGCATTCTTAAAAAGTACGTCAGGTACGTGCCAACATAATGGTGCGTCCATATCTTCTTCGTTAAAATCGGAAACTTTATATCCAAGCTGTTGAATTTTATGTGCAAACATAAGTTCACCTTCATATACTGCATAATCTCTGTAGCATTTTCCTTGAGCGAACCATTCTGTACCCCAATACTGATCGAACAATTGGTATATATGGCCTCTAATAAATGAGAAAAATCCTGAGGTATAATATATTGCAGGCGGCGCCATTGCATCCCCGTCTACATTAAAATATTCTATATGCTCAAGGCATTGAAACGGTTTTACAGTCATCCACGCACCTATTAACCCAATCTCATCATCTTCACACATTTTATCAATGCCGTCTTTATACCAATTATTCTTTATTGGGATACAATCTGCATCGCATGTAAAATAATATCTAAAATTCGGGTACGCATGGTACAATGCTTGCCTATCTGCAAATGGTCCATGATACTTTTCTTCTGGGGCATCTAAAACTTTTATAGTTGTACCATATTCCGTTTTTGTACCATCAATTTCTTGATAATATGCCTTTGTCAGTTCACAATCAGTATTTGCATTAATAATAACAAAATACTCAAGAAATATACCAGGATCAAATTTTATAAAATCATTAATAGTTTCTTTAATAAAATCTAATTTCTTTGCAGGATCACTTATCTTTCCTCCTGCAGAATCCCTATTAAATGGTATGTCAACCATATTAAAAATAATCACTGATGCAATAGCATAGTTTTTTGGTTGGTTATTATATTGACTATGAATAGTCATTATTACACCTTTATGGCTTGTCTTAAAGATTCAAACATGTATTCTATATCAGAAGCATTTAATTGTTGATGACATCCTATAACGAATCCGCGGGAATTAATAAATTTCGATACTTCATAATTATTTTCAATATTTCCATATAATTTACGAAAAGCAGGTTGATTTGTTAATGAGAGTAAAACGCGGCTATCAATTCCTTTTAAAAATAAAAATTTTAATATTTTTTCGCGTTTCAAATCATTATTCAATATTATTGGAAAGAATTGAAAAGTGCATTTAGATATATAATCCGCATCAGGAAATCTTATACTGTCTTTAATATCACTATTCACCCACAAATCGTAAAAGAGTTTTGCATTTTCCTGCCGTTTTTGAATAATTCTATCAATTTTCTCTAATTGTGCAAGACCAAACGCAGCTTCTAAAGCATTGCCTCTGGCAGAGATGCCTTGTTTATCAAAGATGAACCGATCTACCCAAGCATCTTTATATTTAGTAAAATCTCCACCAAATTTTCGTCCATGTGTAATATAACTACGTGCATACTCCGCTAAATAATCGTCATCTAGACAAACCATTCCGCCGCTGCCTGTGGTTATAATATGGGCTACATAAAAACTTAAACAAACGATATCGCCATAATTTGCATGAGGATTACCTGCAGCCTCACATGCATCTTCAATAACAAATGTACTTTTTTTATCTGGCCTACCTGAAGAATATCCGCACAAATCTACAGGAAGTGCAATATCAAATCTTTCATCTTTAGCCCGGGAATAATCAATGCAAAATGTTTTAGGATCAATATCGCAAAAAACTGGCACATTATTAGTTTGTAAAACTGCCCATAAAGTAGCTGCATATGTAGTGGCTGGTATGAGCACCCTTAATGGCCTATCATGTATTCCTAAACATTCTCGTGCAAGAACTAGGGCGACTTCTAGTGCCGTTTGACCAGAATTTACAAATATTCCATGAGCTTTTCCGTGCAGTTTTGCAATTTTATTTTCAAATTCTTCTATTACTGGGCCTGCAGACAAAAATCCGGATTTAATTGTTTCTATCACACGAGTTTTTTCGTTATCATCTATATCTAATGTGCCTATATTTATACGCTTCATTATAACTTACTTCCTATACGTAGTAGATTTTGATATAAATTTCCCCAAGTCATCTTCCATTTACTTGCAAATGTTTCTACCGCCTTATTTCTATAGTGTGCATCATTTGGAATTTTATCTGTAGTTATACATTGAAAATGATACACACAACAATCTGCAACAGCCCTAAACTCGTAGTCAGCACCTTTTTGTTGGGCTGCAAAATAAATTTTAGCGGCAAAATCTGGATCCGTACCAAAACACGGGAAATATTCTTCATCATATCCACCAACTTCACCCCATAATGCTTTCGTTACAAAAATAGGGCAATACGGCGATACAATATCTTCTTTAATTCTCCGAATATCTTTCCAATATTTTAAGAAATCCTTTTCCCTAAAGTCATCGGGACATCTACCAAAATCCATTGGTGAATTCATGCACACATTTTCATATTGTGGCTCAAACATTGCTGCGGTTAAATATTGGTAATGTATATCCGGATTAACTTTTGCAAGCAGTGCTTCAGCCCATCCAGGGCCCACATACATATCATCATTCAAATAACAAATGAATTCACCTTTTGCTTGTGCACCTAATTGGTTAATGGCTTTAGGTAATCCTATATTATTTTCTTTTGTATTATAATGAATAAGTACTTCATGTTCAACAGTAGTATGTTTTTTAATAGAATCTAGCAAACATTCCATATATTCTGGATTATCTAATGTTGGAACCAATATGGAAATTTTCATAATTCCCTCAATTGCGTAGCAAAATCTACAATTCTCAATTTCGCTAATTCTTCTGGATACTCTGTAGCTAACGCCTTATCTGCTTTAACACCATGAGCTGTATACAGTACTACATCAAGACCTTTTAACTCTTTGTACTGTAGTAGAATATCATATTTAGAAATTGAAGGCGTTGCGAGATGTAAAAGATTTGGGATAATTTTAATATCTTCAGAAAGAATTCTCCAACATACATTGCCAAACTCTACACCAGTTATAGGAGTTATAATCCAATTGGTATACCCCCCAACACTTTTTTGACGTTTAAACCATGTGAATAGCTGAAATGCATCTTCCCGAAGTTCTTCTCCAAGTAAACAACACCTGAATACTTGAGAACGTTTTTTTACTACTTCATCTGCAAATAATTTTGCATAGCCATAAATACCATAAGAGGGTGATGGGGGAGAACTTTCTGTATACGGTGCACCAGTATTAGTACTACCAAAAACACAGTCTGTGCTAGGATGTATTAATTTTGGGCCATAAAAGTGGGATAAACTTATAGGCAATTCAGTATTAATTCTAAAATATTCTTGAGGGGTAGGTGTTTGTCCTGGTAAAAACTTATTTAAAACTCCAATACAATTAATTACTAAATCTACTTCTTGTATTCGTTCATATAAATCATCTACGAGATGGTCAGCCCGGATTGCCTGCCTCACTGTATCGAAAATAATTTTAGTGTGCTCCGAAGTGCCTCCATATACTTTTTCTAACTGATCAAATTGCTGTTGAGATCTGGCAGTTAATACTAAATCACATTTATCTTTCAATACTTTATAAACAGAACTACCCAACATTCCAGTAGCTCCAAGTATTGCAACCCGTTTTCTCATTTATCTATCTCCAAATTTAATCTCATTTATAACAAATGAAACAGTCTCTCATACTTCCGGTATTTTTATCATAAGGAACACTTACTTTTTCAACTGAACTAAATCCCCAAGATTTAATGCGCTCGGCACTCCAGGTTATTTTATGATTATTGGGTTCAAAATAAAGAATCTCTTTTGTAATATTTGTTAATAGTTTATAAAAAGTTTCTGGATTGCTGACATAACCGTCTACCGCAAAACAGAATACAATGTTAAAAATCTTTTCACCTGTAAGTGTGTTTAATGTGTCTTGGGTTAAGCTACTAGCATTAGCTTGCTGAATATTAATTCTATCAGATACTCTTAAATATTCCGCAATATTATTTCCAATTGCTACAATATGTGGTAAATGTTCTAAACCACAGGAAATAGGAAAACCTCGAGTAGTTGCTTCAAATAACATGTGTCCTACATTACAACCTATATCAAGTAGTGTCTTTCCTGTAAAAGAATATTCTTTTATATTCATTGCCTCAAAGCGTGCCCGAGTGTCTCTAATAGCCGTTTTATTCAATTCTTCAAACCCTGTAAGATCAATTGTACTGTATAAAGAGTGTTTAGGAACAGTTGATATATTGCCCGCTCTTTTCAACCGTTTCATGAGCTTTTCATATCTTTTATCGTCTATACCAGCCAATTCAGATAGGAAATTCATAATAGCTACTTTGTCTTTTCCTTGTATCAAATGCTGTGCATAAAACCCAGATGTATGCGCTTCATGAATTACTGCATCAACAGCAATCATTTTTTCATTATCTGTTTTAGCTCTTGTAAGCAAGGTACGTAATTCATCGCTTCCTGAAGTACTCTTCATCTTACTTAATATATGCCGCATGCGAGAAATAATTTCATCTAATAATTCTGTATCATATAGCTTAGTTATACTCATTGCATACAATCGACGCAACTGCTGACGTTCTACCCGTTCATCAACCACTTAAAATTCCTTCACCGTTTCAATTACTTTTTTAAGTCTATCAGAAAATTTATGATTTTCATGCACAACTTTCTGACCATATGCGGCCATATCTTTACGCTTATCTTCATGTTTTAAATAATACCCAATTTTCTCTAAACACTCTTCAATAGATTTATAAGTATCACACATTTTCCCGATTTCAAACCAGTCTTCAATACCTTCAACATGATTAGTTAGTAAAAATCCCCCTGCGCCCATAATTCTATAGTCCCTAGCACTCATTGACAATTCTACTTTAGGCCATCCAGAATGTCCTATATTGACTTTCGTGCACTGGCACATTTTATTATGCTCACGATTAAACACATTCGTCCAATGTTTAAATTTGAATGAATTTTCTTTGTACAATGCTTCAAGTATTTCACGTCTTCCTTCATGGATAGTAAGGTTAGATCCTGCAAAAGCAACATCTGCTGCATAAGTATCAATATCCCCAGAGTCTATGGGTTCTGTTTTATTCCATATAGGAGAAATTCCTTCAGATAACCAATGTATATTTTCTATCCCTGCTTCCTTATATTTATCTAAATTTCCCTTACCTATAGTAAATTTTAACTGGCAGTGTTCATACATTGGGCCATTAGATTTTAGAAATGTATTTATATCATAACGTACATCAAAATTCCACATCACAGTTAAAACTTTTTTAGAAAGTTTTTCAACAACTCCATTATATCTAATATCTTTAGCTAAAAGAACAAAATCAGGTTTATGCTTATCAACCATTTCAAGGATTTGAGATGCCCCTGGAAATACTCGGGGGTCATTTATCCCTACTACATTATGGCCCAATTCTTGAAAAGCTTCCCGTATATAACACCCTGATTGAAGGTCCATCATAGGAAAGCCTAAAATAATGTTCATGTCCCAACTCTACTATTTTTCAGGTTTTTTCTACTTTTTTAAAATTTTTACGCCACTTACAAAACCCTATAATAGTAGTTATTATAAATGCCATATTACCTATAGCTACTCCCCTTGCGGCAGGTACAATAAAGATTCCAAAAATTACTAATAATATGCTACCTAAACATGTCCATAGCCATCCATCAATTTTAAAGTAGCTCATTCGAAAATAGCCTAATAAAAGTGATGCCATTGCGACATAATCTAAATGGGTTAATATATAATCAATCATTCATCATCCTTTTCATTTTCATTTTCATTTAAAGGTGGTTTTAACCATGAGGTTTTCTTCCAAATACGCTCATGTATATAATACATTATAACCCGTCCTACTGTGTATCCGATCGAAAATATTGATGCAGTTAATGCTTCGTGGAGAATAAAATATGCTATTAAAAAAAGGATAATGAGCCCACTACATTCCCAGGTAAGCCCTTTAACAAATGTACGTTTATGGGAAAAACTCATATTAAATCATCCATAGACAACATACATTTTCCATCTTTATCTTTGGGTTTAAAAATTATATTAAACTCTATATTAACCCCTGGAAACATATCATGAATTTGTAATTGTTTTTCATATAAACACTGCCTAGAATTATAATGTCTAGATTTCAATAATGTAACTACTCCAAAATGATCACGATTTCCGTGAAAATGAATAGTCTTAACTTGTTTCAATTTATTAAATGATTCAATAATTTCTTCTTTAATCCTAATAATAGGCGTAGTACTCTCTATTTCTTTTATCTCTTCTTCTATTTCTTTATCGAATTGAACTTCCTTATGGTACGCACGCCAAATAGGTATTTGTTTATATAGTAAAAATATATTTAATATTACTGAAACTGCAAATAAAATTTCTATTATCATCTATTTAAAATCTCCAAGTATATATCTCGCAGTACATTCCACGAAAATTTCTCTTGTATTATATTACAATTTTTTTCGCCAATTTGTTCCATTAATTTTGGATTTTTATATGCAAACTCCATTTTCTGCATTAAGTCAAATGCGTTTGGAGTATACATAGGTACATCACCATAAGGGAGATCTGTCTGACATTGTACTTTCACTAATAATGGATAATCCTTAGGGAACCATTCATTCATAGGAGGTGCATCAGTAGTAATTACAGGTAATCCACAAGCCATTGCTTCTAGTATAGGTAAGCCTAAGCCTTCTCTCCTACTCGGACATACATAAATATTGCCTTTATTATAGATGTCGGCCGCTTCAGATAAATTTTCTTGTTGAGTTGTAGTTATTCCTTTACACAACTGACTATGCTTAGATTCTCCTGGCTGGCCATGCACCCACATTGTAGGTTTATCTCCCCTCATATGACATAATTGTTGGAATGCCGTAAATATTAAGTCCGTACCCTTACGGAAGCCGGCTCCTCCCCATCCTTCACTGTGCGCAAATGTAAATTCTGCTTCCATGTTCGAAGGGCTGAAATAATCAGTATCAATTGGATAAGGAATATTCACACCCTTAATATTGCTTCCTGTCCATCGTTCTGAATATACTTTCTGTCCAATTCTTGTAAAATTAATTACAAGATCAATATACTTTTCATACGGTATAAATTTTGTGACTTCAATGCTATCAATCATAGGAATTAAAATTACTTTTATTCCCCGATCATGTATAATCTTAAAAAATTCAAAATTGAATGGAGTTTCAACAACGATCACTACTTCGGGATTACATGTATCTAAATATTCATTAAGTTGGGCTTCAGTAGGTTCAAGATCACCAAAAGTATGTGGAATACCTATATCATATGTTTCACCGGGAGCATCCTTAATTGGGTGTTTTATTATAAGCTGACTATCCAATGAAAGGTGTTTGCGGAAATTCTCGGCAATAGATCCCAATCCCGAATGATTTTTATATGCTATTAGACCTGTCCGCTTACTCATTGACTCTCCTATTATTAAGGTAAACGGCCGCATGCCTCTTAACTGCAAGATTTTCATCTTTAGATAATTTTTCAAGTACTTTTATAGGAGTATTAGGATTTTCTACAAGCCAATAAAGTACGTGCGTTTCTTCATCTTTGGCTAATTCTTCAAGTACTTTTATAGGAGTATTGCGATTTTCTGCAACCCATGAACGAATATTCCAGCGCTTATCTTCAGATAATTGAGTTAATATACATTTAGAAGTATTAAAACTATATGCTAACGTTAATAGATCATCTACTGATAGTGATCCTAAAGCATATTGTATTTTAAATTCTTTGGTCGTCATTTACTACCATAGCCTATGCGTTTCATCTGATTTAAGAACGCCTCGTTATGTATTGCCCTATTTTTATGGCGTGATAAAACGGTAAGTATTTCTATTGATGTACTAGGATTTTTTGCCAATTCTATTAAATCATCGTAATCTATTGATCCTAAAGCTGATTGCATTTCAAATTCTTTTAAAGTCATTTACATTCTTTTCTTAATTTCGTCAATAAATCCCGAAGTAATCTTATCTATATTAAAATTATCCAATACGTGTTGCTGTCCCTTGGCGGCAATTTCCTCTCTCTGCCTCTCATTCTTGAGGAAGAAATCAACTTTCTCTATAAAATCACGATAATCGATAGGAGAATAAGTTATACAGTGTTTCCCAGGTATTAATAACTCTTCAAGGCCGTCAATTTCTGGGGTTAAAAGTAGGCAACAGGACCCAACAGTCTTAAAAATCCTATTTGAAACAGCTAATTCATATTTAGGCAATTTATCGTTAATGAAATTTAAACCGATCCGTGCTCTTGAGTAAAACTTGGCCATCTCTCCACCAATTAAACA
>Ga0114923_10001362_pt1 | contig 17025 bp, 14 predicted proteins | sample SumtaG_FD_89578 | JGI IMG/M metagenome (GOLD analysis project Ga0114923, IMG submission 89578) | Deep subsurface microbial communities from Indian Ocean to uncover new lineages of life (NeLLi) - Sumatra_00157 metaG | ecosystem: Environmental > Aquatic > Marine > Oceanic > Sediment | place: near...
CCAGCTACCAGAGACGAGCAACCAACAACTGTTTTTATGCGAAACAAACCCAATGTATGCGTTTTTTGGGCCGTAAGTGGTGATTGTGAAGAAAAACAAACCCAAACAAACCCAATTCAAAGCCAAAACAAAGCCATTTTTCGTACCAAAAACCGCCCCCAAAGCCAAAACAAACCCAATTCAAACCCAATCAAACCCAATTCCTGCGGGCCACGCCGTTCAAAACCGCCTGCTAAATTACGAAATTCAGCAAGGCCGAAAAATATAAAAACGAAGTCACTGAAACTCGATAAACAAAAACTCCCTCAAAGAGAGAAAAAGGTTGCTAAACAAAAATACCTCGAGAAAGAAATGACGCTAAGCAAAAACACCCCGAGAGAGAGAGAAAAGACGCGAACCCAATCCTCTCGAATAGCTAAATAAAACGTGCGGGTAGTTTCAAAACTGGAATGTCCTGCCGAGAAAAGTAATTATCAAGATAACAAGCTAATCTGGAATAATCAGGATTTAAACTGATTCAGTATTATAGCCCTTGCCCAGTATATCAGAGACTTAAGGTTCGGATATTGCCGGAATGATTGGCCAAGGAGTTGGCAGGCTTGGTCGTACAATCCTTCACTAATTGCACAACGGCCGGTTCTGCGTGCTTCTTTGCTAAATACTTTTTTTGCGGTTTTTTCAGGTATAAATCTTTTGCCTCCTTTTCCGTAATAAAAGCGTTTAAGGACCTCGAATTCTGTGAGGCAATTTTCAAAGGTGGAGATAGAAAGGTTGCCGAGATGCCGGCGTCTTTTGAAAGTAGGGCGGTCAAGCGCGATAAAATGATAATCGAGCGAAAGACAAAGCCACAAATCATAATCAGAACATACCTTCAGAGATGTATCAAATACCTCAGGGGTTTTTAAGATTTTCCTTGGGAGCATAGAACCACATGCATGGACAAGAATGGTTTTAAATAAATGCCTTGTAATATTTCCACTATGGAGCTTTCTTTTGCACTTGCCGTAGATATTCCCATTTTGATCTATTCTAAAATATGAGCCGTAAACTATAGCATCCTCATTTTGAGCTTCCATGGCACTGACCATTCTTTCGATGGCGTCCGGCATCAAGAGGTCATCAGAGTCTATGAATGAGATGTATTGGCCCTTTGCAAGTGTAATGAGTTTGTTGCGTGCGGCGGCATCGCCTGCGTTTTGCTGCCAATGATAAGTAACAGGAAAACCAAGGTTTTTAATCATGTCTTCAGTGCCGTCTGTTGAGCCGTCATCGACAATGACAATTTCATAATCTTTGTATGTTTGTGCCAGGATGCTGTTGATGGTTTCTTTTAAGTAGTCCTTTCGATTATAGGTTGGGATGCAGATGCTGACTTTTGGTTTGGTTGCAATAGAAGGTGCAACCAAATGAATGTCAACCGGCTTAGCGCCTTCTATAAATTCAGTGATGATTTCACATAGTCTTATGCCGGTTACATTTATGTCAAATTCTTTGACATGTTCCTGACTTGCATCGGCCATTTGTTCTCTTAAGGCGGCGTTTTCAATAAGTTCGCTAATTTTTTCAACCCATTCACTGATTCGTGATGCATGATAGCCGGTGACAGCATCAATAACATATTCTGCATTTACGCCTACGGGGGAGGCAACAGTAGGCAGGGCCGCGGCGGCATACTGTAAAGCCTTAAAGCCGCACTTGCCCCTTGTAAATCTGTTGTCCGGCAAAGGTGCGAGGCCGATATCGGCGGTGGCGAGGTCTTTTGTCTGGGTTTCCAGGGACCATGGACATTTCTCAACCTGCATATTGCGGAGGTCAAAAAATCCGTCGCATATTATTCTCAGTACAACGTTGGCGAAGTCGGCCCCGATTTTTTCAAGAGCCGGTTTGATTTCGGTGAGGTATTTAAGAGTGCTTTTGCTTCCGATCCAGACAAGGCGAATTTTGCCGTCACTTTGAGGTTTTATTTGCAGGTTATATATTTTTGTGTCGAGAGCAGTCGGGAGTACGGTGACGTTACGATTGAATTTTTTTGCATGCTGGGCGAGATAAGAATTTCCGGCAATGACAATACCAGCCAGTTTTGCAGTTCTTCTAAAAGGATTGGTATGTTTGTAGCTTGTCGGCCTTCTTTGCGGATTTGTATCGTAGTACATTACCGCATCGTCAAAATCGTAAATCAGAGCCTTGGCATAGCATCGCAACCAGAAGGCGTCAAGGGCGTTGAGGGTTTTCTTGTGCAGAAAGACGCAGTCGAAATCCGCGGCCGTCTTAAACAGCCTGAAACGCGCCCATTCTGCCGATGGAATTTTGGCGACTTTGGAGTTTATTCCCTCCCGGCACAGGGTCTCCAGATGGTTTCCGATTCGCTGTCTAAAACTTGCCCGAGACGGATTATTTGTCAAAACAAGAAGTCTCATCATTAATTTCTTTCCAGTTTTAAATTATTCGATTATTTTACAGGATTCTAATTCTATGAGCAACATTGCTTCTTAAACAGAAGTAAAAGGAGGGCCTATGGAAATATAAAAAAGTTACTCTTTGTGTATTTGACGTTTTTTTGCTAATATAGGGGACTTTTAAGTTGTCCGGATGGTTAGAAAAGAGGAAGAAAAAAAGTCCTATGCAAGCAGATATAACAGAACAGAGAAATAAACCAAATGGGTATTATGACAACATCCGAGAAGACATGCTTAAATACATACCTGACGATGTGCAAAGAACGGTGGAGTTCGGTTGCGGCAGCGGAGGATTCTCGGCATTAATCAAAGACAGGCTTGGTGCCGAGGCCTGGGCGGTGGAAATTGACGAAAAATCTGCAAAAACAGCCTCGGAGAAGCTGGATAAAGTGGTGAACTGTGATGCTCATGAAGCTATAGCTAAACTGCCTGACGATTATTTTGACTGTATTATTTTCTTTGATATATTGGAGCATTTGGTCGACCCTTATTCATTGCTGACGTCAGTTAAAAAGAAACTGACAACAAAGGGGGTGGTTGCAGCATCGATTCCAAACATCAGATATTACAGTTCATTTGTTAAATATGTAATACACGGCAATTGGGATTATCAAAATCATGGTATATTAGACAAAACTCATTTAAGATTTTTCACATACAAGAGCATCGTAAAGATGTTTGACAATCTGGATTTTGAAATTTTGGAGTTGGAAGGCACACATCCCACTTCCAGCCGAACTTTCAGATTGCTAAATATGCTTTTTTTGAATGCTCTTTCCGATATCAAATATAAACATTTTGTGGTTGTAGCCAAGCCTAAAGAAACAGCGTGAAACTTTCAGTTATCATAGTCAGTTTGAACGTCCGTGAAGAACTATAGATTGCCTTAGGTCACTAAGGGAGAATCGGCCGAGAGACAAATTTGAGGTGATTATTGTTGACAATTCAAGCACAGACAGCACCGCAGAAGCAGTTAAAAGGTCTTTTCCGCATCTGCGTTTAATAGCGAACAGCGTAAATCGCGGTTTTGCTGCAGCCAATAATCAGGGCATCAAAGAGGCTCAATGCGAATACGTACTTTTATTAAATCCTGATACAATAGTTCGTCCAAAATCATTAAATATTTTAATCAAATTTATGGATGAGAATAAGGATGTGGGTGCCTGCGGCCCAAAGCTTTTGAATGAAAATGATACTACCCAGCCATCAACCAGAAGGTTCCCCACATTCAGGGCGGCTTTGTATCGGCATACTATATTCAGGTCTATTGGAATCTTCAGGAAGCAATATAGAAGATGGCTGATGAAGGATTTCGGTCATGATGAGCAAATGGATGTAGACCAGCTTGTGGGGGCTGTGTTTATGACTCGCAGGTCGATTATCGACCAGCTTGGCGCGATGGATGAGCAGTTTTCGATTGAAAGCTATTGTTTTTATTATATAATGCCTCCCAAGTGAATTGCAGAATCTTTCTTCCGAGAAATAAGAGGAGCACATATGAATTATGATATTCTGGTGACCGGCGGGGCGGGCTATTTGGGTTCGGTACTTGTCCGACAACTTTTAAAACTGGGGCATAAAGTCTCAGTTCTTGATAATTTTATGTTCCAGCCCAATTCACTACTGGATTGTTGTCATTATGATACTTTAGATGTTGTTCGCGGCGATGCCCGGGACAAAGCGTTATTGGGAAAACTCATCAAGGACAAGGATATTATTATCCCTCTGGCCGCTCTTGTTGGAGCGCCCCTGTGTGACCGTGATAGAGTTGGAGCTGAAACCACAAACACAGGTGCTGTCTGGACACTTTGCGATGTCCTTTCCAAAGACCAGCGAATTATTATTCCTATCACAAACAGCGGTTACGGCATTGGTCAAAAAGGAAACTATTGCACGGAAGAAACACCATTAAACCCCATTACTTTTTACGGCAGGACCAAGGTGGAAGCAGAGAAGATAGTCCTGGGCAGAGGAAACAGCATAAGCTTAAGGCTTGCAACTGTTTTCGGGACCAGTCCAAGAATGAGAATAGACCTGCTGGTTAATGATTTTACTTACAGGGCCGTTAAAGACAGGTTTATAGTTATTTTTGAGGGGCACTTTAAGCGCAACTATATTCATATCCGGGATGTAGCTAAGGCTTTTATTCACGCGATAGATAATTTTGACACTATGAAAAATGAGCCTTACAACGTCGGACTTTCCGATGCAAATCTGTCAAAGCTGGAGCTTTGTGCCAGGATTAAAGAACAGATACCTGATTTTGTGTATCTCGAGGCTGAGGTAGGAGAAGACCCGGACAAAAGGGATTACATCGTATCCAATGAAAAACTCGAGAAAACCGGATTTAAACCGGACTATTCTGTGGCGAAGGGTATAGCAGAATTAATAAAAGGCTACACGATAATAAGTAACAGCGTATACTGTAATGCATAAAGATTCGAAAATCTATGTGGCCGGTCACACAGGGCTGTTAGGTTGTGCGTTGATGAAAAGGTTGGCGGAGAACAGCTATGGCAATCTAATTACCGCAGAGCATGGCCAGCTTGACTTGACAGATAAAAACTGTGTCGATGATTTTTTCTCGCGTGAGAAACCTGAGTACGTTTTTCTTGCTGCCGGTAAAGTTGGCGGTATTCTAAGCAATAAAACCTACCCTGCTGATTATCTACATATAAATATTGCAATTCAGGATAATGTTTTTGAAGCAGCACACAAATACAAGGTAAGGCACCTTGTATTCTATGGTTCGTCCTGCACTTATCCCAAAGAATCTCGCCAACCCATTAAAGAAGAATATTTTTTGACAGGGCCAATCGAAGAAACCAGCAAAGGTTATGCGGCCGCGAAAATCGCAGGCATTATTGCCTGCGGGTCTTATAATCAACAATACAAGACAAATCGCTTTATTGCGTTGATTCCCAATTCCATGTATGGTCCCAATGATAATTTTGACCTTGAGAGTTGCCATGTGCTATCGGCTTTGATTCGGAGATTTCACGAGGCCAAAATTAACAACAGAGAAACTGTGACTTTATGGGGCAGTGGCAGACCGAGAAGGGAATTTATTTTTAGTGAAGATGTAGCCAATGCTTCGATTTTCGCCGTACAAAATACAGACAGGCTTGAAAATCAGCCTTATAATATTGGCACCTGCGTAGATTATTCGATTAAAGAATTGGCGCAAATAACTGCAAAAACAGTTGGCTACAGTGGCAAGATTTTGTGGGACACCACTAAGCCGGACGGTGCTAAGCAAAAGCTGCTGGATAGCGCAAAATTTTCATCTCTTGGCTTTAGACCAAAGACTAAACTCGAAGAAGGTCTGAAACTGACTTACCAATGGTACCAAAACCAGTATGAACCAATCTGTGGTGTGTCTTAAGTGAGAAGAAACAGGCATCAATGAAAAATATATCAAATGTTACAGCAGCAATCTTAGTTGGCGGGTTGGGGACTCGTTTGAGGTCGGTTGTTTGTGACAAACCCAAGGTCTTGGCCGAAATTTCAGGCAAACCTTTTCTGGCCTACTTGCTTGATAAACTCCTGACTACAGGTATTCGTAAGGTTGTTTTTTGTTCCGGTTATATGGGTGACAAGGTAGAGGATTATTTCGGAGACACATATGATTCGCTGCATCTTTGCTATTCCAGAGAAGATGAGCCTCTTGGTACGGGTGGTGCACTCAGGTTGGCACTACCTTTTTTTTCTTCAGACACTGTTTTGGTTATGAATGGAGACTCATATATAGACACGGTTCTTAATGCTTATATAGACTGGTTTTTTGAGCAAAGAACAAAGGCGGCCCTGCTTTTAACCAAGGTGGATGATACCAGTCGTTATGGAAGTGTGGAAATTAATGAAGATAAAACTGTTGCAGCCTTCGAAGAAAAACGCGATAATGCCGGTTCAGGCTGGATAAATGCAGGAGTATACTTATTGAAGAGGTCGCTGGTTTCTGTTATACCAATGGGGAAATATTCACTTGAACGTGAATTTTTTCCGTCATTGGCAGATGGGGAGCTTTATGGATTTTGTTCTGATGGGCAGTTCATTGATATCGGAACACCCGAGGCTTATTCTATAGCAGAAAGTTTTTTCACTGTAAGAAATCATGAGGATTTTGCCGGGATGTAAAGTAGTGTTTTGCACTGAGTAAGGAGGCTATGAAAAAATGATTATTAATCGAACCCCTTTCAGGATATCATTTTTTGGAGGTGGTACGGATTACCCTTCGTGGTATCTTAAATATGGCGGCCGAGTTCTGAGTACATCGATTAATAAATATTGTTATATAACCTGCCGGGCTCTACCACCGTTTTTCGAGCATAAACTGCGAATTGTATACTCAAAAATAGAGCGGTGTCAGCATTATAGAGAAATCAAACATCCAGCTGTTCGTGAAACCCTGCGTTTTTTGAAACTCGACCAAGGTCTTGAGATTCATCACGACGGCGATTTGCCGGCCCGCAGCGGTATGGGTTCCAGCTCCTCGTTCACAGTCGGCCTGCTGCATACTCTTTATGCGCATCAGGGAATTATGCCAAGCAAAAAGCAACTTGCACTGGAAAGTATTCATATAGAGCAGAACTTAATTAAAGAAACGGTCGGTTCTCAGGATCAGATTTGTGTCGCTTATGGCGGGTTGAATTCGATTAACTTTTCCACAAGTGGAGAAATTGACGTTCAGCCGGTTACTTTGCCTATGAGACGGACCGAGCAGCTTAATTCGCATTTGATGCTTTTTTATACAGGTATAAGACGTACAGCTTCAGATGTAGCACAGGAATATGTTAATGACCTTGACAACAAACACAAACTTCTCAGCCAGATGCAAACAATGGTAGAGGCAAGTATTGAGATTTTAAGCAGCGGTTCTGACATCTGCGAATTTGGTGAGCTGTTGCACAAGACGTGGATGCTTAAAAGAGAACTTGGTTCAAACGTATCCAGTCCTACGGTAGACGAGCTTTATGAGCGGGCGAAAGGGGCTGGTGCGATTGGCGGTAAAATTACGGGCGCCGGCGGCGGCGGATTTCTACTGCTGTTTGTACCGCCTTCGAAGCAGAAAAAAGTCAGAGAGGCGCTTGCCGAAAAAATTCATGTACCGTTTCGTTTTGAATCCAGCGGCAGCCGGATCATATTTTATCAGCCGGAACATGAGGATTACGGGGAATTGGAAAAAGACAGGGTGACGCGAATGATAAGCTCGTTTAAAGAATTGGAGTCCATTGAGAAGCGGAGTAATATCAAAGATATTGTAAAGGTGAGAAAAAACAAGACAGACACGGGATCCGTTGTATGATATCTTTTGAAATGCTCAACGAAAAAGCTTTTTGGCTCAGGAGAGAAATGCTGATATTGCATAAACGCGCTCCTGAATCCAGAATAGCTTCATGTTTGTCTGATATCGAAATTTTTGTGGCCTTATATTATGGGGGCATCTTAAGTTATAATCCCCAATACCCGTTAGCCCCGGACAGAGATCGGTTTATAATCAGTAAGGGACATGGCGGGGTTTCTTTGTATCCCGTGCTGGCCGACCTGAATTTTTTCGATAAGCAAGAGTTAAATAAGATCGCTACTGTAGATTCATTTCTCTGTGCCATACCTGATGCTGCAATTCCCGGCTTTGAAACTATAAACGGTTCTCTTGGTCATGGACTTGGTGTGGCCTGCGGTGTGGCAATAGCATTGAAAAGGGGAAAACGAGACAGCAAAGTATTTGTGCTGTGCGGTGACGGCGAGTTAAATGAAGGTGCTATGTGGGAAGCAGTTATGTTTGCCGCTTACCATAAGCTCGGTAACTTGATACTCATCGTTGATAATAACAAAATGTCAATGCTGGGTTACCAGGAAAATATATTAGGCCTCGAACCGTTGGAGGATAAATTCAGGGCTTTTGGCTGGGAGGCGGAAAGAGTGAACGGTCACGACATTCTCCAGTTGCATAAAACTTTAAGTGCCTTGAAAAACCACAGTAGTGATAAACCTAAAGTTTTAATAGCAGATACCTGCAAGGGAAAGGGGGTTCAGGTATTAGAGGGTGACCCACTCTGTCACGTCAAGAGCCTGAACGCAGATGAAATTGACAGCATTCTGGGAAGTTTCGAATGAATAATACCGGAACGAAAACTATGCGAGATGCTCTTATAGATCGTGTATATAAAAGGATGTACGATGACGATCGGATTTTTTTCTTATCTGCAGATATGGGAGCTCCGTCACTTGATAAATTAAGAGGGGATTTTAAAGACAGATTTATAAATGTGGGAATTGCGGAACAGAATCTGATAAATGTAGCGACCGGCTTGGCCTTGGAGGGATTTGTTGTATATGCCTATGCCATAGCTGGATTTTTAACAATGAGAGCTTATGAGCAGATAAGGACTAATCTGGCTTTATTTTCTCAGCAAAAAGCAGTGAATGTTAATCTCATCGGGGTCGGAACGGGGGTCAGTTATGACTTATCAGGTCCAAGCCATCATTGCCTTGAAGATATATCAATTATAAGGACGCTCCCAAACATTGTTTTATGTTCGCCTGCTGATTGGGTTACCGCAGAAAAGTTTGTAGATTTCTCCATCAACACGAAAAAGCCTAAATATATCCGTCTGGACAGCAAACCATTACCTCGGATTTATGATGAAAATGAAGTTTCTGATTGGGAAAAAGGGTTTTGCGAGTTAGTAAAAGGAGATGATATTTGTATGGTCTCTACTGGTTACATGACTCACAGAGCTTTAAGAATAGCGAATGAGCTTGAAGAACGTAAGAAGAATGTTGGGGTCGTTGATATTTTCCTGTTAAACCCCATGAATGAAGAATTGTTTTTTAATGTTTTGAGCAAGTACAGGTGTGTTGTTACAATTGAGGAAGCTTTTATAGGCAAAGGTGGCTTGGATAGTTTAATATCAGGTATACTCAGACGCAGAAAAGCTAATATTAAATTAAAGAGTTTCGGTTTTGGGGACAAGTACATTTTAAAAACCGGGGGTAGAGATTTTCTGTCTGAATTAAGTTGCTTCGCTGATAGGGATATCATCAAGGTCATAGAAGAAAGTGGCGTATAGAGAACACAGGGAAGAACGTTAAGATGGAACCGAACTGGCCTTTGATGGATAATAACATCACAAAAGAGGACATTGATGTTCTAATCAAATTTCTCGAAGGTAGACCACGTCTTACTCAGGCCAGCAATGTTTATGCCTTTGAGCGGGAATGGTCTGACTGGCTCGGCGTAAATTACAGTGTCTATGTAAATTCCGGAGCTTCGGCAAATCTGCTTAGCATTGCCACCTTAAAACATCTCTGTGGTCATGGAGAAATCATTGTTCCAACCCTCACCTGGGCCTCTGATATCACCTCTGTGATTCAAAATGGTTTCACTCCTGTTTTCGTCGACGTTAATCCTAAAAATTTATGTATGGATGATGAACAAGTAATTGCTAAGCTCTCAAATAAGACTAAGGCGGTTTTTATCACATATGTGCAAGGTTTTAATGGGTTGACTGACCGATTGCTATCGACACTTAAGGAGCGGGATGTCCCCTTAATTGAAGACGTATGTGAATCGCACGGTGCCACATTCAATGGTAGAAAATTGGGTTCTTTCGGCCTGATTTCGAACTTTTCATTTTATTTTGCTCATCATATGAGTACTGTCGAAGGCGGCATGGTCTGCACCAATGACGAAAACATTTATGAAATGATTCGGATGCTGCGTTCTCATGGTATGGTCCGTGAAGCCATGAGTGATGAAATCAAACAAAACTATATACAGCAAAATCCCGATCTCAATCCTGATTTTATTTTTGCTTACCCTGCCTATAATGTTCGTGGCACAGAAATTGGTGCGGTCATCGGTCGCAATCAACTGAAACGCCTTGATGAAAATAACCGAAAAAGAAGGAGAAACTTCGAGCTTTTCCTCAAAAACCTCAACCCTAAAAAATACCGAACCGATTTTGACCTTGAAGGCAGTTGTAATTATGCCTTTAATCTGGTGTTGAAAAAACCGGACCCGAAATTTCGCGATAGACTCGAGAAGGTGATGCGTCAGGCAGGTGTGGAATTTCGTCGAGGGAGTTCCGGCGGGGGGAACCAGCTAAGGCAGCCCTATCTGAAGCCGTTTATTCCAGATAAAGAATGGGAAAACTATCCAAGAGTGGAGCATATCCATTTTTATGGATACTACATTGGAAATTACCCCGACCTTGAGAAACAAAAAATCTTGTCACTTTGTGATTTGTTAAACAAAGTCTGAAAGAGCATTGTAATGAGTAAAGTTGACATTGTTTTATTAAAACCGGGCAGTCAAAAGCAGATTTACGGTCAATTGAGTGATTTTAAACTGACTGCTATTGAACCACCATTGTGGGGAGCGATTTTAGCCGGTTTTTTGCGAGACAAGGGGTATTCTGTAATCTTATATGATGCTGAGGCAGAAAACTGGGACTATGAAGAAACCGCTCGCAGGATTCAGGAAGTCGATCCTGTTTTGGCTGCAGTGGTCGTCTCAGGTTCTAACCCTTCGGCATCAACTATGAATATGACAGGTGCGGGGGAAATTATTTTTCGAACAAAGCAGCTTGACCCTGATAGAAAAACATTATTAATGGGATTGCATCCAAGTGCGTTGCCAGAACGTACTATCATGGAAGAGCAAGCAGATTTTCTTTGCCAGGGAGAGGGGTTTTATACACTTCCTGAATTGATTGATGCCATTAAAAATAATAGCAATAATTTTGCTATCCCTGGTCTCTGGTACCAAAAAGACGGCCAGGTAATATCTAATCCAAGGTCGCCATTAATGGAAGATCTTGACCAAATTCCACAGCCCGCATGGGATTTACTCCCTATGGAAAAATATCGTGCTCATAATTGGCATTGTTTCGAAGACATCCAAAATCGTCAGCCCTATGCAGTTCTTTATACGAGTCTGGGCTGTCCCTTTAACTGTACTTTTTGCTGCATAAATGCTCTCTTCGGCAAACACAGGATACGTTATCGTAGTGTGGATTCGGTAATTAAAGAAATCAATTTCCTTGTCAATACTTACAATGTGAAAAACATTAAAATAATTGACGAAATGTTTGCGATGAATGAGAGGCGGGTAGTGGAGCTGTGTGACAAAATAATCGAAAGAGAGTATGATTTGAATATGTGGGCCTATGCTCGTGTTAATACTGTTACAGAAAAAATGCTCACCAAAATGAAGCAAGCCGGGATTAACTGGTTGGCTTATGGGTTTGAGTCCGGCAGTAAAAGAGTAATTACAGATGTTACCAAGGGCTATAAGATGGAGATGGTTGATAAAGTAGTTGAAATGAGCTATAATCTTGGGTTCTATATTTGCGCAAACTTTATTTTTGGCCTTCCGGAAGATGATTATGACTCCATGAACGATACATTGAAGCTTATGCTGGACATCAACGCTGAATGGGCTAATATTTACTGTGCTATGGCTTATCCTGGATCTCAGCTTTATGACTTGGCGATTGAGAATAAATGGCCTTTGCCCGAGTCCTGGCAGGCCTATTCTCAATATGCTTACGAAACACTGCCTTTACCTACTAAATATCTTAATGGTAGAGAAGTGCTGGCTTTCAGGGATTATGCTTTTGATGTGTATTACAACAGCCCGAGATACCTTAATATGATAGAGAAAAAGTTTGATCGTAAAACTGTGGAGCACACAAAACAAATGACTGCAATGAAGCTAAAAAGAAAGTATGTTTCTATTTAGGAAGGCTCAGAAACAAAACTTGTAGCAAACGAAATTTCTTGAAAAAGGTATCTCAGGAATTTATAGGTGATGTTTCTTGAAAATTGGTTACATTGAAAATATGGCATTAGTCCTTCGATTAAATATAGGAGACTTCAGATGCTATTGTCAGTTGTTTTTTCTTTTAGAGACGAAGAGGAAGTTCTTCCGGAGCTAATAAAAAGACTGCATAATACACTTAATCCTCTTGATCTTACTTATGAACTGATCTTTGTAAATGATGCTTCCACGGACGCCTCGCTACAACTTCTGCTAAAACACCGAGATGAGGATAAAAGAATAAAAATCATTAATATGTCCAGGCGGTTTGGTGTAGCACCATGTACAATGGCTGGTCTGCAGTGTGCTAAAGGAGACGCCGTAGTTTATATGGACACCGACTTGCAGGACCCTCCGGAACTTATCCCCAAACTTCTTGAAGAATTCAAAAAAGGGGTGGACGTTGTTAATACCACACGAATAAAAAGAAGTGGCGAAAATGCGTTTAAAATGTGGCTCACAAAAAAAGCTTATAACCTAATAAATTCAATATCAGACATTGACATACCTAAAAACACCGGCGATTTTAAGCTGCTGTCACGAAGAGCTGTCAATGAGATTGTCAGATTGAATGAGTATGACCCTTTTATGAGGGGATTGGTACGGTGGGTAGGTTTCAACCAGACCCAGGTTCTTTATAAACGTGAGGCTCGTTTCGCGGGCAAAGCTAAATTCCCATTATTAAAAAGCCTGGGGCCGGCAAAAGAATTTATAAGAGGTTTGACTTCATTCTCCGAACTGCCTTTGTATATTGCCCTGATTTTGGGTTTTCTGATTTCTCTCGGCGCATTTGTATATTTGATCGGGATTATTATCACACGTGTTTTTATGGGAATGCATAAACCGGGATGGCCTGCGATAATGGTAACGATGTTGTTTTTGGGAGGAACTATTCTTTTTTCAATAGGTGTTTTAGGTATATACATAGGGCGAATACATCATGATATAAAGAATCGTCCACTTTATATTATCGAAAGCAAGATAGGAATTGATGGTGAGGAAGCAACTTGATTATAAAAAAAACTCACAATATTCTTCACTTAAAGCCTGGTCTTTCGGTAATAATATTGAGCGGTCTGGTGGGGTGTTGTCTTGGTTTGTCAAATGCCTCCTGGCAGGTTGCCGTTGAAACCGGACAAGTGCTTGCCGGAATAGTTAAGTACCCCGTTGAAAACCCATTCTATATGTATCATATAAAAGCCTTTACGATTATAAATCACATCAGCGCCCTGCTTTTACTCCTGATAAAATCAGAAAAAGTAGTATCAATTATAATTTCAGGTTTACTGGGGATGATTTCTTTTCAAGCGTTAGGCATGCTCATTTTTGCAATCAATAGAAATATTTACATATCAGTGCTTGGCGTACTATTTATTTATTTTACGAATTATGTTGGCGAGGGGGTTATATATCCTATATGGCTGTTGGGGCAGCCACACACTTTTGGAATTTTAGGACTGTCTTTTACGGTACTGGTAATTGCGTTAATAGCCTCTGAATGCTATAGAGCAGGGTTATTTTGTCTTGGGCTTATACCCTGTATTCATGCACCTATGGCAATATGGCTATTCCTGATTATATTTGCAGCAGGGATATTCCACCGTGATTTCGTAAAAAAAATTATCAGGACATATTATTGGTATTTTCTTGCGGGATTGGCTATCAGCATATTGCTCCTATTATATCAATTGCATCTCATGCAAATATTGCCGACTATAGAACCTGAGACAAAAAAACAATATCTGGACAGCTTTACTAAATATTGGGATTCTCATAGAAGACAATTCTACTGGGATTCTGCGGTACCAATGAAAGAGCATTTTGCCCGTTGGGGGATATTTTTCTGTATATATAGCGTAGTTGTTGGATTCCTGGGATTGAAATACTTCAAAGGTAAAAGCCCTTTGGCTTTTGCATTCAGAGTTATTATAGCATCTGGCATATTATCATTATTTTTGGGCATAATGACCCATTTACCATCAGAGGACATCCCCAGTTTCATGCTTATTCTTATGCCAGGAAGGTTTATCAATTTAAACAATGTTGTTTTTGCTGCTTCCCTACTTGGCATACTTACATACGGCGGCAATAAGGACTATAAGGCTAATTACAATATTTTTGTCTTTCTTTTAGTTTGTTCTTTTTTCTCAAGACATATCGAAGTACAGTTTTACAGTTCAGCGGCTGTGTTGATCTGGCTTGCGTATGTGACTTTCTATAAGTGCTACAACAACAAAACTTCTTTTAGGAACACCGTGCCAGTGAAATTTCTGTACAAACTCATTAAAAAAAGAGTTTTTCTCTTTACAGAAAAGCACAAAGTTGGCTACGAAAGTCTTCTTCTGTTTTTTATAGTCATTTTTCTGGCTATTAATCTGCCGAGAGAAGCTTTTATCAGACATTATCTTGTTTATCCCGGCGATTTTAAAAATTTAAACAACAGCGAATTCTACCTCAAAGCCTCTCAAGGAAGCGGGATAATGCTTACTACGCATCATGCTTTTACGACTCCTCTTAAAACAAGAAGGCCAATACTGGTCGATATGGCGTCGCCTAACTTTTTCCTCTATGCCCTCGAATCCTCGGAAATATATAATAATATTTTAAAAAAGGCTTATGGAATTGACTTGCTTATTCCGCCACCACGCGAATATCGGCACAGAGGTATACTCCCAGATTTGTATAAAGAACTTTGGGAAAAACGAAGTGTGGAAGAATGGCAGGCCATAAAAAACGAATTTAATGTCGTCGATATATTAACAAGAATTGACTGGGAACTTTCTTTGCCTGTCATTACTAAAAATGAAAGTATGATTCTTTACGAAATACCTTAAGCAGAAATCAGCCAATAAGACTTCCGATTATAATTGTCCGTTGGAATGTACGAGAAAACCTAAACAGAATTCAAATTTACTCTTCCGATTTTAATGCCACCGGTTCTAATCGGTGGTTGTTTACTTGTAATTAGATTCACTGTAAACTATAATTCCATACTAAAATGATGGTGTTAGGCCATTCTGTCTTTTTGTTTTGCTTGGTATGGATTTAGGCGTGTCAGACATAGACAGTGCAGAGAAATAGAGTTTTTATACTGAATACAAGGAAAAAATGTTGTTGAAAGATCTGGCTAACAAACCCAAAGGTTATTGTGGTAGCAAATGTACGGATATGCTCCAATATATAATCTTGCTATGTGAAGTATAAGAGATTTTGAAAAGTCCATCAGTTATGAATGAACGAATATACTCACTTTTTGATGTTCCCCTTAAACAAGCGGTGTTACCGGTACATGCTCTTGAGGACATTGATCAGCAGCCACTCCTAAAGTTTATGGGCCGAAAACAAAAATATTCTCATCGAAGTACGGTTTTTGAGTGAAACTTTCAATAATAATAGTTAGCTGGAATGTAGCTAAAGACCTCAGCAATTGTCTAAAGTCGATAGGAGAATACCCGCCTTCTGGCGAGTTTGAAATAATCGTTGTTGATAACGCAAGCACAGATGGTACTGTTGAAGCTGTTGAAAAAAACTTTCCTGAAGTAGTTATAGTTAACAACCGCAAAAATATGGGCTTCGCTGCAGCTAATAATCAAGGCATAAAACTAGCCCGGGGCCAGCATATACTTCTTTTGAATCCAGATACAATTATTCACCCCAATTCGATAGATCAACTGATATCCTTCATGGAGGATAATTCAGATGTAGGCGCCTGTGGTCCGAAATTGCTTAATGAGGATGGGACTGTCCAGCGTTCAGTTCGACGATTCCCCAGCTTTCGAGCGGCTTTTTATCGACATACAATCTTTAAGCTTTTAGGTATATTTAAAAAACAATACCGCAAATGGCTTATGAAGGATTTTTCATATGATTGTCAGGCAGAAGTATGTCAACTGATGGGTGCAGCTCTTTTAACGCGTAAGTCTGTGTTGGAGGAGGTTGGCGGCATGGATGAGCGTTTTTTTATGTATTATGAAGAGGTTGACTTGTGTTATCGAATTAAAAAAGCTGGTTGGCGTATCGTGTTTACTCCGGAATCGGAGGTTACACATCTTGGCGGTCGATCAGCTGAGCAGGTGCCCGCGGGCAAGCGAATAATGATGCTTATGAGTATGCTTGCATTTTTTAAGAAACATAAGGGGCGTTTTGCCACAGGAGTTTTTGGTGTTATTTTCAAGCCATTGGTTCTTCTAATACATTTTTATTATTTATTCAGAGATGTAGTGAAGTATATTTTTGCGTTACTTTTGTTTAAGCGTAGCAGACAGGTCAGGTGTGCCAGAAGAATAAGAAACACAGCGTTGTTTCTTGGGAAGCATTCCTGGTCGTTTTTGTTCAAAATATAACATTATGGCAGCATTTTGTGCCAAAGATGCTGCTACAACTCTAATGAAACCAGGTTGTACGTTGTGAACCTTTGTCAGTTAAGTCAAGTATGTATTTCGCAATTTCAATAGGGTTGTACTTTTCGTGCGTCCATTTCATGCCGGCATCTGCGATTTTTTTTCTTTCTTCTTCGTGTTCAAGGTACCATTTAGACAAATCAAAGAATTCCTCAATGGTGTCAAAATATTTGAGATGCTGTCCATCTTTGATTAACAGATTGCAATCTTCAAACTTCTTTGCTAAAACAAAAGTCCCACAAGCCAGATAATGTGTAAGTCTATCTGAATGGCAAAGCCTTACTGAGTCATAAGCATTAACATTGACCCCTATTTTAGCACCGCTAATGGCATATAAGTACTC
>Ga0114923_10001363_pt1 | contig 17022 bp, 19 predicted proteins | sample SumtaG_FD_89578 | JGI IMG/M metagenome (GOLD analysis project Ga0114923, IMG submission 89578) | Deep subsurface microbial communities from Indian Ocean to uncover new lineages of life (NeLLi) - Sumatra_00157 metaG | ecosystem: Environmental > Aquatic > Marine > Oceanic > Sediment | place: near...
CAAGCGGCGGATATCGAGAAGGCCGGGCTATCGTCTCCTGTCACATTACGCGTGATCGCCGATCTGCCGGCCGGAACTGCCCCCGATCGTGCCGTTGGATCGGGAGAAGCAATTCGCATCATGACCGGCGCTCCGGTTCCTCCGGGGGCGGATACCATCGTACGCTTCGAGGACACACGCAGTGACGGGGGCTCGGTGGAGATCCTCGAGGCGATTCCCATGGGCAAGAACGTGCGCCGGGCGGGCGAAGATGTGCAACAAGGTGAGTTGGTTCTTCGCGCTGGGATGCTGCTTCGGCCCCAAGAGATCGGGATGCTCGCGGTGGCCGGTCGACAATCGGTTACGGTGATTCAGCGTCCTACAGTTGCGCTTCTGGCCACCGGAGATGAGGTCGTCGACGCCGGTGAGCCGGTTCCTCCCGGCAAGATCCGTAACATCAACAGCTACACCAACGCGGCCCAAGTTCGCCAGCATGGGGGGATACCGATGATGCTGGGAATCGTGCCGGACGATGCGGAACGAATCCGGGGCACGATCCGTCGGGCCATTGCCGACGGAGCTGACATCTTAGTGACCAGCGGAGGCGTCTCGGTCGGCGATTATGACTTCGTGAAACAGATCCTCGCTGAGGAAGGTGAGGTCGAGTTCTGGTGGATCAATATGAAGCCGGGAAAGCCGATGGCGTTCGGGCGAATCGGCGGTATCCCGTTCTTCGGACTGCCAGGGAATCCCGTGTCAGCGATGATTAGCTTCGAACTGTTCGTACGCCCGGCGATCGGCAAGATGCAGGGACGAGAGCCTCGGCCGACTCGATCCGTGCGGGCACGACTGCTCGATCCGATTCCGCGCAAAGACAACCGGCGCCACTACCTCCGAGTGCGATTAGCGGCGGTGGGAGATGGCTGGGAGGCGAGTCTGACCGGCAGTCAGGGTTCGGGAATCCTCAGCTCGCTGGTGGAAGCTGATGGCTTGGCGGTGATTCCCGAGAGCAAGAGCAGCTTGGAGGCAGGGACCGAGGTCGAAGTGCTGTGGCTCGACTGAACACGATGAAGCTTGACGGACAAGCGATGTGGGGGGCGAATCGCAGTGCATGAGACGGAGAACGGGGCAAGACGTATCAACTACCTGCGTGTATCGGTGACCGATCGCTGTAACCTACGCTGCCGGTACTGCATGCCGCCTGGAGGCATTCCTCAGCAATCCCACGACCAGATCCTTCGGTACGAGGAGATTGAGCGGCTCATACAGATTGCGATGAGCCTGGACGTCAACCACGTTCGAATCACCGGTGGAGAGCCCCTCGTGCGTCTTGGGGTTCCGGAACTCGTGGCCGCGATTGCGAGCATCCCGGGAATCGAAGAGGTCTCGCTGACCACCAACGGGATCCTCCTGGAAGAGTTCGCGCGGCCGCTTGCCGAGGCCGGCCTGAAGCGAATCAACGTCAGCCTCGACACGCTCAATGGCGAGAAGTACTCTGCGCACACAAGAGGTGGGAGTTTGAGCGCCGTGTTGCGTGGGATAGAGGCCGCCGAGCGCGAGGGACTGATGCCGATCAAAGTAAATGTCGTGGCGCTCAGAGGCTTCAACGACGACGAGGTTTTCGATTTCACGCACAAGACGCTGGCCGATGGGTGGCACGTGAGATTCATCGAAATCATGCCGTTCGGTGAAGCGGTCAGTTGGTTCGCGGGAGGCTACCTTCCTGCCACCGAGATTCGCGAGATGATCGAGGCAAAGTTCGGCGAGCTTCTTCCGCAGAAGGTCGTCGGCAGTGGTCCGGCCCGCTACTGGCGGCTTGCCGGAGCTGAAGGAACGATCGGGTTCATCTCTCCGATTAGTGCCGGGTACTGTGCATCGTGCAACCGACTGCGTCTGACCGCAGATGGAAGGCTCATCCCGTGTCTGGCCGCGGAGGATGAGATTGACGTGCGGACTCCGCTTCGCCACGGGGCGACGGATGATGAGCTTGCAATGCTCTTTCGAACGGCGATCGAGCGAAAGCCGATGGCTCAGTGCCTTGGCGATCACGACGTTTCGGCATCACGGAAGATGTCGCGAACGGGGGGATAGGAGGAGGTGCCGGTGAAACTGACGCATCTTGACGAACAAGGCCGCGCAAGAATGGTCGATGTCACCGCAAAAGAGTCGACTGCACGCCGCGCGGTGGCGGCCGGCGAGGTTGTCTTGCGGCGCAAAACCTTGGACCTCATTAGAGATCGAACGCTTCCCAAGGGTGATGTCTTCTCTGTGGCACGGGTTGCCGGGATCATGGCGGCGAAGAGAACGGCGGAATGGATCCCACTCTGTCATCCATTGCCACTCTCGTCGGTGTCGGTGAGCTTCGGCGTGGACGAGGCGCGGAATGCGGTTTGCATCGAAGTCGAGGTCAAGTGCTTCGGCGCAACTGGTGTGGAGATGGAGGCGCTGACGGCCGTCTGTGCCGCAGGGCTGACGATCTACGATATGTGCAAAGCCGTTGATCGATCAGCGCGCATCGAGCGGGTGCGCTTGCTCCGCAAGAGCGGCGGCAAGAGCGGCGACATCGTTCTGGAGGAGGGACATGACTGACGGTAAGGTCGTAGCCGTTTGCATCAGCGAGGCCAAGGGGACGCCGAAGCGCCCGATGCCGAGCGGGACGTTTGTCAAGGAGTGGGGACTCGAAGGGGATGCTCATGTCGGCAACTGGCACCGACAAGTAAGCCTGCTGGCGATGGAGAGCATCGAGAAGATGCTGGCGCTGGGTGCCGACGTCGAACCCGGGAGTTTCGCCGAGAACATCACTACCGAGGGAGTCGAACTGGTTTCTCTGCCGATCGGAACCCAGCTTCGGATCGGAGAGGCGCTGCTCGAAGTCACCCAGATCGGCAAGGTCTGCCACGGTCACTGCGCCATCTACGAGCAGGTTGGGGACTGCATCATGCCTCGAGAGGGGATCTTCGTCAGGGTCCTCGAACCGGGGGAAGTCTCAGCCGGTGATCCCATTGTTGTGCTCGGGAATGGCAAGTAACAGGAGACATGGTATGAGCAGCCAAGGTCGTACCTCGGTGATCTGTGTTCTGATTTGCGTCAGTGTTTTCTCAGCGGCCCTCCTCGCGGAGGCGGCTGAAAGGCTAATTCTTGGAACGACGACGAGCACAGCGGATTCAGGCCTGCTCGATGCAATCCTCCCTGATTTCGAGGACCGATTCGGCGTGGACGTCGAAGTTCTCGCGGTTGGAACCGGCCAGGCATTGGAGATGGGACGGCGCGGAGACATCGACGTCTTGTTGGTCCACGCGAGAACGTTGGAAGACGCATTCGTCGAGGAGGGCTACGCAACGGCCCGGTACGACGTTATGTACAACGACTTCGTCGTTGTCGGTCCACTTGCCGATCCGGCCGGTGTCGCCGGATTCACGCTTGCGGGGGACGCATTCCTCCGATTGAGCCGGTGGAAATTTCCGTTCGCTTCGCGAGGTGACAATTCCGGTACGAACATCAAGGAGCGACAGATCTGGACCGGCATCGACCTTTCTCCGGATGTGCACGACGCATGGTACGTGTCACTCGGGCAAGGAATGGCGGCGACCCTTGTCTATGCCAACGAGACTGGGGCATACGCGTTAACCGATCGAGGAACGTTCCTGGCCAGATCGGAGGTCCTGCCAGAGCTTCAGGTGGTCGTCGGGGGGGCGGCGATCGAGCTAAACGAGGACGAGAGCCTTCGTAATCCATACGGTGTCCTCCCCATGAATCCGGAGCGATTCATTTGGGTCAACGCGAACGCCGCCGCCGCGTTCGTCGTCTGGCTCACATCGGTGGAGGTCCAGGCGGCGATTGCCAAGTTCGGAATCGGGCAGTACGGGCAGCCGCTCTTCTATCCTGATTCCGTGGAATGGCACGCGCGGGAGGAGTCGGCAGCCGATGAGTGAACTGGGGCACGCCCTCAGACAAGCGTTCTACCTGCTCGCGACGGGGGATTCATCGCTCTATTCGATCATCCTTCTCTCGCTTCGCGTCAGCGGATTCGCCCTTCTTCTCAGTGCTCTGATCGGAATACCGATCGGTGCGTGGGTGGGCCTGCATCGATTCCGCGGACGATGGGCGCTCACCGCTCTGCTCTATACCGGGATGGGCTTACCCCCTGTTGTCGTCGGATTGTTCGTCTATCTCATGCTTTCGCGGAGCGGTCCGCTGGGCGACCTCGGATGGTTGTTCACCACAAGGGCGATGATCGTGGCGCAAACGGCCATTGCGGTTCCGCTTATCGCCGCATTCACCATGGCCTCCGTCGCCTCGGTCAATCCCCATCTTCGTTATCAGCTCTTCTCGCTGGGAGCGACGCGACGGCAAGCGACGGTCGCCATCTTGCTGGAGGCGCGGCTGGGCGTGGCGGCGGCGATCATCGCCGGCTTCGGGGGGATCATCTCGGAAGTGGGCGCGGTGATGCTTGTTGGTGGGAACATCGAAGGGAAGACACGTGTTCTCACCACCGCGGTTCTACTGGAGACGCGGAAGGGAAACTACGAGATGGCGCTTGCTCTCGGGCTCGTCCTCATCGCGTTGACCTTCCTCGCCAACCTTCTCTTGCTCCGACTGCAAGGAGTGCGCCGTGTCCGATAGTTCGAGCTCCTCTCTCTACTCTCTGCGCGGCGTGGTCAAGCGCTATTCGGGGCAAGAGATCGTTCACGTTGATCGGCTCGACATCGACCGGCACGAAGTCTTTACCGTCCTCGGCCCAAGCGGAGCTGGGAAGAGCACGCTGCTGCGGATGCTTGCACTGCTCGAAACTCCGGACGAAGGCTCTCTCGCCATGGTCGATTCCAGCGGCGAGCGCTTAGAGGTCAATCACCGCCAGCCACACCACAGCTGGCGACGCAAGATTGTGATGGTCTTTCAGCATCCGCTCCTTCTCGACCGAACCGTTTATTCGAACGCGACCTACGGATTGCGGCTGCGAGGAGGGAAGGTGAAGCGGGACCGCGTGCGCGAGTTGCTTGCGGAACTACAGCTTCTCGACTTGGAGCATGCTCGCGCACACACGCTGTCCGCCGGAGAGATAGAGCGCGTGGCTCTAGCGCGTGCGCTTCTTGTCGAGCCGGAGGTTCTCTTGCTCGATGAGCCGACGGCGAACCTTGACCCTTATAACGTCGGTCTGGTTGAATGTGCGATTCAGGCGATCCACGAACAGAAGCGAGCCACGATTGTGCTGGTGACGCACAACGTCTTTCAGGCCAAACGCAACGCAACCCGTGTCGCTCTGATGCTGCAGGGGCGAATTGCCGAAGTATCAACCAGGGAGACCTTCTTCGAGTCTCCTCAGGATGAACGAACAGCTGCGTTCCTTCGCGGCGAGCTGGTCTACTGACAACACGTACAAGCGTCTCTGTCAGCAAGATCAGAGCGTTTCGAGTAAGCTGACTGAAACTGCGGTCCACAAGATGTGGCGGAGCAAGGATGGCGAATGGACTACTCGAAGTACTTCTGGCAGGGTGAGAAAGTGAGCCTGCCTCGGCTTCGAGGAGAAGATGCCGAACACTCGTACGCGAAATCTCTCGACAGCTGGGTGCGGCGGGTCTTACAGCTTGGTGTCGATCGCACTCCACAAGAAGCTTGGGTTCGTCGAGGAGGTACTGGGTGAGCATTCATATTGGCGCAAGGCCTGGGGACATTGCCCCGAGCATTCTTCTACCGGGAGATCCACTCCGAGCCAAATTCATCGCGGAAACGCTGTTGGAGGACGCAACCTGCTTCAATGAGGTGCGTGGCATGCTAGGATTCACGGGCACCTATCAGGGTAAGCGTGTTTCGGTCATGGGGACTGGTATGGGAGTTCCGTCGCATTCTATCTACGTCAACGAACTCATTAGCGAATACGGTGCCAAGACGCTGATCCGCGTCGGTACATGCGGCGGACTTCAACCCGATCTTGAAATCGGTGACGTCGTGCTTGCGATGGCCGCTTCCACCGATTCTCACATCAACCGGCTTCGATTCGACGGAATGGACTTCGCGCCCACCGCCGGCTTCAACCTGCTTCTTAAGGCGTATGAAGCAGCCAGGGCCGGCAATGTCAACGTTCGTGTGGGCAACATTCTCACTTCTGACACCTTCTATCACGACAATCCCGAATCCTGGAAGCAATGGGCCGCCTTCGGCGTGCTGGTGGTTGAAATGGAGACAGCTGGCCTATACACGCTTGCGGCGAAATTCGGCGTTGACGCGCTTTCAATCTTGACTGTTAGCGATAGTCTCGTTTCTGGTGTCCAAGCAACCTCGGAGCAGCGTGAAAGAACCTTCACGAGAATGATCGAACTGGCATTGGAGATCGCGCCGTAGTCCCGCAATGCGAGTCCTCTGTCAGAAGGTTGTATTGAACGAAGCGATTCGGAAACTGGACGGAGCAAACACGGACATCGATCTGTCAACACCGGCGGATCAGATCGTGCGGGATCGGATGACTGGAGAGAAAAATGATCTAACCCGAGGTCCCGTGAGACGCGACATTGGTGAAGACAGGTTGGTCGAGCGATGAAAGGAGAGGGAGCGGCAAGTGCCGCTCCCTCTCTGTATGTTTGTTGTTACCTGAGTCGGAATAGCGCTTCGATTAAAGGATCCGATACGCGCCATGAGGCTTGTCGACTTCTGTCACATACTTCCGAACGGCTTGAAGTCCTTCGATCAATCCCCGGAACTTGATGCGGTCGAGACATTCCTCGGCCGTGTACCAGCCGAATTCGGAATGCTCCCACGAAAGTGAGACGTCGCTTGGCCCTTCAACCTCAGCGGCGAGAACAGGCACAATCTCCAGGTTCTCCCTACGGGTGCTATAGAAGGAGTAGACATGCTCTGCGGCCCACAATCCCGTTGCGACCAGCCCGTAATCCGCCAGCCACCGCTTCGCGGCCGCGAGAAGTGTCTCGCCATCTTCGATGAAGCCTCCGTTGATCTGCCAGAACCGATCTCCGAAGAACCATTTGTCGGCCTTCTCTTGCGATGTATGGAGCAGCAAGTATTTCGGCTGGTCGTCCCTCTTGTGAAAGACCCAAACATCCACAGCATTGGTACGTAGCTTCATGATCCTCCGTTCGATCGGTTGATGGTTGAAGCGGCATTCTATCCGAGCAAAGCAGCTGTATCCATAGAGAATGAACAAAGAAGCGAAGTTACAGTATGCGCACCAGCCGACGTTCAGGGCCGCGCCGGCGTTTTCTAACTGTACCGGCAGATGTATGCCGTTGACTGCTCGACCTTCACCTCAAACGAAACGCCGGCAGGGACATTGAACGATTGACCCGCGAAGAACGTCACCCACTCGGCATCCTCGGGACGTTTGATGGTAAGCGAGCCGGTGACGACGATCATCAGCTCTTTCGAACTGGTGGAGAACGTGTAGGCTCCCGCTTCCATCACGCCGGACGTGACCGGACCTTCGCTGTCCTCGAAACCGATCGACTTCACTCTTCCGTCGAAATACTCGTTGACCTTGAGCATGAGATCTCCTTTGTCGCGCAGTGGTGCTTGCAGATGTGATGATATCGAACCGCCCAGTAGAACTGCAATGCGAAGGTGATTCTTCTTTGCATTCTCAGCCTGTCAGAGCGACTCCCTTGACTCATGCCGTGGTCATGGATATAGTACAGACTAGTTTGCAACGCAGACAGATCTGCAGCAAGGACTGAAGGAGAGCCAATGAACCGGACAGAGACAATGGACAACGTTGAGATGAAAGCGATGCGCGCGACGATCCGCGATGGAATTACCGAGATGCTTCTTGGAATTATGCTTCTAGTGTTCGGTGTGCTGTTTTATTTCGCATCATCCCTTGCCGCCCTTGGAGTGCTGCTCCAACCCCTTCTCCCTTTGTTGGGGAAGCTGTTGAAGCGGAAGTACGTCTACCCGCGAATTGGGTATGCGAAGGTGGCGAAAGATCCCCACGCAGCGCGTGGCATCATCTGGACCGCCATCATAGCGATTGTATTCATCCTCAGTGCTCTTGGCGTTTTCGTGCTGACTCTCGGCTACGATCTCGGATTCCCGCTATGGCGCAGCCATTGCATCCCCGCTACCGCAGGCATCCTCATGGCGATAGGCCCGTGGGTGGTCGCACGAACCTACCGTCTGGCACGCTGGTATGCGTTTGCAGTGCTGTCCGTGCTGGCAGGGGTTGGATTGCCGTTGTTCAATATCGCGACCGGATATGCTGCGGTTGGTTTGCAATCAGCATTCGTAGGCGGGCTTTCGCTGAGTTACGGGCTTGGCCTATTCCTCACTTTTCTGCGCAAGTACACAGTCGAGGAGCCATCCCATGCCGGCGAATGACGAAGAACACGGCACTGCGGCGGCATTCACCGGAATCGACCGCATCATCCACGAACCAGCCCGGTTGTCGATCTTGGCCGTCCTGCGTGCGTTCGAAACCGCGGACTTCGTGTTCCTTCTGAAACAGACCGAGCTATCGCGCGGCAACTTGTCTTCACACTTGAGCAAGCTGGAAGCCGTCGGCTATGCAGAGATCACTAAGGAATTTGTGGACAAGGTGCCACGGACGCTGGTTCGGCTTACCGATGCTGGACGCAAAGCTGTTGCGACCTATCGAGCAGAGATGGATCAGATTTTGGCAACCTTGTGAGGCCGAGATATCGCGCGGGGTGAGTAAGGACGCATATCCTGTCTCTGGAGGTCTCGGGGCACGCCTTTGCCCTCGGACCTTCCTCAATTCGCTTCGATGGCGGGAGCCGGAGTCCAGTATCAACTTGATCGAACCGGTGACGTATGTCTCCAAGACGCTTAAACTCGACGAGGCCTATATGCCTACAGTATGTGCATTGTCCACCTCCTTGACATACGAGACTTAGGCGAGATGATGCCTCTCAACAGGGAGGCAATGCACATGAGTGATGTCGCAAAGACGTACCGATTGTTCTTCCGACACGACGTGATCGAGGGTTCACCGTACGAAGCCGGGCGATGGCAGGGTCAGCAGTTGGCCGAGGATGCCTGGCGCGGTGGATTCACGGGAAGGCCGCCGTTTCTCAAGAACTACACCCCGGAGGAGGCCAAGAAGGCGCTTCGCATCGTGGAGAGGTACTGCCCCGGGATTGCCGAGGAGATTCGCGGCGCATCGGAAACGTCTGGAATTCCAATCGAGCAGATGACGTTTCTTGGAGGATGCTTGGTCAAAGGAGGGAAACGCATTCCTACGTTGTGGGCGGACGACGACGCATCGCCTGAACATGCAACGGCAGGCGGTTGCAGTCACTTCTACCTCCCGCGGAAGCTCAACCCGGATGGTCACATCCGTCTCGGCTGCAACTACGACTGCCACCCCGAAATGCAGGAGCTGCGGCTGTGTACGACGCGCATTGATGGAAAGCTGACGCACATCAGTTTCTCGGACACTGTCTTTGGGCGGGTCAACGGCCTCAACGAGCACGGCTTCGGGATCACCAGTTCCCTTGGTTCGCCACTTTCCCAGGTTCAGGTGGCCGGGTTCCCTTACTTCATCGTCTCGCGAATCCTCTTAGATCAGTGCCGGTCGGTTCCCGAGGCATTGGACTTGCTTGAGACGCTTCCGATTGCCTGGTACTCGAACTACATCCTTGCCGATAGCACAGGAGAAACCGCATTGGTCGAAATTGCCTGCAGCGAGAGAGCCATCCGTCGGTTCAAACCGGATGAGGCTCCGAGCCTGTGGGCAACCAATCACTACACACTGTCTGAGATGGACGGCTACGCGTCGCTATGCATGCAGCAATCGGTCAGCCGCTGGGAGTTTCTACGCGGGCAATTGGAGAATACCTCGACACCGATCGCTCGCCCACATGAGCTACTGGCGGCACCCTATCCCGACGGGTTGCTCCTATCCCATTACTTCGACGGTCTCGGAACGCTGAATTCGATGATTCTCGACCTTGATACGTTGACTGCCGATGTCTGCTTCGGCCCACAAAGCCTCAATCCCTGGAACACATTCGGGCTCGATTCCCCAAGTGGCTCCACCCTGTATGAGGCAGAGATCAGCAACTTGCCAGCTCCCCCCGGGTTCTGGAAGCGGGTTGGGAGTGGATGAGACGCCTCACGGTGTGGCTGGATTTCGGATCTGGTCGTGTGGCTCCGGCCGTCCAACCCTGTCAACCTGGCAGTCCTGTAGAATGAGGCATGCCAATGAGTCGATCCGTTTCGAACGCCATTATACTTGCCTGCGTGCTGTTCGGCTGTGTCTACATGGCTATCTCTGGATCCCCTCCTGCTCAGGATGAGCGATCAAGATATGAAGGGGAATGCGTCTTCTGCTGGGTTGACGGCAGCGAACCTGACATGCCTGTCTGGAGCCCTGTGAGCGGTGGCTTCATCCATCAGGCCGACGACACGCGAGAGCAAGTTGTCATCAGCGAGACCTTCTCTGTCCGAAGGGGCGAGATCCGAATCTTCACGGACACCATCATCTGGATGAGGCCTTCCCAGCGCGGCGACATCGAGATCTACGGAACCCTCATTCTGGAGAACTGTCTGCTGTTGTGGGATCAGTCCGAACACCAGCAGACGCGGCTGCGCATCAAGAACGGAGGAACTCTTCGCGTGACTGATTGCTATTCGTTCTCCAGCAACCAATACTGGGTCAACTGGGAGTTCGAGAGTGGCTCAAGCATTCGTTTTGATCGCTTCGTCGGAGATCCCTGGACCAGCATCTGGGGCTCCGTTGAGTACGAATCCAGCAACTACTCAACCGTCAAAATGACATTGCAGAATACAACCAGGGGATCGAGTGTGCTTATCAGCAACGCGCACCATCTATGGTTTGAGATCTTCCCTCCACTCTATCGATCGGTGGAGATCTCCTTTACCGCGAGACGTCAGTGGTCAGATTGGATCGTCGCAGACATGTGGCCGGATACCCTCGTGCAGGTCGAGGATTCGTATATCTATGAACGAGACATCAGTTTGAGTCGGGGCAATCATGTGACTGTTCGCGATACGACAGATGGCTTCAGCATGGGATGGGCCATCTACAAGAACTCACGCGGATTCGTGGAGTGCGAACTAGTGGGATTGGGAACCCCGGGAAGCGACTCCGGCACCTACTATGCGAACAAGACGTGGGAGTTGCCTGGTATCGACTCGTCGCTCACGCTCATCAACTCGACGTTGGAACGTACGTGGCCGACCACTTGGGGGTATGTCCATCTGATCGTTCGAGACTCCGACCTGGCTGATCCTCGTGTATGGGGAGGCCCCGCGATCTACGAGATCTACGATTCCACCGTAGACCATGCTGCAGCCTACAGCGGAGGAAGGATGTACCTAGAGAACTGCCATATTGGATATGACATCGAGGTCAAAGACGCTGACAGCATCGTGTATGGCTACAACCTCCGAAGCCGGGATTCGGGAAAGGATTTTGCAGTCATTGAAGTTGAAGGAGGACAGTACATCTTGCTGGAATCGGCAGGGCCGCCATGGGAATAGAGAGGACGGCATATCCCCGAAACGTCTCGAATTCCTCGCCCCTATTTGCCGAGGATGGGACCGGCGGCGAAGAACCGCGAATGCATGCAGTATTTGCAGCTGAGCACCAGGAATCCCATGGAAGATGGCTTCGCTTTCTTCTCCTCCAAGTCTAGGTCCAGGGCTCCGAGAACTCCGTCGTGAAGATTCCATTCGCCGGTCATCCCGCACGTGGGGCACGTGGGCGGCACATCGTGATCCTTGAGCCATGTCATGAAAGCGTTTCTTTGATCATCAGTAAGTGGCAAGATGACTCCTTGGAGGATCAGAATAGGCGACTGTCGGGGGTATCGCAAGCTGAAGCGTGAGGTGCTTGGATTTGAGAGAGAGAATTCACAAATGGAGGTTTGAGCCCAGGGGCGAGCAGGCGGAATCTGGCAATTCCTGATGTTGGATTGCAGGGCTTGACCCCGGGAACGCTTGCAGCGAGGTATCAGTCCCCGAACTCCTCGGCAATTCCAATTACAGATGACGACCTGACCTCACTCCTGCTCGTTCCAGATGACGCGGCCGCCGATCAGCACGGTGCGGATCTGCAGCAAGACGCTGAGATCATCCAGAGGATTGCCGCCGACGATGATGAGGTCCGCCAGCTTGCCCGGCTCGAGTGTCCCGAGTTCGCCGCCCCGTCCAGAGGCGATGGCTGCGTTGCGGGTCGCAGAGACCAGAATCTCCATCGGCGTCAGCCCGGCTTGTTCCATCAAACGGATCTCCGTCATCGGCATTCCGGCGTTGAAATCGCACGTGTATCCCGCGTAGTCCGTCCCCAGAACGACTTGCCCGCCAGCATCGGAGAAGCGCCGGAGATTGTCGAGCGCTGTCGTCAACCAGGTAGTTGCACCATGCTTGACGGCCACACAGTCCCACAGCTCCATGGTCGGAACCCATTGCATGCCCTGCGCAACCATGCGATCGATCAGGTCGTCGGACACTCGATCCACGGCCATGTGATTGACATCGTCTACGCCGGCATTGAGCGCCTGCTCAACGTGCCAGGCGCGTGACACATGGGCGGCCACGCGAACGCCGCGGGCATGTGCCGTCTCGACGATGGCCTGGGTCTCCTCGAGGCTCAGTGTCGGCCATTGTCGTCCTTGAAGATCGTGCTCAATCGCAATCTTGATGACGTCTGCACCCTGATCGATCAATGCGTTGACCCTGTCTCGTGCATCGTCCTGTGAGGAGACGTACAAGCCGCCATACCCGCCAATCGTCGTCACGAGCGGCCCGGTTGCGATCAATCGTGCCCCGCCGCTATCGGCGTTCAGCTGATCGCGCGTAGCGAAGGCATGACCGCCGTTCGCGCTCCACGAAGCAAGGTATCCCACATCGCGTACCATCGTGACTCCTGCTCTGGCCCAGGCGACGAGCTGCTCCGCGTCGAAGGCGGCATGGACATGGGCATTGATAAGGCCCGGGAGAACACTGCAGCCCGAGGCGTCCACGACCTGAGCATCGTGTGGAATGGAGATAGCTTCTGCCGCCCCGACAGCAACGATCCGCTGGCCTTGAATCAGGACAACGGCGTTCTTGACCAGCTCGCCCCCGGTCCCATCGATCAGTGTGCCATGAACGATGGCCATCACCGGATCCGCCTCGGCGTACGCCCCCATTCCCAGACATCCAAGCAGCACGAGTGCGGCAATCGCTCGAATCATCCAGCCTCCCTATCGATTCCAGGGTATTTCGGGGACATAATACTCAATTCCTGGGTTTCGGGCCGGGCATTCCGCGGATCCAGTGCTAGTGCTTGACACACGATTCGGGATCAAGCCTAGACCATTGATGCAAGAAGCAAGGTCTGACCCCCAACATTATGCGGATAGGCTCTGTGTGGAGGCTTGATGCCGTGGAAGCTGGGGCTTGAGGGGGAAGCGCTTCAGAGTCAAGCAGTCATCCAATGAAGGGGCAGTTGTGTAGCCACCCTCTCTCCGTACGGAATGCAATGCTAGACCTCGGTTCTCCCCCGACCCCGGCAGATTGACACATCTTCTTGTCAGGAACCGGAGTGGCGTCTCGGGCTACTTCTCCACCTTCTTGGTCTCGTCTTCCACATCGGCACTGAGATCGAGGGTGTAGAACACGTCATTGCCCAGCGGCAGGAGCATGAGGAAGGCGGGCGTGATGTCGATTGTGAGCGTCGCTTCATCGATGACTACGTCGAGGACGTGCCCACCGGACGTGCGATCGCTGGTGAGGAAGTGGAGATGATCTCCGGCCACGTTTAGCCCAGCGACGAACTCCGGACTGCGGAAGCCGATGAGGGTTCCCTCCACATGATGGAACTCGAACGTCGGCTGCTCTGCGACGATATCCACCAACGGGCGGTACGGCTCTTCCTGTGCGGGGACGCTACGAGTCTTCACGTAGGAGAACGTGCCATCCACCCGGATTGCGTAGAACAGGTTTTGCGTGGGTAGGAAGCTCGTAAGAAAGTCTGACAGGCTGGCGTAGTCGGCGTTGTGAGGAAGCGGCTCGGAGAGGTCAGGTTCGAAGAACGTCACACATGCAAACGGCGTCGTTTCCGCGTCGGACACGCGGTGGGCCGTTCCATGGGAATCGATCTGATAGAAGGAGCCGTCGAAGCCAATCATCTCGCCGTTGAGGCGATCGAGAGTTCCGATGCCGAAGTCACCGTAGGTCGACAGACTTCCGAAATCGATCACGCCGTCGTACAAACCGGCTAGCAATGCACTGAGTGTGGATACCTGGAAGAGCGACTCGCGTTGGAGCGCATCAGCTGGTGCCTCTGTGGCGGCCGGCGAGAGTGGGACAAGGATCGCGACGAGAAGGAGAATGAGGATCAGCCATCGGTTGTAGTGTTGCACGGTGATTGGCTCCTTTGATGAAAGCGAGGTCTGCCAGAGTATAGGGCATTCGGTTGCGCCGGCTCCGGACACCCGCACTTCGTATGCAACAATCAGTGAACCGCTGGGAGTTCCTCCGCCGACATCTGAAGAACGTCTCTGGCGTCAGATCTTGCCTTTTGCTGTTCTGCTATGAGGCTCAGATGTCAAAACACAAGATCAGACACCGATTTGAGATTCACGGCACAAGGTTTCGTGCCTTGATCGAGAAGCCAAGACTGGCTTGCATCTGACCCCAAGAACAAGACCTGCCACCGAGAAAAGGTAGAATACTCAAGAGCAACTGCTTATCCTCATAGGAGTTTAGCATCCTGTGGAAACTCCCAAGCAACTCAGCTTGCCAGAGTTGTCGTTGCCAGGAGAACGGGTGTGATCCTTCTCGATGTTTGCACGTCATGGAGAGCAAACTCGAACCTGCTGAACGAAAGAGAAGCAGGCATTCTCTCAAGGAACTGGCACATGCCGGGTCCCAAAGGTCACATGACTCCGAAGACGCACCTTGTGTTTCGTCATTCCTGCCGCTAGAGTTCCCAGTGTTGCTCGGTAGTTGAACAGTGCTTCAAGGAAGTCCGGTTAATGCCAGAACTCTCCGATGAAGTTCCGTCCTTCTAAGATCCCAGCACAGGGGAGGTATATCATGGCAGATCGAATATCCGGCAAAGTGAAATGGTTCAACGACGACAAGGGCTTCGGTTTCATCGAACGAGACGGTGGCGAAGATGTTTTCGTACACTTCAGCTCCATTCGCGGCGAAGGCTTCAAGTCGCTGCAGGAGGGCGCAGAAGTGGAGTTTGAACTGGGACAAGGCGACAAAGGTCCCCAGGCTCTTGATGTTACGCTAGTCTAGAACCACTTATTCTAGCTATTGATACGCGGCGCACGTTCTGTGCGCCGCGTTTCTGTTGTCTTCCTCTCAACACTCAGGTCAGAACTTGTAGTGGGCTGCAAGGTGCGAGGGTAGACCCCGGGGCCGAAAGTATGGCTCTGACCCCTTCTCTGACTCTGGCGATGAATCCGAAGAATGAAGGTCTGACGCCAGCAACTCCCGAACCCCCGAACACGAGGATGTTCAGAACTCAAACGTGCTGTTCTTCGGTGCCTGAGACGGGTCTCTTGAGTTCGCGAAGCCTCAGCTCATCGATGATCTCATAAGGCCTATTGCCCCAGTCTGCATCACCGGGAATTGGTGGTATGGGCAACCAGTGAGTTACACCTTCCAGTGGCTCACTCCGCCGCTCCCATGCTGCATAGAGCTTGCTCCGTTCCTCAACGAGTTTCGATATGTGGTCCAGGGAATCGGTACCTGAGAAACATGTTACTCTTAGGGATATTAGCTGGAAAAGCCCAGCAAGTGCTGCCTCAGTATCTGCGCGATCAGGTATAGCCCCTGTGTGCGCGAATGCATTCCTGCTTTGCCGCGCCCTGTCTAGGAGTGCGTAGGTCGTATCAGGGATCAGTGACTTCTGGTATAGAAGCTCTAACCTTGTGGAAGCGGACCACGTCCTATGGTCGGCAAGGAAAGACTTTCGCCGTCGCGCCGACATGCCTTCTACGTTCGAATTCGCGAGGAGCTCCTCGCTCCAGATGCCTTGAACCACTTGCTCAACGCTAGTCCAAAGGTGAACTAGTGAGTCTGCCCACTGGTTCCGAGCGTAGAACGTTATCCCATGAAGTAGCGTCTCTGGCACGAGCGGTGATACCTCTCCGAACCTTTCTCGCCCTGCCACGAATGCCTTGCCAAGAGAGGCAACCGTGATTGTTTCGGGCTTCAAGAGCCGAATCGTGTCGAGAACTGCACCGCCTGTTATGCAGATGCTCTGATGGAAACGGGAGAGCTCGCCGCGATTGCTCCCATTGATCTTGCAGTATGCTGAGTGCGTCATTCGGCCAAGGCAGATATCGTCCGGGGACACGGCCTCACAGTAGATCCCGCCCAGCAGCAAGTAGCAGAGGAAGCGATTGAAGTGATGTAGAGCAGTCTCAGGACGAACCAGCTCCTGAGTAGCTGGGAGCACCAATGTACCGTCGAAGCGCACTCCGAGCGACAAGGGCAGGATCCCGATGTCAACGAAGACGGAGATCCGGTGGAGTTTAACGTAGTCGTACGTGCGCCGGTTGATCTGCTCGATTGTGGGAGACCATTCATCTCCCTCTCGCAAGACAAGTCGGAATGGGTGGTAGTTCCCCGTGATCACGGGAACGTAATCCTCGCCTTGCCCAGTGTGTTCTGTCATACTTCAGATGGTATGCAAAGATAGCAAGAACTCCAACTCGGAATCCATGATGATTATGAATCTTAGTCTTTGTTCTTTGGGGTCAAATCTTGCGATCCTACACACGGAACTGCTGGAATCGACCTGAAGCTAGTGTTGAAATGCAAAACTTGACCCCGGAGCGTCGTCAGGACTGCAGCGATGCGGCGGCCCTCAGAGACTGCGCTTGATGACGATCAGTATAGGGACAGGTGAGGGTGGGGCACCACCTTGAGTTACGCGGAACACCAAGATCAGAGGCTTGCCCCCCAGCGTGGGCGGAAATACTGTATGTGTCCCCCGATTCCAGAGTCCGCGACATATGAGAACCTGACGTGAGCACACGCAATGCCATATAATGCGGGAGAAGGAGCACGCAAAGACGAAACTGGAGGCTGACGTCAGCCTCCAGTTTC
>Ga0114923_10001364_pt1 | contig 17019 bp, 15 predicted proteins | sample SumtaG_FD_89578 | JGI IMG/M metagenome (GOLD analysis project Ga0114923, IMG submission 89578) | Deep subsurface microbial communities from Indian Ocean to uncover new lineages of life (NeLLi) - Sumatra_00157 metaG | ecosystem: Environmental > Aquatic > Marine > Oceanic > Sediment | place: near...
CTTGTCCGACGCAAAGTCGGCCCGCTCCTGTTCTGACGTCCGGCGGGTACAGAACTCGCAATACGGGTCCCCGTCAGGCAGTGCTTTGGTGTGCGATAGGGTGAATTCCGGGTTGAACGCCATGTATTTCGCCGGGTCGACCAGGCAGTAGAGTCGCCCGAGCGCCTCTTCTCCGTATTCTGCCCACACAGAAGCCATCGCGCAGCCGTAGGCACGAAGGCGTTCCTTGCCATCGACGTCGACTACTTCGCTGCCAGAGTGCATACCGAATCGAGGAAGGCTGCGGCTGTTCCCGACACCGTAGTTCGCTGGAACCGGCTCAAGGCCCTGCGCGATCACGGCCTCGCGTACCTCCCTTCCCACGGTCTTGCCATACACCTTGATTGCATCAACTACGAAACGGCGGGCCTCTTCGGGGCCCAATCGTTTGAATGCCGTCCTGGCGAACGCAAGGTGCAACAGGGCAATCCGCCGACTGGCCAGCTTCACTTCGTATGCAGCTTCTTCGAGCGGGATCTTCTGGTCAGAATCCATCTTCCCTCCTCATTCCACGGTGTATGGATCGATCTCGATCCCGTCATGCAGATCGGTCATGCAGGCCAATAGGATCTTCCCATCAATCGTCATGGTGCACCCACCACAGACGCCGCGGCGGCATGAGCTTCGATACGAGACCGACGGATCGAGACGAGCGTGGACGTACTCCAACGCGTTCAGCACGTTCATCTCACCCTCGCACGGAAGAGAGAACGCCTTGAATTCGCCTTGTCCGTTGTCGCTGTACATTCGAATTCGGACTTCAAGTGTTTGAGTCTTTGTCATGGCTACTCCCCGGTGGGATCGCTCAGAAGAGCCTCGGCAGCTTGGACGATGGCCACTTCGTATGGGATGACTTCGCTCGGCACTTCGGCCTCCGTCCGAACGGGCTCGTGGAAGAGACTTGGGCCGGACCCATCGCTGCGGATGACGATGTGCTTCCGCCATCGCCGATTGTCGACGACCGGATAATCCTCCCGCATATGAACCCCGCGGCTTTCCGTCCTCTCTAGCGCCGACAGGGCCGACAGCCGGACCGACTGCACCATGTTCCGCAGTTCGATCGTCTCGCACCATTCGAGGTTCTCTCGTCTTCGTTTCGTCCGCACCGAGACCTTCTCAACCTCGGCTTCGAGCTCCTCCAGAGCTGAGACCGCCTCGTCCAGTTGCGAGCCGTTTCGGATGACGCCCACCTTCTGATAGGCCATTTCCTGAAGACGGGTTCTTAGTTCACGCACGGACAGACCGTTCGATCGCTCGAGCGGTGCGAGAGAAGCTGCGATCAGCTTCTCGACGTTGGTGCTCGGATCTGGAATTGAGTCCATCTCCGCCGCGGCACGACCAGCGGCGTCGCCGGCGATCGTTCCTTCGACCAGCATCTCGGTGGTCGCAGCAGAGACGCGATTGGCCCCGAACAGGCCGCCGGTGCACTCGCCCGCCGCGTAAAGACCTTCCAGCGAGCTCTCGCACCGCTCGTTGATGCGAATTCCCCCTTCGAAGTATTCCGCGGCGGGCGCCACTTCGACGGCGAGCCCATCACGCATTCGGTTCATCAGATCAGAGAAATCGTCCCCTTGGAAGCGCCATCCCTTGTGCTCTTCTTCAAGGGCATCGAAGATATTCGTCGGGAGATGCTTCATCGAGAAATAGACGCCACCGAGCGGCGTTCCTCTTCCCGCCCTCACTTCGCGCATCGCCGCCTTGGAGAAGAGAAGCTTGTTCCACTCGCTGGTCAGCGCCAGCTTCGCCACCTTGGGATCCTCCCACGCGAGGAAGGCATCACCGTTGGCATTGAGTAGAGCACCCGGAAGAACGTAGAACCACAGGCTACCTCGGTGCTTCGGGGGGGCAAGCAGGATGTTCGGTGCAAATGTCACCATCTCCATGTCGACCAACTCGGCGCCGGCCCGGTAAGCCATTCCTTGGCCGTCTCCCGTCAACTCGTCCGGTCCTGCGTTGAATGCGTAGGCTTGGTGCCATCCGCCGGTCGCGAGAATGACCCTCTTGGCTCGGAAGACGTGGAACTCTCCGCTGGCAATGTCGAATCCGATCGCTCCGACCACTCCACCGTCAGAGAGAAGAAGGTCGATCACCATCATGCGGTCGATGAGTTCAACCTTGTCTCCGCACGCGGTAAGACGTCGTCGGAGCGATGCGCAGATTGATGCACCGCTCGTGATCACAGCTCGATTGAACGTCTTGCGGACGGACAATCCCCATTCGACCAAGTCAGCAATCTCGGGACCAGCACCGTGCACGTAGGCTTCGACGAGATTCTCGTCATTCAATCCAAAGCCTTCGATCACGATGTCGCGTGCCCAGGCCTCCGGCGTGTCCGAAGGATCGTCCGGATATCCGAGCTTATGTAGGCTCCGCCCGTCGGCCATGATGTCGGCCCCGGCGAGGACAGTCGCTCCGCCTCGTCCCATCGGCCCCTTGCTGATCAGTTGAACCGACGCATGCTTCGACGCTTCAATCGCGGCTCGCAGCCCCGCGCCTCCGCTTCCGATCACCAGAACATCTGTCTCGTTCTGATTCACATGCCCCCCTTTGACGAAGTGGGTTTGCCCTCCAACGACATCGCACTGACTACAACCCCGCGACCGTTTTCGACGAGACGGGCAAGCGAGCGTCGTTTCGACTTGGCGATGTGGTCCCGCACGATTTCTTTCGCAAGCCTCGATTCGTGAGACAGCAGCGCGTCAAGAAGCGCGCGGCTGTCGCGCTGTTCACCCTCCAATCCCTCTTTGCTCATGAGTGGGTCGGCCATTCTCAGTCGTGTTCCTTCGAACAGGAGCCGCTTGATGCAGCAAGCGAGCCGCATGCTCTTCGAGAGTTCTGCGATCCCCAAGTGGAATTCATCGTGAAACCGAAGGTATTCGCGTTTGGATACTCCAATCCCGAGTATCGAATCGGCCCATGCTTCATGCTTTTTCCCCAGAGCCTCAAGCTCTGCAGCTGTTGCCGAGACCGCCACGCGAGCTGCAGCCTCTCCCTCCAACAGAATTCGCATGTCGAAGATCTCGTGGACGTCCTGAAGACCGATTGGCGTTACCTGATACCCGATCCGCGGGAAGGCTTCGACTAGGCCGTCGCGAGCGAGAAGGCCTAGGCTTTCGCGGACTGGTGTGCGACTCACCCCATACTCCTCAGCGAGTCGTGCCTCCACAAGGAAGTCTCCAGATACAAGCTCCCACATCATGATCTTCGTCCGGATCGCCTCGTAGATCTGATCCGTCAATCCGCGGTTCCCGACCAACTTGGTTGCGGCTTGCTGACTATGCGCAGCAGATTTCACGGCACCTCCCCGCAAACGCATCGGCTTAGTATACTTAGTAGTATACCAAACGGACACTAACGGTCAACACACGCCATGGGTTGCAGAAAGGAACGCAGACGACTGAACGCCTCGATCAAGGCGATTCGCCGACGATTTGTCGGGACATAAGCTAACTTCCGACTATAAGACCTATCCCGCGACGGTTGCGGCCGTTGAGAAGGCGCATGAGAATGCGCTTCTTGGACTGGAGAATGTGCTCGCGCATCAGGTGAGATGCAGCCTCGGCATCGTGAGCCGAGAGGGCGTCGCAGATCTCCATGTAGCTTCTGGACTCATCGGCCAAGCCGTCCGTACGCATCAGAGGATCGCTCATTCGAACGCGGGTCCCTTCACGAAGCAGCACAGCGACGAACCGAGCCAAGCGATCGTTGCCCGATAGCTCCGCGATTCCAAGATGGAACGAATCATGAAATCTCAGATACTCCTCGGCTGACACGGAGCTCTCGAACTGGAGCGTCTCGATCCATTCCTGATGTGCCGTGCGCAACATGTGTACCTCGGTCTCTGACAAGTTCTGCGCAGCAAGTCGAGCGCTCTCTCCCTCGAGAAGAACCCGAAGATCGAAGATTTGATGGACGTCCCGAATCGAGATCGAGGTAACGCGATAGCCGACACGCGGGATCCCCTCGACAAACCCCTCGCGGCTAAGCATAGCCAGCGCTTCGCGAACAGGCGTTCGACTCACGTTGAATTCCTCCGCCAGTCGCGCCTCGATCAGCAGATCATCCGGTGCGATCTCCCAGGTTACGATCCGATTACGCAGAACCACAACGATCTGCTCCGACAAGGGCAGATCGCTTCCGTTCGGTCGCTTCTCGTTTCCTTGCGGCGGACTCATTGAGTCTCCTCATCCTTTGCTGTATCTTCGTGCGTCATCAGGCCTTCAATCCTACACATGACCCGATGGCAATCAAAGTCGGCCCCGTCGGGGTCTCCTCGAAATCTCCATTCTGCCCTCCGTCACTCCGAACAGGAAGAGACTCATAGGGAGATTGAGTTACCCCACCCCCCCAAGAAGGCTCCCCAACAGTGTGATCCCAACGAAGCTGATCGCTCCGACAAGGACTGCCGCGACGAACCCGACAAGGAAAGGACGCCATCCAAGCTTTGCCAGATTGCGAAATCTCGCAGTGAGCCCCACGGCGGCAAGGGCCACGACAAGGAAGTTGATCGCCCAGTGCTTGACTCCGCCGATCATGGATACCCATTCGACGGCATTCCACATGCCTAGAGCGTTCACGCCCCCGTGAAGACCGGCGTCCCCAATCGCTCGTATGGCGGCAAGGGCGAGAAAACCGAGGACGAACACCGGGAAGACCTTCCTCTCCACGGCCCGTTTCCCCGTACCACGAGCTGATGTCCGCGCATGGAAGAACGTGACCAGTGGAAGGACGACGACCATGAAGACGTTCCTAACCAGTTTGACGACGATGGCGGCATCGAGAGCCTGCGGCGCCGAATAGACGTCGGCATAGACCATGGCTGCACCCGTGACCTGCGATGTGTCATGTACCGCAGTCCCCAAGAACAGTCCGACCTTGACCGCATCCCCGGCGAATAACTCGTACGCAAGATAGGGATAGACCAGCGCGGCGATCATGCCGAACACAGTGATGACGGCCACGGCGTAGGCGACCTCCTCCGGATCCGCCTCAATCGACGGCCCGGCAGCGACGATCGCCGAGACACCACAGATCGATGTTCCGACAGCAATTAGCGTTCCCAGCCTCTTGGGAATCGACAGACGAAAGGACAGAACCCCAGTGAGAACGAGAGCCCCCACGATGCACACTACGACAACTGGCACGCCCGTTGCGCCGAACCGCAGAACATCAAGGATACTGAGCCGGATTCCAAGAAGGATGATTCCAAGTTTCATCACCTTCCTAGTAGCAAAACCCAGCCCAGGATGCACTATTCGGGGAAGCCGTACCGTGTTCCCAATCAGTAGACCAACCAGAAGCGCAATCATCACCGGCGATACAGGCGATGTGGTGTGAGCGAATACTTGGTTTCCAAGGTATTGAGCGAACCAAAGGCTCAACGTGGCGACAAGGATCGCCAGGGCGGCCCCCGGCAGCAGTTTCGGCAGATCGGAAGGTGGGCAGCCGAACACGGCCGTTCCCATCCGTCTGGACAGTCGAACGCCTGAAGGATTCGTCTGACGTTCCGGCACCCTATCCTCCGAATCCGTCACAAGCCAGGGCCGGACCCCCGGGAAGCTCACCGTCGCAAGTCACGATCTCTCCACGCACGACGACTTTACGAATTGTGCGCGTTGCCGCGACGTCAGCCAGAGGATCGTGTCCCAGCACGACGAAACTCGCCTCTGCACCAGGCACGAGGCCCCGCCCGTTCTCAGAAGACCCGCTCGCCTCCCGGAAGGGGACACAGGCGAGCCGAAGGACTTCGTCCACGGGAATTCCGGTCTCCACGAGAAGTCGAATTTCGTCATGAAGGCTCGCCCCGGGAACGACAAACGGATTGGGCGCGTCGGTCCCTACGCCGAGACGTCCGCCCGCCTCATGGTAGAGGCGGATAAACCGCATCATCTTCTCGAACGCTATCCGTGCGACGTCGTGGGCCTGCTCGTCAAGGCCGATCCCGCGTTGTGCTTCCCGCCAGGAGTCAACGATCTTCGGATCGAGCAACGCCAGATCAGGCGCATCGGCTACTTCAGGCGTGTCTCCGTAGACGAGGCGATGATAGACCGTCAGTGTGGGAACGAATGTCGTATCAGTACGAAGGAACCGCTCTATCAGAGCCTCGACCGCCTCCGACCGAAGATCGACATGCTCTTGCCACGCAAGGAACGGTCCGAAGTAGTGCCAGTAGCCGTCCTTCTCGTGGACGGCTCCCTCCGGCACGAGGTCACGCGTCAGAGTGCAGATGTGTTCGATAGAATCGATTCCCATGCCCAGCGCCTGTCCAACGGACACGACGTGTCCGAGATGGCCTGCAGAGAGCAAGCCCACCGATCTGGACGCCTGCAAGCCACTCTCAAGAAGCTCGGCACTCAGCTTGTGATAGAACTTGACTCCGGCCAATCCCAGCTTGCGACAGCGGTGAACATGAGTCGCAATCTTCGCCTTCGAATCCGGAACAACCGTAATCTCAGGCCATCGAGGCGCCGGCCCGTCCACCAGTTCTCCGTACGAGTTGATGCGGGGTCCAATGCGTTCGTCTCTAGCAATGCTCTCAACAGTTTCGCGGGTCAGTTCGGCGGGACTGCCAAGATCCCGCACCTGGGTGACACCATGCTGGACGTAGAGCTCGAGTTCGTTCCGTACCTCTGACCCCGCAATGTGCACGTGGGCATCACAGAACCCCGGAAGGACGTAGCCTCCGTCGAGCGATATTTCCTCGCTCCCGGCCGCATCCATCGTCTCGATGTGGCCGATGGCCTCGATCATGCCGTCCCGCGCCAAGATCGCATGATCGTGTTCAAACCCATCAAACGCATCCGTGACGACCCGACCTCCCAGAAAGAGCCTCCGCCGCGATTCGGTCATGGGTCGACCTCGAACAAGTACGCGCTCACGGATTATCGTGCCTCCCATGTGCAAAGCACCGATTGGTATGCACTGCAGTATACTGAAGTCCTAGGCCGTCCGCTTCCCAAGGCCAACTCCTGTCAGCCGATTCAGCACATGCTTCAGAAACGGCACTTCAGCATCGATTCGCCGACCCAACTCCGCGGCATTCATCCACTCTTGCGAGCCATGCCCCGTCACCTCAACCGGTAGCTCCACTACCTGCCTGCCTGCCTGCCTGGCTCATCAGTATTGCGAGCCATTCCTTGATACATTGATCAACGTATCATGGTTTATCCGGGATCTCTGAAACAGGGGATCACCGCGTAGGAATCGTAGGGATGGCCGTTGTGCTGTGGATCTACACCTACTCCAACGAGATGCTTACCAGGCTGCTGAAACGACTTGAGTTCCACAATCGATTCTCTAGGGGATACCAGAAGGACGATTCTTGAACCCATCCTGTAGCTCGGAAGTTGTCCAATAGGGTGTACCTCATGTCCAGCCTGTCGATGTCCAAGCTTCGGTGGAAATTCGCATTGAACTAGACACGCAACACCGATCCATTCACACTGAGGCATGGACTCCCGCATCGATCGAATTAAACTCAATCTTCCGATTCTGATGGAGACGTCTCATGAGATGGCTGTGGTCAAGCCTGCCGGCATGGCCACGGAGTTGTCGCGCGATCCAAAAAGCACATCACTTCTCTCGCGAATGAAGGCGGCCGCACCGGCAGGGAGTCAGCCTAAACTGCCTCATCGGCTCGATCGAGTGTCGCGCGGCATCGTCATCGTCGCGCTCACCAAGGAGGCCATCGTTCATCACAACCAACAGATTCAAGAACGGGCTTGGGACAAGATCTATCTGGCACGATGCTTGTCACCAGCCGATCGAGAGCCTGGCGCCTTGATAGGACAACACAAGCTACATTTGAGGCCTCAAGGCGGACGTGCCCGGGTTGTTCGTAGCGGTGGCCAACAAGCGCTCACCGAAATCCTGGACGTCGCGGCAGCCCCAAATATCGATGGCGAGATCCACGTTCTCATTCGTTTGCTAACGGGGCGATTTCATCAGATTCGGGCCACGCTGGCCCATCTGGGTGCGCCGTTGGTCGACGACTGGATCTACAGCACGTCGCCCGGTCGTGGCAAGGAGCGGTTCTATCTGGAACACATCGCCCTTCGATTCACGCCGTACGAATCAGCCGCGACGTGCATCGTTCATTTGGTGCGTGATCCCGATCGAGAACCCGTCGACCCGAAGATTCGGACGTCCCTGGATCAACTCCTCACGCAGTGGGAGAATGAGGGCGCGATTCGAATTGGAGGAGACAATGCCTAGGAATGTTGAGATCAAGGCGCGCGTGAACGATTTCGAGGCACTTCGAGTCAGAGCGGAAGCCCTCTCCGACACACCGGTTCAGACCATCGATCAACTGGACACGTTCTATATCACGCCGCAGGGCCGGCTCAAACTGCGGGTGCTGGCGCCCGATCGCTGTGAGTTGATCCAATATACGCGTGCCGACGATTCGACCGCCAAGGTTTCCAAATACGACGTCGTTCGTTCAAACGACCCGGCCTCGTTCTCCCGCATCCTTGAATCGGCGCTTCCTATTCGTGGCGTGGTCACCAAACGGCGACATCTGTATCTCATCGGTCAAACGCGCGTGCACCTGGACGAGGTGGAGAGCCTGGGCACGTTCGTGGAGCTGGAGGTCGTGTTGTCCAAAGGGCAGACGGCGAAGTACGGTGCAGAGATCGCGCAAGATCTCATGACGAAGTTGGATATCCAAACGGAGGATTTGATCTCCGGCGCCTACATCGATCTATTGGAGAAGGGGACTTGAAGCTGACAACGTACTCCTCGGCAGATGGATTTCTGGATGTAGCCTTACAGCCTCTGCTGCAGGAAGAAGAGAAGAACAACCTGATTCTTGGGATCTCGATGCGGGTTCGCGCCGGCAGGAAGTACGGCGAAGAAGCTCCGTTGTTCCTAACCGTGTACGACCAGGGCGACCTGGTCGTGGCTGCCGTTCGAACACCGCCCCATAACATGATCCTGCATTGCGAGAACGATCGGCTCGACGCGCTCGATGTGATCGCCGAACACCTGATCGAGATTGAACATCAGCTTCCGGGAGTCAACGGAACTGTCGATGTCGCGGCTGCATTTGCCGAGATCTGGTCCCAGCGAACCGGCGAATCGGCGTTTGTCAGGATGGAGCAACGTATCTATGCACTGACGGAAGTTCTTCCCCCGACGAACGTTTCCGGACACTTGCGTTGGGCGGAAGAAGAAGACATCCCCACGTTGGTGAAGTGGTTCCTCGGGTTCTGCGAGGAAGCCGAGCTCGATGATCCGCCCACCAAACCGGAAGAAAGCATTCGCCGGTTCATGAAAACGGGAAAGCTCGCGGTGTGGGACGAAGGCGGCATGGTGTCGATGACGGGCAGTTCGCGAGGAACGCCCAATGGTGCCACGGTGAGTGTTGTGTATACACCGCCTAAGTTTCGCGGCAACGGCTACGCCTCAGGATGCGTGGCCGCGCTCAGCCAATCGTTGCTGGATGACGGCAACCGGTTTTGCGCGTTGTACACGGATCTGTCCAATCCGACGTCGAACAAGATTTATCAGAACGTCGGTTATCGTCCGGTGGTCGATTGCGCAATGGTTCAATTTGGCGAGCCAGGGAGGTAGGAGTCTCATATGGTGACGGGTGCTGCGGATACGAAGACCAAGATCGTCTGCACAATGGGACCGGCTACGCGGGATGCCGCCGTCCTTCGGGATCTGATCCATGAAGGCATGGACGTGGCCCGCATCAACTTCTCGTACGGAACCCACGCCGAGCACGAAGCCATGATTCGACAAATTCGCGAGACAGCGGCTGAAGCAAACGCCGTTGTCGCCATCATGGCCGATCTGCAGGGTCCGAAGCTGCGCATTGGACGACTGAGCGAACCACTTCAACTGGGCGTCGGGGATTGGATATCCTTGATCAACCATCCGGCCGATGGATCGCACCACGTGCTTCCCTTGCCGCATCCGGAAGTTATTGCCGGAGCTCATCCGGGTCAACGCATGCTGTTGGATGACGGCGCCATCGAGCTGGAAATCCGCGAGAAACGCCCCGACGTTCTCGTTTGCCAAGTCGTTGTCGGAGGCCTCTTGATGTCAAGAAAGGGTGTGGCCGTGCCCGAGGGCGTGCTCGCCATTTCCGCCATGACACAGAAGGATCGGGAAGATGCCCGTTTCGCTGTGGCGCAAGGCATCGACTTCCTCGCCCTTTCCTTTGTGCGATCTCCAGACGACGTGCGCGAACTGCGTGAACTGCTACGCGACTGTGGACCCGAGGCTGAAGCGATTCATATCGTGGCCAAGATCGAATCCCGACATGCCGTGGAGCGATTCTCGGAAATCCTCCCCACTGTCGATGCCGTGATGGTGGCGCGCGGCGACTTGGGCGTCGAGCTTTCGCCTCAGGAAGTACCCCTTCATCAGAAGGAAATCATTCGTCGCTGTAACTGGGCCGGCGTTCCTGTGATCACGGCTACGCAAATGCTGCAATCGATGATCGAGAACCCGCGCCCCACACGCGCGGAAGCAAGTGACGTCGCCAACGCCATTCTCGATGGAACCGACGCCGTAATGTTGTCCGCGGAGACCGCCGTCGGGAGGTTCCCCGTGGAGGCCGTGCGGATGATTCGCGAGATCTCGACAGTGGTAGAGGATCGCATGCTGGAGCGAGCAGTCGGTCTTCCTGAGGACATCGATCATGTTCATCCCGTCACCGACGCCATTTGCGATGCCACCGCTCAGATCGCGGCTGAATTGGACGTGCATCTCATCGTGACGGCAACCTGGTCCGGATACACGGCCCGCCAAATCGCGCGTAAGCGGCCCAAGCAGGCCATCGTTGCCTTCACTCCGAATCCGGACGTGCAGCGCCAACTGGCCTTGGTATGGGGGGTGGCGCCGCTGCTCGTGCCGGCCTTCGGAACCACCGACAACCTACTGGAGATCGTGTCTCGCACATTGATCGATGGCGGGGATGGGCATTCCGGCGACTGGATCGTTCTCACCGGCGGTGTCCCCGTGGGCGGCGGGGGCAAGACGAATTTCATCAAGGTTCACCGAATTTGACGAGTGCCTCTGCTACGAATCCAACTCGGGGAGACGAGAACGTCGACTGGATCCAGTGAGTTCGGCAAAAACTGGAACTAACGAACGTTCCGCTCCTTGATCCAACCGAACACCTCGTACAACAGTTTGACGACGGCAAACGAGGTAATGTCCGAGCCATCGAGGGGCGGGCTGACTTCGACGATGTCGAGGGCACGAACCGGCAGATGTTCGAATGCAAGACGAAGGATTTGCAGAAGATCGCGGGTGGACAGACCGCCGGCTTCCGGCGTTCCGGTTCCGGGCGCAAACGCAGGATCGAGCACGTCAATGTCGACTGTTACATACACGGAGGCCACGTTTCCAAGCGGCGCAAGAGCGGACGTGACAAGATCTGGCATGTCGCCTTCGGCGATAGCGGATGCTGTGAGTACTTGGATCTCAGGATGGTCGCGGAGGAAAGCGATTTCCTCGCTCAGCCAGGATCGAATCCCAGCGAACAGGGCGTGTTCCGGAGAGATGGACACTGCTTCGAGTACCCGCCGCGCGGTACAGGCGTGGGACCAGGTTCGCCCTTCGAACGAGGGCATTAGGTCCAAGTGGGCGTCCAGATGCAAGTATCCCAACGGTCCCGGCACGGTTTCGGCGAACGCGTGAAACACGGGAATGGTGACGGAATGGTCGCCACCGATCACGATGGCAAACGGATGTTCGAGCAGCTCCTCAACCCGCTCTACGATTCGATCATGAACGGCGGTCCAATCGCCGGAAACGTCGACATCGTTCAGGTCTCGGACGCGGAGACCGGACAGAGCCTCACCGCTTTCCGTGTACGGAGCAACATGGGGAGTCAACGAGCGAATACGAGCCGGGGCTTGTGCGGTACCCTTTCGAAAACTGGCCGCGCCCTCGTAGGGAATTCCCAGAATCCCGACCTCGGCGCTTGCGTCGTCCGACGTCAGGCCACTCCAAATCTTTCGATGCTTGGGCTGATGGTCGTTGTTCATGTAGACCGATTCTAGCGCAGAGCCTGTGTGGATCCATTAAGCGAGCCCGGAATCGCGAATTGAGACAGAGTTGTCACGATTTCCCGTTGTCGCTAAGCTAGATAGCGAATGAAAATGCGAGATTGCTCGCGAAATGATTTGCTCCATGAGGGAGGTCTTATGTCTTTCACGAACCCCGTTTCAAAACGACTTGCATTGGCCTTCGGCCTGGTACTGATCCTGGGGATCGGCGCCTCGGCAGCCGGCACATTCCGAGTCGCCATGCAACCGCCGACGCGAATCGATCCGGCCATCATCGATTCCGATTCGGAAATCGCGATCGCTAACGCTGTGTACGACTACCTCGTCGACATTGATGCAAACAATACCGTTATCGCCCGACTGGCCGAGGCTTGGGAAGTCAGCGATGACGGCCTGACGTACACGTTCCGGCTGGCCGACAACGTCCATTTCCACGATGGAACTCCGCTGGTTCCAGGAGACGTTGTTTGGACGTTCGATCGCCTTCGCAATCCCGATAACGGATTCCCCACAGCATCGCTGTACGCGAACATCAAATCCGTCGAAGTGATGGGGGCTGATCGAGTCGCTTTCCGCTTGATCGACACCAACCCGTTCTTTCTTCACGACCTGTCCGACAACCATGCGTTGATCATCAAACGTGGGACCAGCGATTTCTCGGCGTTCAACGGCACGGGCCCGTTCATGGTCGAGAACTACCGCCCTGATGACCGTATTTTGATGACGGCCAATGATGACTATTTCATCGGCGGATTGCCGGGCCTCGACGAGCTGCAGTTCATCTTCTTCACCGATTCGGTGGCTGCCGTGGACGCACTTCGCGGTGGGCAGATCGACATGGCCTGGCGTATGCCGGTCAGCCTCTACGTCACACTTCAGGGAGAGCCGGGCGTCATTACGGTCGACGTGCCGACCAATGGTTTTGACCTCGTCCGCTTGCGCGCGGATCAAGCGCCAGGAGACAACCCACTCGTCATCCAAGCGCTCAAGCACGCGACCGATCGCGAGACCATCTTCCAACTGGTGCAACTCGGTGCCGGTTCCATCGGTTTCGACACGCCCATCGGCCCGCTATATGAAGGGCTGTTCGATCCTTCGATCGAGCCGCTGGCGTACGATCCGGATCTTGCGCGGAACCTGCTGTCACAAGCCGGCTACGGCGACGGATTGGCCATTGACTTGTATGCTCCCGACAGCGGAGACAGGCCGCAGCTGGCAGTGGTTCTGAAGGAGCAATGGGCTCAGGTGGGCGTCGACGTTAACGTCATCATCGAGCCGGAAAGCGTGTATTTCGGCGAGAATCACTGGATGGACGCGACCCTCGGCATCACCAACTGGGGCTCCCGTCCGTATCCCCAGTTTTACCTCAACTTGATGCTGGCTTGCGCCGCCGCCTGGAACGAGGCTCGATTCTGTGACAGCGAGTTCGATCAGCTCATTCAAGTTGCCGGAACAACGCTCGACGACGCCGAGCGTATAGACGCTTACTCGCAAATTCAGCAGATTCTGGTGACGCGCGGACCGGTCATCATTCCTTACTTCTGGCCGCAAGTGGCCGCGTACAGCAATCGGTTCGCCGGACTGGAACTGAAGGCGTTTGCCGGACGAACCGATTTCCGGACGATCTTCGCCAAATAGCAAACTCGACGGGCCGAAGGCATGTGTTCGGCCCGTCTTCTCAAAAGGATGTGAGTGCTGCTGCGGTCCCACCGACGCCCCGCGTTTCGTATCCTTCGTGAGCTTTACCGGAGGCCGGCATCGGCCATCGGGACGAGCGTCGTGCTGTTGTTCGTGCTCATCGCCATTCTTGGCCCCTGGTTCTCCCCCTATTCGCCGACCCAGCAAATCGTCGCTGACGCTCGCCAAGCGCCGTCCTGGTCCCATTGGTTCGGTACCGACATCCTGGGGCGGGACATCTTCAGCCGTGTCATTCACGGCACACGCAGCATTCTCTCTCTGACGGGATTAGGCGCTTTGATGGCCGTGATCTCAGGAACGATCTTCGGCCTTGTGAGCGGCTATTGGGGCGGACTTCTCGACGAGATCATCATGCGCGTGTTTGACGCCCTGCTGGCGATTCCCGCCTTGCTGTTGGCGCTGGTGTTGCTGGGAGCAGTGGGGCGATCGCAAACGAGCGTGCTTGCCGTCATCGCCGTGGTGTACGTTCCCATTGTGGCGCGTGTGGTGCGATCCGAGGTGCTGTCCGTGAAATCGCTCGGATACATCGAAGCCGCCCGCCTGCGGGGCGAAAATCTTCCCTACATGCTGTTTCGCGAGATCCTGCCCGCCGTGCTTCCGGCCCTTTCCGTCGAGGCGGCCTTGCGCTTCTCGTACGGTGTTTTCTTGGTCGCATCGCTCGGGTACTTAGGCGTCGGAGTTCAACCTCCAACACCGGATTGGGGGTTGATGGTCAAGGAGGCGCGCAGTGCGGCGCGCCTGACGCCGTGGGCGTTGTATTTCCCGGCCGGTGCTATTTCGCTGCTGGTAATTGGCGTTAATCTCACGGCCGACGGCTTGAAATCGGCGCTCCAACCGGCTACGCGATCCCTGTCTGCACGAACAAGGTCTCAAATTCTCAGAACACGTCGAGATCACGGGTTCGATCCAGTGCCGGCGGGAGAAGCCGCCATGTTGACAGCACACGGCCTCACAGCTTCGTATCACGGGCGTGATGGATGGGTGGACGCTTTGCGAGACGTTACCCTGAAAATCCTCCCCGGAGAGACATTGGGTGTGGTCGGAGAAAGCGGATCGGGCAAATCCACGCTGGCCTTGGCGATCGTTCAATACCTGAGTTCGAATGGGGCCGTGCGCGCGGGGTCACTACAGTTTGAAGGAAACAGCATCCTCGGTCGTTCCCGACGATCGCTTCGCCGGCTCAGACGGACACAGATCGCGCTCATTCCGCAGGACCCGATGGCCTCGCTCAACCCCTCTATTCGAGTGGGAAAGCAAATCGCGGAAGTTCTTCGACTGAAGGAGCCAAAGCCCAAGAAAGATGTGGAGAATCGTGTCATCGAGCTTATCTCTCGCGTACACATCGCGGATCCGGAACGGGTGGTGCGGCAGTATCCTCATCAACTGAGCGGGGGGATGCAGCAACGGATCGTCATTGCCATGGCGCTGGCTGCAGATCCGAGATTTCTCATTCTGGACGAGCCCACCACCGGGCTGGATGTCACCACCGAAGCAGCCATTCTCGACCTGGTCGCCGAGCTGCTTTCCGAGGGCGCTCGATCGGCGCTATACATCTCGCACGATCTCGGTGTGGTCGCCCGCGTATCGGATCGAATCACCGTTCTGTATGCCGGCGAGCTGGTGGAATCCGGGACCGTTGAACAAGTATTTCGGAGGCCCGAGCATCCCTATACGGTGGGACTGCTGGCAAGCATTCCCAAGTTCACCAAGCACAGGAGAGGAGCCGACGGACTCCCTTCGATGCCCGGAAGCATTCCCTCACTGGTGTCTCTTCCGGAAGGATGCGTGTTCCGCCCCCGGTGCCCGTTGGCTACAGACCTATGTACCCAGCGACCCGAACTCGAGCCGACGGAAGACGGGCGCCGTGTTCGATGTCATCATTGGGATCGAGTTACAGAGCAACGAGACGTCTTGTTCGCGGAAAGGGAATCGGCTTCTCGGCCATTCAACGGAGAGCGCCCTCATCCCCCACTCCATCTTCACGACCTGAAGGTCGAATTTCCGATTCGGCGGTCTCTTCGCGAACTCGTCTCCCGAATTCCGAAGAAATCGATTCAGGCCGTCAACGGCGTTTCGCTGACCGTGTCCCCGGCCAAAACCTTGGGGATCGTTGGTGAAAGCGGAAGTGGCAAAACAACATTGGCGCGTTCGATTCTCGGTCTGACACCGCTTTCCGAAGGATGTCTTCTTCTTGGGGAGACCGAGCTGCCGGCGGCGCTTTCCAAACGACAACGTAGCCTACTGCGGCAGATCCAAGCGGTGTCCCAAAATCCTGATCAGTCTCTCAATCCGTATATGTCGGTCGCAAACTCGCTAAGGCGTCAGCTCATCTGCCTCACAACGTTGTCGCGAGCAGAGATTCGTTCCACCATTTCTCAGTGGCTCGTTCAGGTGGGACTGACGACAGAATATGCCGATCGATTGCCGACTCAACTGTCGGGAGGAGAAAAACAGCGGGTGGCCATTGCTCGAGCGATGGCGGCCGACTCGAGCATCGTCATCTGTGACGAAGCGACTTCATCACTCGATGTCTCGGTGCAGGCGCGGATTCTCAACCTGCTGGCGAGATTGCAGTCGGAAACCGGGCGTGCTTATGTGTTCATCACCCACGACTTGGCAGTGGTCGCACATTTGGCCGACGAAATCGCGGTGATGTATCTGGGGCAGCTGATGGAAATCGGCGCCCGGGATCAAGTACTGGAGCCACCCTATCATCCCTACACCGAGGCCTTGCTGTCGTCTTATCACACAATTAGTGACGACCATCGGAGAGAGCCGATTCGCTTGTCGGGAGAGGTGCCCAGTCCGGTCGATCTTCCGACAGGATGTCCGTTCCATTCACGGTGCCCTCGCGTTCTCGGTGACATCTGCCGCGATCGGGCTCCGGCTTGGCAGCACATCGACGAGGAACATGCCTTGTATTGCCACATCCCTTGGATCGAATTGAGGGCGGATCAAAGAACGCAGTTCGAAACCTCAAATCGACGAGAGACGGAGGGCGCATCATGAGCCGATTCACAGTACGTCGTTTGGGGTTTCTGATGCTGACCCTGCTTCTGACATCCATCCTTATCTTCTCGGTCACCCAATTCCTACCCGGGGACGTGGCTCGTATTCTGATGCCCCGCGATGCTTCGGAAGACGCCATTGCCGCCAAGCGGGAAGAACTGGGATTGAATCGGTCGCCGATCATTCAGTATGGAACGTGGATCGGTGGGTTCGTTATTGGGGATTGGGGAACGTCGTTCGCTTGGGA
>Ga0114923_10001365_pt1 | contig 17018 bp, 17 predicted proteins | sample SumtaG_FD_89578 | JGI IMG/M metagenome (GOLD analysis project Ga0114923, IMG submission 89578) | Deep subsurface microbial communities from Indian Ocean to uncover new lineages of life (NeLLi) - Sumatra_00157 metaG | ecosystem: Environmental > Aquatic > Marine > Oceanic > Sediment | place: near...
ACCAGTCATAGTGCATACTAAATTTTTCAATTGAATTAGAATTTCTGGTAGAACGGTATCATGTTCATCACAAAATGTAATTACTTTGGGTTTAGGAGTTTCTACTCTCAAGTCCGACCCAAATATCCGCTTATATTCAATCTTAAATTTGTCATGTAAAAATACACCCCCGTCTACCCATGAATTTATCATAGTTAGTAGATTTTCACACTGATCTAACTTACAATCTCGTTTCAAGATATCATCAAGATACACTCTAACACCATCGTCAGATTCAGCTGTATATGCTACCTCTGCGAAATTAATAATAGTATCTCTGACTCTTTTGGCAGTGACTCGTCGATCTATCTCTTTTGTGGTTATAGGTAAGTCAAATGATGTCGAGAACAATCGATGTCGATTGTCATAAATAGATCTTAATACAATTTCAGGGGATAAATTATCACCTGAGTTGGTAAGATCCAATGTTTCGAATGAATCGATATGCCAATTTATTTCCTTAATTGTAGTGTTGAACAAGTCAGGATGTTCTTCCAATCCCGTATCCAACCAATGTAACAATTTTCTAAAATTATCACCGCCTCGCAAAAGCGGAAAAACTGTAGCATTGGTTACAGTTTTCAAATTTAACAACTCTGATAACTCTATAGTTTTTCTGGTATCGGTAAACCCAATATATGCATTCCCGGACACCAAATCGAATAATTTGATTTTAATTTGAGATTCAAATGTATAGTAAAACCCAAGTATTTTATCAGGCACTTGATTAATCCAGGCGGTAATCCTCACTGCCTGGTCTAAACTACTTATTACAATTAGACCTTGCTTACCAAAATTTAAATCGTGTTGGTCGGATCGTTTAAGATCTTCCATTTCAATGATTGTACAAAACTTTAAAGATCCCAGTCATTTAATTAAATGCAATCAGAACCGACCCAAACCGAGAAGTTTGAAAATGTTATGTGCAGCCTATGTGACAATATCAAAGGTATGCTAAGCGATGTCTACGAAATGGGCCATCAACGATTGCATCCTAAATTGCTGGATGCGATTAAAGCGTATCTTTTGGAAAAGGATATGGAAGGGGTTATTGAAAAATTCGTGAACGGTTCTATAAATTTTTGGGAGCAATTAAGATCGCATGATGAAGACTTTTTCGTCAAAAATGTTGGAAAGGTGTTCGGTGACTTGCCATATCCTGATGAAATTGCCGAATTTAGCCGATTATTTTTGCTAACTGACGTAGCTGGCGAACGAATTTTGACTGAAGAAGATAGAGATATTATATGGGAACATTTTGACGCCATGATTAAGATATGTATTAAGTACATTCATAAAGGCCGAAATCCTAGACTCAAACCACCCGATAGTAACGGTAAAAGTAAAGCTGTTTACACTAAGAATTTCTTCCCTAAAATCAAATTAGCTGAACAAGCTAGAAAATGGGAAGTTGAACTCACGTGGTAAAAACTTAAAAATATTCGGGCAGCTCAAAAAATGCCATACCTATCAAATCCTGAAAAATGGGGTCCAGGGGTATGGTTTCAGATACACCTGTTTGCTGCCAAAGCCGTTGATACCGAAACTAAGGAATTTTACGTACAGTTTATTAATACAACAGTCAGGAATTTACCATGTCTAGAATGCAGAAATCATGCTACCAAATATTTGAAACGAAATCCACTCAGATCATATATGACATCTAGAGACCCCAAAGGTTTGTTTAGATGGAGCTGGACCTTTCATAATTTTGTGAATACTCGGCTCCACAAACCAATAGTAGAATGGGAGACTGCTAAAGAGATGTTTTACAATGATAGTGGTGTATGCGCCGGTGATTGTGGTGGAGTTACTGTAAAACATAGTTCAGCATATACTAGAAGATCTAGACAACAATTCAGAGATTGGTAATCCTGATTGATAGAACCATCGCTGGCGATGGTTCTGATATGTTTTACATCTGAGATTCGGGATCATCATAATCCACTACAATTGGACCCTCATCTTCAATGGCAGGAACCGACTCTGCCATTGAAGCCATCTTTGCGGTATCTTGAAGCGTTTCCTTCAACAATCCCTTGACTTCATCGTCTTCAATAACACCTTCAATTGAACCGCCACTTTGCACATTGTTAACTATTTTCCTTATAACTTTCTGAGAGTTAGGATTAGAGGTTATACCGTTAATAACCTTTTGAATCTCCTCAGCTGGAGGCATTTTAGTACCTTCTGGCATATCGAGTCCCAGATCACCTAGACTACCTAGAAGTTTTCCAACAATGTTTCCAGCTTGACCACCGATGGCATTCAAATCCATACCGGCTAGAATATCAGGTGTACCCGTATCTTCTTCTGAACTCGAACTTTCTTCGGAATCAACATCATCTAATCCAAGTTTAACTTCCAACTGATCGATGATATCATCTAGCGATTTAATATCATCGTCATTTTCTGATACCTCCCTGAAGATAATGTATAGATGGTATTGAAGTGCTAATTGAGCATCCGAATCTCTAATAGTCAAGTTATAAACTTTGCTAAAATTAAACTTATTTTCGATCTTAACGTCTTTCTTACCGTAAGGTAAGTAAATAGTTTCGTCGGTTATCCATTCATCGGTTTCGGTACCCGTTAGAATGTCTATGTTGTTATCTGTAAACAACTGAGAAAACTGCTTGACAAAGTCAGATTTGTTTTTGTTATAACGCCTGCTACAATTCCTCAATGAAGCTCTACCCTTCTTATCTCCTTTATTCTGAAGCAAACTATTACTAGCCTTGAAGAGCCCAGTAACATGTTTATCAAACTTATCAGTAACAGTAGTAGACATTTCTGTTTACATGAGTTTCTCTTAAGAGACTGTTTCTTATCTTATCAGATAAGAAACTATCGCTAGCGATTACATAACATTACCAGCAGTGGTAAGCGAGCCAGCGGGAGGCAGTCCAGAAAGCAGTCCAGAAGGGCTAGCAAGCCCCATTGCCATTGAACCGGGGGAGACTACAGCAGAAGGCATTCCACCGAGCGCGACAGGACTGACGGGTGAAGCTACTGATATCTTGCTTTCAGCAACAGATTCAACCTTAGCCTTAGGTTTACCAGTGCGCTTCTTCTTTGCAGCGGCCTTCTTCTTAGGCTTTGCCTTGGCTTTTGCTTTCGGCTTTTTCTCCGAAGCCGACGTTCTAAGTTCGAACGTTATACCCTTTTTACGGAAGTCAAGAAGTTCATCAATAGTTCTTGATGCATCATTCGCACTCATCTTAGCGCTACTGCCAGATGATTTCGAGGCATTAGCAACCATATCGACCTCAGCGACGAAAGCTGCACGTCGGGGACCGCTTACGCTTACACTTGACGCAGTGTAATTCGTAGGTTCACTGACGACCGCATTGACATAAGCATTTGCACCGCCTGCAAATATTTGCTTAGCACCGGCCGCGGCTTGAAGTTCAAGTGCATATTGCAGCAACTGTTGAGGAGTTCCAGCCACACGGAGAGACGGCGAGTACAAGAAACCAGGATTTTCACTCGACTCCTTGCTAGGCTTATAATTTCCTTCCTTATCCAAGCCCAGGAATTTGTAGGCTCCAGTAATCTTCAATTGACCACCGGTAGCTCGGTTGTAGTAATTACCAGCAACAGCTTTGTTCTTGCTGTCACTGTCGAAAATGTTCTTAGTTCTTCGGGAAGTCTTAGCAGCACTTGCCATCTTGTTTTATACGAAAATAATTCCTTTTAAGTGTATGCTATCTGAATTATCAGGCTCTAATACAAGGGAGCTCGATTTTCATCCTTTAAGTAATTTTTGTGTGTAATCATTTGGTACAACTAAAAGGTTTTGAACATTCTAAATTATAACTAAAATGTCGGGATTAATATCCCCTTACGATATGGAATATGATACTACTGAATCTAGATGGTTCAAAATAGTAGTACTGATAATAGTTCTAATTATCCTGATATTGGCGGTTATTAACATTATTTATTTTAATAAAGCTCGTCAAGGAGAAACTATAAGTAGTTCTGAGGGTTCAACCTTATTATGGATGAATGTGGTAATAGTGGTGATTGCTGCAATTATTCTAATATGGGCGTTATGGCGTATTCTATTTTCCAGAGAGTATCGAAATCAAGTAGGTGCTAATACTAGACGATATTTCCAGGGTCAAAGTACTGGAATCATGCCGGCACCTAGTGCTACCGTTGTTCAAGCTCCAGGTACGGTACAGACCGTACCATTAGTAAGTACGTCCGGTGCAGCGTCTCAAAATGTATTATCACCGAATGCATATGCACAAATAGCTGGAGCTCAGGGATAAAAGCGATTTAAAGTGTATTCTTGAATACACTTTAAAGTTTCAAAAGTACACTTTAAATTGTAGTCCCGAAACACAGTTTGAAGTAACATGGATTCTGTGACATCTGATAAACCTACCGTCTGTTTGACAATGATTGTCAAAAATGAGTCCAAAATCATCGAAAGATGTTTGGACTCGGCTAAGGATTTCATAGACAGCGTGTGTATTACTGATACGGGTAGTGATGATAATACTCCTGAGATCATTGAAAACTGGTGTGAACAACATGAAATACCCTGCAAAGTATTTCACGATACTTTCAAAGGATTTGGGGCTAGTCGAACCCAGTCGTTTAAAAATGCAATCGCACACTTTCCGGAGGCTGATTATTGTTTATTGTTGGACGCTGATATGAAACTAGAGGTTATAGATTTTGATAAATCCGAACTTACTAGAGCTTCTTATCGATTGTATCAATATAATTCAGGTCTGCTATATCCGAATACTCGAATTATTTCAACTAAATATGAGTGGAAACTGACCACCAGAACTCATGAATTCTGGGAAAGTCCAGGATTAAAAGATCAAGGTCAAATTGAGTACGAAAAACTTAGAATTAATGACCGTAACGATGGTGGTTGTAAATCCGATAAGTTTGAACGCGATATTAAATTGCTAAAGCTAGATATTAATGAAGGTATCCATGTACCTAGAAATACTTTCTATCTAGCCCAGACCTACAAAGATGGCAATTTAAATCGTAAGGCTATTAAAAGATATAAGAAACGTATTGATCTCGGTGGTTGGGCCGACGAAATTTGGTATTCTCATGCCATGATCGGTAAATGCTTGTTGCGAATAGCTGACGCGGATGATGATGAAACCGCTGAAGCTGAGGGTATCAGATATCTGTTAAAAGCTTTTGATATGAAATCTAACCGTGCGGAACCTATAATGGAATTAGCTACCTGGTATCGTAATAAAAGTATGAACCGTCTGGCATACCATTTTGCGAAGATGGCCTTAGAATGTAATCCTAAGGGTGACTTGCTATTTGTTCAACAATCTAAACACACCTGGGAACCGTTCTTTGAAATATCAATCGTCGCTTTCTATGTTAACAAGAAGAAGGAAGGGTTGGAAGCTTGTAACAAATTACTAAGCGACGAGTTTGAAGTGCCTGATAAAATTAAGGCTCAGGTTTCTAACAACATTAAGTTCTATAAGAGCTAAACGACAGAACCATCGCTGGCGATGGTTCTAGTTTTTTTAAAAATACAAATGAGTGAAGTTGATTTATTCATCAGTAGGTATCGCTCCGGCATCTAACAATATTTGAACAATATGTTCACCATCAGACCCGAGCGACATAGCTTCATTAATAGCTATAACCTGATCTCTTCCATAATAGTTAGGATCGGCTTTCGAGGCCAATAGTAACTTTACATTTTCGGCGTGACCGGATGCACAAGCCAAGGCTAGAGGGGTAATTCCATAAAAATCAATAATATCAACCTCTGCGTCGGCTTGCAATAACATTTCGATTATAGGTTTACCGTACGGGAGAGTGGCAGCTTCAGCAAGAGGTGATCTGTTTTCTTCCATAAAATTCGGGTCCGCCCGGGCATCCAGCAAAAATTTGACTGCTCTACGATCTGAACCTTCGCAGGCTGCGGCAAGCGGTGTATATTGATGACAGCTTACGTAGTTGATATCAGCTCGCAAATTAAGCAAACGTTGAACCAAATAACGATCGAACATCCTCGCCGACCGGATCAACCATACCAGTTCATCGTTGAGATCGGCACCAGCATCAACCAACATACTGGCAATGGTCATATTGCCAGTCTCGACGGCATATATGAGCATCGATTTTTCCCCTATTTTGAAATTAGGGTCAGCATGGTACGGTCTACCGAGCAATTTTTCGACCTGCGAGACATTCTCGTTTTCAATCGCCTTTAAAAGCTCAAACTCATATTGATCATCTCCGGTTTCCACAGCAAAAAACATATCTTAATGTTTTAGAGCGGGAATACCACTCTCCAAAAATCATTTTCAGAGAGTCCTTAAGTAAGTCACAAGATATAAAATACAATGTCTGTAATTCTGGAGGTAGACACTCGAGAGAGTGATAATCTAAATTGGCTAAATCGTCTGAAGTTTGACGGTAAAATAGCAGCAGTAACCATCAAAGCCGGAGATACCAGTACTTTGCCGATACTGTCTGTACATAGAGGCGAAGAATTAGTAATCTTAGAAACTGAGGATTGGGAAAGTCGATTTTCAAATAATTATGCAGTTGAGGTTAGATATACTGATGGTTATTGTAATTACGAACACAGATTATATAGGCCCGGTTCTGTAACTGGCTTAGCAATTACATCTTCAAAAATCGATAAATTGCCACTGTTTGAGGGTGCGTACATCAAAAGTTATACTAAGTTTAACAGTGAAGCTAGAACTGCTGACACCCTGTCAGAAACTCATAATTATGCTAGATCTGATACTTGGTATGGTTGCTATCTCAAAGGAAATATCATGAGACAACAAAATTTTAACGATGAAGCTTTAGAATGGTATCATCAGGCTGATACCATTAGACCTAATCGGTTAGAAGTACTGTTGGCAATCTATAAATTAGACAGGTCAACTCCAATTTCTAAAATCGTTGATGCTCTGGAATCTCCAGATTTACCATACCACCTACCTTCAAAAATAGAACTACAACGGTTGGTTAAAAGCAACTAAGAACTTGCTCTTTATTAAAAACCGCTAGACAGCCAAGTCTATCATCTTGGCTGTATGATATTACGATTTTGTCATTTAGTAATATACAACCCATAGAATACTCAACCAATTCGTTGGTCATTTTGAAGAATCTTGAGATATATTTAATCTCGAAATTCCTGGATAACAATAGAAATTTTTGAAGATATGCCACTCTACCGCTATTTAAGCGGACCGACGAATGTACAGTCATTAACCAATAGCAACCTGAATATTTAGTTCCGGCTAACCACGAATTTACTAGAATTGGCGCAGATGAACCTCTGATATGATCCAAGTCATATTTAGTAGGAACTTCAAGATGTATTTGAGTACTCCCAGTGTCGGCATCTTTAATCTTAATCAGTGTAAACGGATGATATTTATATACCATTAATAACTGATCATCATGAGTGAATGCTAGCCAATTTTTCTGTGATCTCCAATCTGCATAATGCAGCATAGCTACACCCGTAATTTTACCGCCAATGCCGATTTGACCAATTACCATCTGATGACTTCGTTCAACATGAGTGTCAATTCCAGTGGCGGTAAATCCGATCTGACCATCAGGATATTTGAATATTCTTAAATCTTCAAAATCTTCGATAGCGGTATGCCGATGTTTAAAATAATCTACTGATACATGTAATTTATGTTGAACCATGACATTAAGATCATCATCTAACCATATCATATAGGTTTCAGTTCGAATCTTTCGATCTTCGTGCATCGAGACATACGCACCATTCTTAATAAGATAATTGACGGTTCTAGCTAAGCCTATAGCTACGGCTCCTTCGAGTCTAACCCACTCAGGCATATCATCTTCGATTTTCAAAAGTGAGATGTTCATAAGATGGTAATTAGATGGGTGATGTATCTGGTTATACATTTTAACAGTTCTTTCGGGATACTGTACCATCTGACGTTTATAGAAATCACAAATATTACGGAGGTACCCATGCTTCAAATTTCTAGATATACATCTATCTCTTACCAGCAAGTCTTGATGATAGAATGCAGATTCAAAATCGCCAAGATAGAAACAAGCAGCTGAAGTCTCAAAATTAGCTTGAGATATTGCATCATAATGGTACCAATTACGGTAAATAGTTTTAGGATCTAGTTGTGCGCTAATGGCAGCTTCTCTATTGTCCATCAAATTGTGACATTTACGAGTGAAATGTAAGATATCAGGAGTCATTGGAAACTTGCTCATTTTGCTCAAAGCCCCCTCAAAGTCAGCGTTAATAATTAACTGATTAACTTCCTTAACCACCTTAAACATAATTAAATTTTCTGGAGATTTCCCAGTTTCAACATACACTGGCAAGATCTGAATGTGGTCAGTATTTTTAGGAATTTTAGCGCCAAATTTGAGAAGTCTAACCTCCGCTTTCACGTAGTCACCTCGTTTCAAATATACCTTGTAGCAATCATCCATCAAATCCAGAGGTAGGTAGCTCATTGGTAAAACTTTTTCGCCCTTCTTTAGCTGTAATACATATTCAGGGTCATCATCAAACCCAAAGTGATAACGAATGTATCTAACCCCAGGGATTTTGATAGCTGCATGCCAGCCGTTTGGCATATCATTAGTTTCGTAAATAATGTCTACGCTCATTTCTATCTATGAATGTATGTTAAAGAAAATCGAGGCCAACCTCGATTTTTAACTTTTATTTTGATTTTTTGGTACAATTGACAACACATTTCGCAATTATTAACTGAAGCTCAGCTGGTAGCTTATTAACATTAAATATTACACCTCTACCTCCCGGACCAGATTTCCCAGAAAATGGGATTGACGATTTCCGCATACAGTCAATTGCATCTTCTTCACTCATTCTTGACAATAAATTTAAGCGCCAATGCTCTAGAATTAGTTTAGCAATATCTTGTTTTTGTGAAATTGTCATCGTAGGAACGGTTCTAGATATAGCTCCCCAGTCTGGATGAATCGGAGTTGTATCTATGGCTAATGACTCGTACCCAGCAAATAACGAGTTTTCCATGTTTTAGATATATTCGTCATCATTCTCAACAAATTCAATTTTAGAATCATACATACAGTTAGAACTACCAAATTTTGGTTTCGGTTCTTGAGTTATTACTACTTTTGGCCTCTCAGTTTTAAATTCTGGTTTCTCAAGAACACTTTCAACCCAGTCGTAAATTGGTTTATGCTGTAACGGTAGTATATGTCTGGCCTTATCAGGAATTCTGTGATATAATGTCATTTTACCGTCTACAAATTCCGCGTTTAACACAGTACCAGTTAGTGACGTACTCACCCATGAAGCACCTGTGAACATAATCAATGTCGGAAAGTGACTTACGAATCTAAGGAGATCTGTATGTACTCTTCTAATTTCATTAGTATTACTAACAACATGAACTTCGGTAACATCAAATCGGGGATCCTTTTTCAGGTATGTACCTAAGCGAGGCCAAACCTTACTTTTAAACGCTTTACATGCACCGCATGTTTCAGACGTTACTAACACTAGCATCGGCTTCATGTTTCGTATAATTTTAGATACTGACACTAACTTTAATGTAATGTTCAACGCTTACACGGATGTAAGCGTTCGACAATTACATTAGTCCTAATCTATCTGCAGTTTCTTCAGTTATTTTAATATAGATATATTTATCATCATCGTCGGTCTTAGTTGTTTCATCTAATTTTTCGACTTTAATGTTTAGAGGATTTTTAGGTAACGTTGACAATTCCTCAAAAACTTCGTCTTCAGGGACTACCGGTATTTCACCCTGCGCCGGTATTTCAATACTTTTGATACCTGCGCGCCATCTATTAATGATGATTTCGGTAGATGTCCACCCTTGTATTAACATTTTCTTCTTAACCTCAAAATCCATGCTCAATCCGGTAATATCAGTTTGTTTGCTATATAGCAATATGTGACGGCATCGGTCAGAACTACATTTAATTATTTTACGTCTAAGCATTGTTACCGGTTGGTTCATACATCGGTACACGTATGTAAAGATATCACTAGGGTCACTATCAAACTGGGTCTCCAATGCTATCCCTAAAACTCTATTAGAACCACTATCATAACGGTCTACCGGATATGGGTTACTAAATCCACCGTCAACAATACTACGACCGTCACGATATTGCCTCTCAAAGATTAAGGGTATACCAGCAGAATACATACAGGCTTGAACTACCGACAATTCGGGTGTAGTCTCATACGTGTATACATCTTCATCTACATGGTATAGATCAGAACCAAAAATCTCAAGTTTGATACCGGTCAACATATAGAATTTCTCCATGGTTGGTACAAATCCATATTTCTGGACTAATTTTGAAGATACTAAATCTATCAGGTTTTTAGGATCAACGGCACCTTGATTTGTGATCACACGGGCTATATCTATTGAGTCTACTCCATGAAATATACCAGAACTATCTGCGATATGGAAAATTTCTTTCATGTTGTAACCAGCCAACCATAAAGTACTAATTAAAGACCCTACAGATACACCAGCGATAGTCTCTAACTCATCTAAATAACCAGCATCTTGTAATGCCCACATAGCACCTAGATATTTAAAGCCTTTCATACCACCTGGTCCTATCACCAGTACATTTGGTTTCCATTCAGAATCCATTTTAAATATTGGGTTTCTTTTATTGAGTCTGATCTTTGAAGATCAGACTTATAGTGTTTTTAAATGTTAGCTTTAACATAATCTATAATGTCTGTAATTTGTTTATCATAAGAGACGCCAGGTGTTTTTGCCATATTAAGGTAACAACGACCGACTAGAATTGCACCTGGTTGATCCAGACCATTTGCACTTAATAGAATGTATGCACGTTCCGAAAATGCTTTACGGATCTCAAAATCTCGATCGGATTCAGCGTCATCCCGAGTTACCAGTAACGATGAACTAGGAGCAGTCATTATAGGTACTGGCGCTGTTCGTAATCTAGCTCTGAGGTTCATCAGGATAATTCCAAGTTGATTATCATCCTTGGAGCCTTGTTGTTTTATTTGTTTGTCACCGGTACTCAACAGTACAGATTTGAGATCGTCATTCTGTGTAAATTTAGCGGTGATCGCTTTGGTTAACACCGCTAATTTAACAGTTTTCCAATCAGATCTCGGTTTCAGCCCAGCATCCTTAAAACTTCGAATTACCGTGCCGATAGTAAAAGCGTCATACGCTGGAACTTTTGGGTCTAGTTTAGATCCACCAATTCTACCAGATTTTTGATTGCCCAACGCCATTTTCTTATTCTGAGTGTTAGCTGCTCGGATAAAATCAATATACTTGGTACCGGTTTCACCCAGAGTCACATACTTCTGGGATTGAAAATATTCTTCAACCGAACTCCAATTTCTACCATCTAATTTTAATTTTAGCTCATTCTTGTATCTAGATTTCTGATTACTAATATCCCATAGATTACTGAATTCACCATATTGATCTTTAGGTTTGTCAAATTGTATATCAGTACTGACCGGTGGCATCGTTTGTGTGACCGGTGGCATCGTCTGTGGGTCTTCGTCTTCGTCTTCTTCTAATAGCAGTTCTTGCATTATTTGTTCGTCGTACTCATCTTCGTTTTCTGGGATGTCAGAATGAATTGGATGATCTAATTCCTGTTCTATAGTCCCGATAAGTTGTGTTTGAATATCTGTTAAAATCGGTTCGTCTTCGTCAGACCATTCATCTGATCGTTCTTCAGATGAATACGATTTCTCAGATTCAGTGTCTGAACTTTCCCATTCATCATCATAATACTCGGAATCTGACATTTTGATTATGGCATACAAGGCTTAATGTAATAATCAAATTCAATTAATTATTACATTAAGCGTTTCCAACAAAATCTAAAGTTCTGCTATTTTCAAAATATGGACAAACTGGGGGACCCGACAACAATAGCAGCAGGAGCTGGTATTGTTGTGGCCGTCGGTGGGTTAATACATACAAATAATAAAATTAGCGAGATCAGGCGAGATTTGGATGAAGTTACTGGTCATCTAGCAACAACTATCGGTGAGAAAGGTTCTATAGAACGAATCAAAAGTAATGTTGAGCAGCTAGGAAAAGCTGTGCAAGCTTTAAGTATAAACATTCGAGAAGTCGCAAATGTAATTAATTCTGAACATGAACTCAGAAATAGACAATTTACTTCAATCTTGTCATTTATGGAGACAGTGGGTGAAGTGCCATCCGATACTTCAGACTTACTAACAAAGAAGATTCAATTTTCAACCCATCCTGTACCACATCGTGAAACAACGTTTCACGATGAAATCGGTAGTATCAGAGGTAAATCTTCAATCGAGACACCATCAAATCGACGAGAAGTCCTTCGCGGTTTAGGTATTGGCTAACTTATAAAAACCGATCCAAGGATCGGTTTTGTATTTTAACGTGTTGAACGCTTAGACGATAACAGAATAATTATGGCTAACAGGATAACAGCGCCAACTATTGCAAAAGGTATCCAATTAAGCTCATCGGTTTCTGATTCATATTTACATTCGACAGTCTCTCTGAATATTTCCTCTTTCCACGCTTTACTTTTACTTGGTTCATCGTCGTCTTCAAACAGTACTAAATCATTCCGTTTAATGATATTTGGATGAAATACATACGATTGTAATGACTCACTTTCGATACATTTAGTCAAAAAATGATCAGTTGCTAGCGGTGTGGGTAATTTGGCTAACAACTTTTGAATACATTCTTTAGTTATAATGTATGCATATTTACACAACGGATGTTTAGATTCAAATAATCCGTTATAAACTTTCTTGTAACGACCACAACTATCTTGACATTTACCTAAATATAGAATGTCAAAATTATCACCATGTGCACTATAGAATTCTAACAGTTTTGTATTCAAGCTAGACGGGTCAAAATTAGTAACAGCGGTATCTTCAAGAATCAAAGCTGATTCAAAATCTTGATCGGCTAATTTTTGCCAAACCTCGACGTGGGCCATTAGCGATGACATTTCAGATCTAGTCATTGATGATGGTAATTGGATTATATGGTCATAACCACTAACATCATTCAGCTCATCTGCATTTCTAGTCGTATGTACTTCATACTTTAAAGCAAGTATATTAACAATACTAGATTCTGGCAGCTCGGATTCTGAAGTTATAATGTAACATTTATCGAACGGATACTTAGGCATATCTATTTTTGGAGTTATACCGTTACTTTGAGTAACTGTTATAATTGGTTTCACGACAGTATTGTCGTGAAATTTAAGACTTTAGATAGAAGTATCTGTAGAAATCGGTGGTGGCATACTAGCATCACCGATAGCACTCATACTACCTGCAGTATACTGACTTGTAGAATCAGTTCTCTCCTCTGATCTTGGCTCTTCACCGATATCTTCCAGAGCTGATAGTTGAGCCTTAAATGAGTTAGCCATTTCTGGGAATGCTGCTTTTAATCTCATTACAGTATCTAGTTGTGGCAATCGCTGTTCTATAGGTTTAGCCCATAGAACAACAATGCTCTTAACTTTGATTTGCAGGCTGGGTTTGGCAGACACATAGATCTTCTTTATGTAGAAGTTAGGTACCAGTGCCATCACAATGTTCTTTTGGAGTACCGACCATTCAATGAGATTACCATCGAGACCGATAAATTTAGTACGATCGGTACTACCATCTTTACTGCTTTCCCAATTAAGTAATTTCACAAACATCGTTGACTTGTCCTCAAGTGGATTTCCTGTAAAATCATCAGTCGGGGTATATACTTTATTTTTGTAACCACACATCCTAAGTTCTCTATCGGTCTCGGCGCTGAAATCAGGTAGTTTAACAAAAGCTTTGTTAGCTTCGATAAACTTTCCGGTTCTACGCCAAAAATTAGTGAACCATTCTTTAAACGATTTAGCCTGAGCGTCATATACCGGTTCATCAGATGGTGACATACCACCAGGAGACCGAAATGACAACTTTAAGGAATACGACATTTTACCACCCATGAGTCTACCAGTGATACCGCCATAACTCATCATGGGTGGACCTTCAACATAAAAATGTTCCGGTTTTACCAGATCAGGATTGGCACCGGGACAATAAAGAACTGGTATATCGTAATACGTACCGGTTTCTTTAATTTCGTTTCCAAAATCGTCTTTACCAATAGATTCGTAGGTTTTGGGTTCGGGAGGTCCTGATAAAATTTCGGTGTCGATATTGATACCGCTCCAAATTATAGACTTATAACCAGCTCCGGAAGAAGCTGGGGTCGATTTAACAACAGTACCAGGTACTAATGGTGTCGATGACGGGACTGTTGCAGTCGGCAAAGTAGCTCCAGGTGTTGGCAGATTAACAGTGCCAGCAGGTGGCAGCGTGCTCGAAGGGGGAAGTTGGGCGCTCATGTTTCTTTTAGTTGGGTTCTTTGACTTGGGTTTTTGAGTTGTGATTTTTATCACATACTATTTATACAAAACATCAATTTGCAAGTTATAACAAAGATATAACTTGCAAATTATATGTATGGAAATTCAAGATGTGGTATTAATTGTAACAATCGTGATTGTTATCATAATCACGGTATTAGTGATTGTATTATGGAGATTCATATTTGATAACGATCAGCGCTATGGTAATTGGGAACAACAACCACCTACTGAATGTATTATGAAAGGTGAAAGTTGTGTTGATGGTGGTACTCAAACTGTTACTGAAATATGTAATCCAACTGAACGGGGCGTTGGCTGTTTGAACGATCAGGGTAAACAGGTATATGGTACTAGAACCATAATCAGAGACTGTCAACCGGTATGTCAAGCTAGTGTATTTGAGTTAGTAGATACTTCTCCATGTATTATTGAAGGAATACCACCAACACAATGTGTTCTACCTGGAACTACAGGAACTAGAACCAGTACTAGCGAGTGTAAGGTTAATGAGACTGACGGAGCTAACATGTGTACTCGAGTTGAAATTGTACCCATAATTGGTCCGACTGGAGAAGCTGGGATTGGTGATAGATTAGTAGTATATCAACCTGGTGATACTATTACCGAAACCGCAAATTGCACCGATTATGTTAACCCCATTTGTGGTTCGTGGATATTTGAAGAACTTCCGCCTATTAATACTAGTATTTGTCAGGCTAACTCTACAATTTTTCTGAGAGATATGTGTACGTTAGGTGATATGATTCCAAGTATATCTAGTACCCTGATTGAAGGTTATATAACTGAAGATCTGCAATGTTCTACAGGCAATACTGACACTAGTACGGATAGTACACCTAATTGTATCGACTTATTGCCTCCAGAGTGTAGTGATGTAATGGTTGACCCGTCGTCGGTAGCTGCTGGTATCTTTGATCCTAAATTCTTAGGGGTTCAATGTTCGGGTATTAATTCTAGCTCTACCGTACCTACGTGTCTTGGGTTATGCAGAAAGCAAATATCAGACCCGTCAGTATTCTCGTCAGTTGCCGGTGGCAGCTTTAACGAGCTGTTAACAGCTTTAGTATATATACAGATCCCAACTAGAGGTTATTTAAACGTCGAGCAGAGTCCGCCGGTTGACGAGTTGTCAGTTGTCCACCGAGATACAATCCCATTTGCTACCGTTAATAACAATATCTCGCCGTTGCAACTGATTGATCTACGAGCTACCGATGGTAGAGATTGTGCTGATGAAGAACGACAATTTGCTACTAGTTGTCTGTTACGATTTGCATACAGATCTCAAATAGACTCACACACAGTGTCATGTCAGATTGCTATTACTCAAAGTTCAGATTACGTTGGATGGATGATAAGAGATCCTGTAGGTAGCTGTACTCCTAAATGGATTAGAATGCAGACTGAATATGGCGCTGAAGGCGTACTCTCAAAAGACGTACCCGAGTTCAATGTTGTCAAGACTTCGCCGTTTATACCAGAAAAGGTATCAGGGTTCCCAGCTAATATGTTAGGTACCATGAGAATATCATTAAAAGCATCTGACGGTACTGATCTCGTGGTTCCACTGATAGATATTAATCGAGCTGGTGATGAAATTATTGGTAGTTTTACATTAAATAATGTAGAAGCTTACCTATTCCCACTAGACACTAACTTATCATCCAGGAGTGATCGTTCAGCTGGCAACTGTAATCTCCAATTTGATCCCAACGGCTTTGTGTTTCAGCCACTCGGAGAGTGGGAGATGTAAGTTATGTCAAACCTCAGACTGATCTGAGGTTTTTAAAATAAATTTTGGATGAGAAACTAGTCGGTAGATTTAATATGTAGAAAGGCCAAGAAGTTAAGTTTTATTAAATATTAAGCCAGAGTTGGGGTTGACGATATCCATTCCGAAAATGATTTGAAAATACCATTTGTATTAACACATATACAAATGTTAAGTCTACCGAACGAGATTACCACAATTATTGTCGGATACGTTGGGTCCAATTACAGTACCGTATTGAGGTTGGTATGTAAATCGTTTAAACAACTAGCTCCGAAAGCTTCTAGTAAGTTTCTTACAACTGTGGCCGCCCAAGACGGACACCTTGAGCTGTTACAGTGGGCTAGAAAGAATGGCTGTCGTTGGTTTGAAATCACATGCGAGGTCGCTGCTAGAGGTGGACATCTTGAGGTTTTACAGTGGGCTAGGAGTAAGGGGTGTCCTTGGGATGAGGAAACATGCTATGCTGCTGCTCAAGGCGGACAGCTTGAAGTCTTACAGTGGGCTAGGAGTAAGGGGTGTCTTTGGGACGAGAGGACATGCGAGGCAGCTGCTGAAGGTGGACACCTTGAGGTCTTACAGTGGGCTAGGAATAACGGCTGTCCTTGGGATAAGGACACATGCTGGGCCGCTGCTGAAGGTGGACACCTTGAGGTTTTACAGTGGGCTAGAAGTCAGGAGTGTCCTTGGGACGAAAATACATGCAGTGCCGCTGCTCGAG
>Ga0114923_10001366_pt1 | contig 17015 bp, 23 predicted proteins | sample SumtaG_FD_89578 | JGI IMG/M metagenome (GOLD analysis project Ga0114923, IMG submission 89578) | Deep subsurface microbial communities from Indian Ocean to uncover new lineages of life (NeLLi) - Sumatra_00157 metaG | ecosystem: Environmental > Aquatic > Marine > Oceanic > Sediment | place: near...
ATGGTAACGTTTTACATAGGCAAAGAAACAGACCCTGTTGTAATTACTGCCGACGATAAAGAAGGGACTGAAGCCACGGCGGTTTTAATGCCGATGAAATTGTAAAACATTTATAAATCCTGGAGGCTTCGGCCTCCTTTTTTTTTTGGAGGTTTATTATGAAAAGACAAAACCTAAAAAAAATGGCTACCAATGAACGCATTCAATTTTTCCGTAAAGAATTGGGATTGACTCAACTTGAAATGGGAGCCAAGATAGGTAAAAATCGCCAGTGGCTTGCCAACCTGGAAAATCGGCGCCCTTTATCTGTAGCCAACGCTTTTATATTGGCGGACTTTTTTAAAATCTCTTTGGACTTATTATTGCGCGGTAAAAAATGAAAATTGAGGATGCTGAAATAATCAGGGAAGCTAAAAGAGCCATAAACGGAGAGTGGGAATATTTTATTACCCCTTCATTTTTGAAGATCATCAAGCGCCTGATTTTCCTGGCGGAAAAATATCTTGAAACTAAAAAAACGCGGAGTAAAGAATGAGAATTGAACGCGAACATAACGAGCAAGTCATGGTAATTTCCTGGTGCGAATTGAACAAAGAAAAATACCCTTGTTTGGGTAGAATTTACGCGATCCCAAATATGGGCAAACATCATGTTTCTTTTCGAGTCAAACAGGCCAAGGAGGGCCTTAAAAAGGGAATGCTGGACCTATGCTTGCCGTTCCCGATAAAAGATTTCACAGTTGGGGAAATAATTGGCAGCGGTCATTTTTTCGTAAAATGCGGTCTCTATATTGAAATGAAGATCAGGCCAAACGGCCTTTCACCTGAACAAAAGGAATGGAAAGACTATTTTAATTCCATTGGCTATGAAGCCGTGGTTGCCTGGTCGGCGGACCAGGCTATTGAAATTATAAAAAAATATGTAAACCCTGATGAAAAAAAATGGAGGGATTTTTTATGTTAGATATTGAAGCAACAATTCTTTGGCCTATTACGACAAGTTTGATCGCCGTTATATTTGCTACATCTTTATGGCTAAGACAAAACATAAAACTCAAAACATGGCAAAAAAGAGTTGAAATTTATGAAAAAATTGCTCTAAATTTTCACGTCATGCAAAACTCAAGTATGGCCTTATCAGAATATATTGGCAAAATGGACAGGGAAAACTGGCAAAAATTAGACCCAGAGCAAATTGTTTTTTATAGAAAAGCAATGGCAGAATCATTTCTCGAATTAAAAGAACACAATCAAAGTATGTCTTTTATTATCAATAAGGATATACATTTAGCATTGAAGAATTTTATTTATCAAAACAATCAAAAGATATATAACGCTACAAAGTTTAATGATTTTGTTGAAATAAATCAAATTATTGAAAAGGCTCAAGGGAAATTTATTGAAAAGTCTTCAGAAGCTTTAAAAGAATAATGATAACAAATAGTCAATTATCTTGACATTTAGTCAATTTTATAAATAATATACTTGTTCTTTTCATAGGTTTACCTCCCTTTGCCTTCGGCGGTTCTCAAAGAGCCGCCGGAGACATTGAGAACAAATATTATTTAAGGCTTGAATGTTTTGGGCGTTCATTTTGAACATGCAGGTTCAACGGATGTAACCATCACCAATCCCCGCGATATTCTTTATATCAGGGGGAATGAAACCACTGATGGAAGCATCCGTTTTCATTTCTTAGGCGAAGCAGGAGAAACGGAAGCGCATATTGAATTAAGAGGAGATGATACGCCTCAATCGCCAGGAGTTTGGAATGATACGGGCCTTGTTTTCTCAGGGGGTTCAATTAATTTGGGCCGTGATTTACGCGCAACCGCTGTTGGGAAATTCCTTGCAAGTTTAAACGCTTCATCCGATCCCCTCATTGATCCACGCTCTATCTATCCCAATTTTGAATATACTCCCGCCGTAGGTACGCAAGACAACCCAACTTCCCTGCCTCCTAAAACGGGCTTTCCTATTATGCCCGTTCTTAAACCAGAACTTTTCCAGGTTTTCCCATTGCCAAGTGTGAGTGAGGATTTAGCGACTTCGCATACCATTACGTTTCCTACCTTATCTGAAAGAGTAATATTTTCTACAACGCATCAAACTGGAGTAACAGCCCCAACCGCTGAAGTGGAAGTTACCTATACAGACAATGGCGTTGTGATAAACCGTTTTAGAATTCCCTCTTCAAATGCCACCAAACGCATTCTTTTCAATTCTCTTTTCAGAGGATTTCGGATTTGGCGGCGCAAATATTCTCCAAACATTTACAAGCGCCAATGCGTTTTCTCTTAGAAAAAATGCAGCCGGAGATTTTGTCACTACTCAAGACGGTTGGTTGCAAAAAACCGTTGATATCATTTTAGAAGAATTTGTAATTACAGATGATCTTTCTCTTTTATTTACCAATCCGACTGAAGGTGATCCCATTGGTAATGATCCTTTTTTTATTGTAAATAATCGGTTCCCTTGATGACAAATAGATTTCACAGAAATTTAATCGACTTTGATAATCATGCTGTAACGGCAAAAACCTACGCCACAATTGCGGCCAGGGATACCGATACTGCATTTCATGGAGCTGCTGCAAATGTAAATAAGGTTGTGAGGGTTGATGATAATGGAACCCCTGATAATGCAATTGCATATTATTTGCTCGTTTCTACCGCTCCCATTTGGCTGGAAGTCACCAACACTTCAGTTGATGAATTTATTGAACTGATCGATACTCCTCCTACCTATACAGGGCAAGCCGGAAAAGTTCTCCAGGTAAACGCAACCCCCGATGCGGTTGAATTTTCCGATACATTGATAATTGACGAAGCCGCTAAGAGAGCAAAATTAGGATTTACCGGAACGGCTTTAGCCAAACTGCATATTGAAAATACCGCCGTATCAGATTTAGGAATTTTTATACAAGGAATTACAGCTCAATCCGCGAATATGCTGCAAATCGAAGATGCGGCTGCGGCAACAATGTTTTCCATTGGAAATCAAGGGGCGACATTATTTCAAAATACAATGGATTCATCAAATGGTTTTGAAGTTAAAGATGCTGCGAGCGCTTCTATTTTAAATATTGATACATCATCGACAGATAAAACAGTCACGGTTAGTAAGGATTTTACAGTAGCAGCGGCCACCCTTTTTGTTGATCAAAGTGAGTTAAATGTAAAGATAGGTTTTACGGGAACGGGAAACGCAAAACTTCATATTAAACCAGATAGCGTTACAAAAGCTGGTATTCAATTGGATGCGCCTACAGGGTCCACCGCCGAGTTGTTGACAATTACTGAAGACCTCATTGGTAATCCCTTGCTCATAATGAATAACAAAGGGAAAACATCTTTTGAAAATTCAGTAGATTCATCAAGCGGATTCCAAATTTTTAAAGCCAATGATGGAACTGCAATTTTCAATGTTGATACAGCGAATAAACGTATTGGAATAATCACAAATTTCCCTACTCACACATTGCACGTATTTGCTAAAACTGCCACCACCTCCTCTTTTGGAGACGCAATCTTTATTGATTCGTCTTTTGTAGAAGGTGTTTTGATAAATTTTCAGGGTATTGGCGCGGTTGGTCACTTCCAGGGAGGTATTTTTTTCCAGGGGCGCAACTCTTTTTACAATCCCGCGACTGATAGTTATCACAGAAATACAGCCACCGAATCAAGTTTAACAGAATGGACAGGTACCGGAGAGTTTAAGATTAGAACTGCTCCAGCCGGGACCGCTGATACAGATTTTACTCCCGACACCGTTTTGACAATTTCTAATACCGGACAAACCATTTTTCAAAATTCTACCGATTCAACCACAGGATTTCAAATCCTTGATGCTGATGGTGGAACCCCCATTTTTAATGTTGATACCACAAATGAATTTGTTGGAATTGGTTTAAATAATCCGGCGGTTAAATTGGATATAGTCGGATCGGAATTAATTACCGGATCGGCTAATTCTAGAACGTTGGAATTGAATTCGGTAACAGGTTCTTTATTACTGAATCGGCTTACTGAAGCACAAAGAGACGCGCTTACCCCCGTTATTGGGATGTTGATTTTTAATACGACTGCCAATGAGGTCCAGCAATATAACGGAACCTGGGTAGGCGCTTCACAATTTGATACCTTTCTGGAATTAACGGATACTCCAGCTTCTTATTCAGGGCAAGCCGGAAATGTTGTCCAGGTAAATGTTGGCGAAACCGCGCTTGAATTTGGACAAGCATTAAGAACAACTGATTCGCCTACCTTTGCAAATCTAACAATTTCAAGCGACTTAACGGTTGATACAAATACTCTTTTTGTGGATTCCGGTAATGACAATGTAAATATAGGTTTTGTAAGCGCAGGGTCTGCGAAACTTCATATTAAAACAATAGCGGCGGCAAAAGTAGGTTTGCAAATTGAAGGCTTTACTGCCCAAACAGGAAATTTGTTAAACATTGTCGATGTGGGAGCGACCAATTCATTATTTTCATTCTCAGCAGTTGGCCATTTTGCAAATAAAAATACTTCAGATAATACTGCCGCATTTAATGTTAAATCTGTGGATGATACTACCGTTTTCAATATCAGCACAATTACGAAAACAGTTACAATCCCTGATTTAGAAATCACAATTGACCTGAATCTTGATGGAGCAATTGAGGATAGATTAAATTCAAAAGGCACACTCGGACAAGTTTTATCCAGCACAGGAACCCAAACGGAATGGATAGATAAAGTCAATACATTTCTTGATTTGTCGGATACTCCCGCCAGTTATACATCTCAGGCCGGAAATGTTGTCCAGGTGAATGCTAGAGCAACCGCGCTTGAGTTTGGCCAGGATTTGAATATAACCGCAAATGTAACCTTTAATCAATTAACGCTGGCTCAAAATCTATTCGTCAATGTGGATGTATTATTTGTTAGCGGTGTGGGAAATACTGTTGGCATAAATACAAGCGCAGCCACTCAAGAATTGCATGTGGTAGGGAACGCAAGACTCACAGGAGCTTTTTTTGATTCCAATAATTCTGCCGGGACAATGAATCAAGTTTTATCAAGTACGATTACCGGAACAGATTGGATAGATGTTGTTGGAGATGTTACCGCCGTTGGAACGCCTGTTGATAATCAACTGGCAATATGGACAGGGCCAACTTCAATTGAGGGTGTCAACGCATTAAGATTTGTATCAGGCGCTAATCCGACATTAGTTCTTGAACCAAACGCAACAACAGCAACGGCTGGATTAACAGATTTAACGATTTTCCAAGGAACTGGAACCACCACAAAAGGATTGACCTTATCAGGAAGCGCCCCAACTACTTCTACAACTGTTGATGGAGTCTCTTTATTTTTAGGAAATACTGGAGGAGCGGGAGGAGTACAACAATTATTTATTTCTGCGCAGAATGATCTGAATGATGCGGCGGCAAGCGCTATAAGAGTTGTTACGGGTCTATTGGTTCCAAATATATCAGGCATAAACCCGACTTCCTCTGTTGCTAAAAATATATCGTTAGGATCGCCTGGGAACAATGTCGGTATTGGTTTTATAATAACGGACGCTACAACTCAAACCACTTTAGATGGAGTGAAACTTTTTATAAAAAGTGGAACGACCACAAATGTTGGTCTGGTAACTCAGGGAGAAGTAAGTCAAACAGCCGATCTATTTCAAGCGAGAAATTCATCCGCTGTTAGTTTAGTCAAGATAGAAGAAGATGGCGACATTATTGTAAGCGCTGTCGGTAGTAGTTCTGGAACGCCAAGAAAATTACAAATGCTTAATGGGCCAGGTGAGTTTAACCAATTTTTATTTGGCGGCGTCACCGGAATGCAATCTGCCAATGGTCATGGTTTGGATATTTTTGCATTTCATACCATAAGGATTTTTGGCGATACAACTGCTGGCATCCCACCTTTTTCAATAGTATCAGATGTAGGCGTTCAAATAATAAATACGATTGTTTCAGACCCCGCTGTTGTCATTGATGGGGCTGCCGCTCAAACAGGTTCGTTATTGCAATTCAGGACTAGCGTTCCCGCAGTTCTATCAGAGTTTGACGAAGCCGGGAAATTAGTTGTTGGGGGAACCAAACTTGTGACGGCAGCGGATAGGTCAATGCTGGATGTAAGGGGCAGCGTTGCTTTTGAAAGAGTGGCAACAGCGGTAAGCGTTAGCACAGTCGATGAAGTATTTATTGGTGTTACGGCGGTTCCGGTTACGGTAACAATATCAACAGCAGATGTTGTGGCGGGTAGAATATTTATAATCAAAGATGAATCGGGGTCAGCAACCAACCCTAACCCAATCACAATTGACACGCAGGGATCAGAATTGATTGATGGAGTGGCCAGCGTCCAGATAACCGCTGCCTTTGGCGTTGTCCGACTTTACAGTAATGGAACAAACTTATTTTCATGGTGATTTAAAATGAGCGGTGCAAATTTTAATATAACTGACTTAATTCCTTCGCGTCAGGGTTTTAACATAAGAGAAGTTCACACCCTGGCCGATCTGCCAACTGCCAGTGGAGGGTTTAGGGATTTCCCTTTGAATGAGGCGTTAGATATCAGGGGAACTATTTTTGAGTCGAATGTCTGGAGATGGCCTGACGAATCATTTATTTTTATTTGGACAAAATATTCAAATCAGGCGACCATTTTTTATACAGGCGCAGATACATTCATTCAATGTGCAGGGCAAGCCGGAACTACTATCTTTAGAAATACAAATATTTTTGGAACCAGTTCCGCTTCGACAGCAAAGGTTTTTGATCTCACAGCAAGTTTAAATGTTGGTCCGGCAAGTTTTGGAGTTCAAGATACTGCATTTGTCGGCTTTCCTGGAGGGGCAAGATATAATAATTTCCCGAATGGAATTATCAGGGGAATGGTTTGGTTTAATAATGTGTTTGCATCCACAGTGAGCGAAAGTTTAATCATGCAAAATTGTGGCGTTTTTGAACTGGGCGGTCAGTTGATGATAGGGATCGGCAATACGAATCAACCCTTATCATCTATTTTTGGAGCGGCAACAGCACAGGGGAGAATCCATGATACTGATTGGAATGTGCCCGGCGCTCAATCAGGCATTTATTTGGGTTCAAATATCACGCCCTTTGCGGCTATGGGAACTTTTGCTGTAAGCCAACCAGGTACAGGAACATTTTTTAAGACTCAGCAATTCGGCGCATTTCAAAGCGTTGCCGATGGATCAACCACCGGAACAGTAGATTCTGTTTCCGGGAGGGTCACGGCATTTGGAACCTTTGCGGTATTTAATGTGGGAGCTTCAACTACCCCAGTAGAGGAGGATATTATTAATCATGTGGGATTTGCGGAAGCCAGTTACAACGGAAAATTTAAAGTTCATAGGGTTGACGCTGACAATAATTATCAGATAGCCCTGTTCCCATTTCAACAACCTGTCATACAAACAGGCGCCACCACAGGTGGAACATGGGATCGCGAATACACCCTTATGAATTCGTCTGATACCTCCGAATTGAGATTAGGATTTGGAGTAGAAATACAGAATAGCTCTGACAGTTTTTATGACGGCGTTCATACCGTCCATGAACTTGTCGCAAATGTAAGTTTTTCAATTCAAGCTGATTTTCAAGGTTCAACATCCGTCACTGGAGATTTTACAGTCAAATCTTTAGATGAAACAAATATCCAGGTGGATGTAGACCGAGCGGGAGCGCAAAAATCTAGCAAAACAATTGCCCTTGGCGCCGTGAACTCAAGGGCAACGGGCATGTCCGAAGAAACAGCCATAACCTCAAATACCTATACGGTATTAAATGTAAGCGGATTTATTGGAAATATAGTGATTGAAAGATTTCAACTTACGGATACGACCTTAGGAATATACACTTATACAGGTCAAAACAAATTTCAGGGATTTGTGAGCGGAGCTATCAGCGCTGTTAAATCAGGGGCCGAACAAAGTTATAGATTTGCAATGTCATTAAATGGGGGCGTTCCGCTTTTTACGGCAATTGCATCAACAGCAATCACTAGCGTTATTGATTCTCCCACATCCCCAGGAACGGCTAGATTTGTTCATGCTGGTACGTCTCCTCCAGTTGGCAGCATTGCGACTACTACAGGCTTCACCGTAGACACACTTTATAATACAAGGGAACTTGTAACATTTTCTGACGCAACAAATTTTGAATTAAATGGGGTAGCGTTTAGCGCAACCGATACGGGAAATTATACAGCCGCTGCCGCAAATTTTATTCTGATGGCTGTTAAGTCAACAGAGGTTACGGTTCCGCTTTTATTTATGGCTCAATTGGAAACAGGCGACACAATACAAATCATGGTTGCCGGAGAAGGAACCGGAACCAATATTAATATCACTGATTTTACATTCGGCGTATTTTAAAAAAAGGAGAATTATTTTATGAAAGTAATAGACGCTATAAATTTAGTTGATCAGGTTTGGAAACAGGTTCCTTTGGTTGAAGAAGTTAACGCGAAAGTTAAAGAAGCGATTCAGGCAATAAGAGATTTCCACGAAAAACATAAAGAAAAAGAAGCGGAGTAAATTATGCCAAAACACCAAAACGGAACTACACGAAAACGCAAAAAGAAAAAGAAAGGAAAATGAAATGTCCAAAGAATCAATTGGCGGTTTCAGTTGGGCGCTTTATGAAATGGATGAAGGCCACAAACTTTATAGAAGGTTTTGGAAAAATTGGCAATATGTAAAACTCCACAATTCTATGGATAGTGAAGAAGTAAATTGTTCTTATTATTATTTTTCTCCTGAACCTGGATTGACAATACCCTGGACCCCTTCACAGGAAGATTTGAGAGCGCAGGATTGGGAAATCGTATTGAAATGTAGGAACTGCGGGAAATAATTAAAAAAATGATTGGAGGTATCATGGCTGATTTTAGTCAAGCGTTAAAAGATTTGAAGCTCGCAGGTCAGGTTAAAAGAACATCATGGACTGGCCCCATTAATTTTATTGTAATGTTTGGCGCAATTGATGAATCGGGTTCGCCACCAAATACAATAATGCAAGATATTGATGGTTTGCCAGCTACCCTTTGGGGTCCATCCAACGCTGATATATGCGCGGAAGATTGGGAGATTGTTTCTTAATGGCCGAACCTGAAAGAGGCGTACCTTATGATTTCTTTATTCCTTTGCTGGATTTTGGGACCGGGGAATTTGTGGACAACCCTACAATAGTTGCGGGTGATTTTAAGGTTTCAAAAGATGGAGGGATATTTGCAAATTTAAATACTCTTCCGGTTGCAGCGCCTTCAGGATCGAGCAGCATCAAAGTTAATTTGAGCGCGGGAGAAATGACCGCCGATAAAATAGTTGTTGAAGCGGTTGATCAGACAATACCTATTCCCGAATGGCGCGATGTTTTTACTTTTATTGATTGCCCGACGATCATCCCAATTCCTGAAAGTGTAGCAAAGATTCTTGATATTCTTGAAGGCGATCATATTGAGAGAAGCAATAGGGTTATTATCAACAAGAAAAATACGACAACAGCGGTTTTGGATAAAAAGATTTTCGGAAGTTTACTCAAAAGCAATGTTGTCATACGAACTACGGAGCAACCGTAATATGTTTGGTCATTTGATGTATTTGCATTGGGGATTGATAAATAGAATTTTAAATCTCGCTGGATTTACCCTGGCTCGTGACAATACCAAAGGTCTGCGCCGATCATCCGGCAATAGAGTATTAAGGAGGTAAAATGGTAGCTCAAGTAAATGGAATTGTAAGTGGATTGGTTGCTACAAGATGGTTTGATAATGCCGCTATACCTACCAATCAAGGTAATGTGGTCCAAGATGTAAACTGGTTTCCCAATGATTTAACACCCAGTCAGGAAGCGAGAAAAAGATTTGCTTTGGATGATGATTTTACTGTGGTTAAACATACACTTCAAATACAGGTAAATGGAGCTGGCGTTATAGCGACAGTCATCTTGAAATTAACATCTCAAGATACACCTACGCCAACAGTAAATTTCTCAAAAAGTATTTTACTCAATGGTGGCGTAGCTTTAGCCGAAGAAGCGGGGAGTCAATTCGATATAATATTAGTGAAAGGGGCAAGTTATAACATCCAGCACAACGCAGGTGGAACAATAAATCCTTCAGTTTTTATCACCGAATCATTTAATGTAGATATTTAAAATGGCAAACATAGCCGGATATCCTAGCGCCGTAATAAGTGGGAGTCCTGGTAAAAGCGGAAGAATCAATATGGCAAACATAGCCGGATATCCTAGCGCCGTAATATCAGGAACTCCTGGGAAAAGTGGAAGAATTCAAGGATTTGAAATTACAAGCCCTTTAGAACTGACCAATATTATTGGATGGTGGGATGCAGGTCAAGGAATAACGCTCAATGGCTCTGATGTTTCTGATTGGGCGGATCAGAGCGTAAATGCAAATAACCTTGCTCAAACAACAGGCAGCAAACAACCACTATTTGTCGATCCAGGTGGTGTTCCACCTCTTGTTCGCTTTGATAAAGCCACATCGGAAAGCATGCTCACATCAGGTTTTGCTGGTGGTCCTTTATTGCAACCCAACACCGTAATGATTGTTTGCAAAAAGAATTCTGGCTCGGATGGTTCTACTTTAACAGATGGGATTGCTCCAGGGACAACAAGAAACGCTATATTAGATTTATCAGGAGATTTCGGTATATTTGCAGGAGACATTTTAAGTTCTTTGAAGCCAATTGATCAGGTTAAAAGAATAATTGTCGCTATTTTCGATATGACGGTTAGCGCTATGTATTTTGATGGAGGCGCTGCGGAAATAGTAGGAAATGCTTCAGGCGCAAACTGGAATGGTTTAACTTTATGTTCAAGATTTAGTGATACTGGTTTTGCTGATTATGATGTTTGGGAAATAACTGCTTATAATAAAAGGTTATCTGTCAATGAACTTAATCAATTAGGAAGATTCCTTGCGAACAAACATAGCTTAACCTGGACGACAATCCCATAATGTCATTACCTATTTTTGGAGCGGGAAATAAAAAAAATTCTGGTCAGAGAATACTCGGCGGCTCAAGTATGCCCAAAGAGAAACGGATGGATGATATTAAATTAAGTTCGCGTAAAGCAAAATCGAATATGGAGTCTCTTACAACCAGAGATGATGCAGGAAAAAAAATTGCTGGAAGAACTACCCCATAATTTATTTTTTATGAGGTTTGCAATTGAAGGCAAAATAATTCCCATTTAAACATGTTATAGCACAACTTGTAATAAGGCAACAAAGAAATGCTAAACAAATTAGTCATCATTCAAAAAGGCGAATCGCTTCCGTTCAAGTTTGATCGAGGGGGCGTGTCCATTGAGGATTGGGTTTGTGTCATTAAGGTGAAGCAAAAACCAGTTGATGTCGCAACCATCGATAGAGTCATAACTTCGGATGATGATCAGGCGTTTAGCGGATTTCTCACAAAGACGGAGACAAATTTATTGATTGAGGGTCTTTGGTATTTGACCGGGATATTGACCAACGCCGGGACGGATGAACAAGAGGAAATACCAGTTCGGTTCAGAGTAACCAAAACCTGGTCAGTACCCTAAGGAGATAATTATGCCACTCGTAAAGCCGCGTAAAGGAGCTTCAAAGAAACAGAGGCGCAAGGTTGCTTCTACAAACATAGGACGCGAGATCAGGGCTGGCGTTCCTAATAAGCAAGCTATCGCTATTGGTTTAAGTGTTGCAGGTTTGAGCAGAAAGAACAATAAACGGAAGAGAAGGAAAAAATAAGATCAGAGGTCTGACTCTATTGCAAACAGCAATGAATCAGCAATAAATTATGCCATTTCAACCAGGACAATCAGGTAATCCAGACGGTCGCAAGATAGGTTCTAAAAACAAACGAACCTTGAACGGCGAAGAATTGTGCGAGTCCAACGACTTCAACTCAATGTTATTTCTTATCACAGTCGCTAAGGATGAAAGCCTGGAGATGTCGTTCAGGTTGAAGGCTGCGATTGAAATAAATGGCTGCATGTTCCCTAAGCTCAAGGCTGTTGAACATACAGGTATCGACGGCGAGCCTCTTCAAAATAAGTATGTAGTTGAAATTGTTGACGCTCCTAAGAGACAAGACAGTGAAGAGGAGTCCAATGACAGTCCTTGACTATAACCAGGTTAGTTGGCAATTACCGCGCAAGATGGAAAGGATATTGACCTCAAAGGCGCGGATCGTCGTCATTGTGGGCGGTCGTAGTTCCGGCAAGTCTGAAGGCCTGGGTAGAGTGGTATTGATCAAAGCTGATTCTGAAGGCGCTGACGTTCTTTGTGGGCGCGAGTATCAAAACTCTATTGATGATTCTGTCCACAAGCTGTTGAAGGGTTTGATTGATAAGAATCATTTGGTTGGCGTGGACGTTACTGAAAAGAAGATCGATTTCCACAATGGCGCTGAAATAAGGTTCAAGGGTTTCGCCAGGAACTCCAGCGCTGTCAGGTCTGCGCAAGGGTTTAAATACTCCTGGATAGAAGAGGCGCAAGATTTGTCTGAAGATTCGATTGACCTGTTGTTGCCCACGATTAGAGCGGAAGGATCGCAATTGCTCTTTACTGCCAATCCTATGGCCTCTAATGACCCCTTCAGTAAACGCTTCATCACTCCATTTAAGAAACATCTTGATCGGTACGGTTTCTTTGAAGATGAAATGCACTTGATCATCAAAATGAATTGGACGGACAACCCCTGGCATGGCGAGTTGGAAACGCAAAGGTTGTGGGATAAGGCTCACATGCCGAGGGCCAAGTACGATCACATTTGGGAAGGCGAGTTTAATGATTCAGTAGAGGATGCAATTATCCAGGCGGAATGGTTTGATGCGGCTATCGATGCGCATCTAAAGCTTGGCTTTAAACCTAGAGGCGCAATTGTCCTGGCGCATGATCCTTCTGATACTGGCGCTGTTTCAAAAGGTCTTTGTCTCCGGCATGGCTCGGTAATTTTAGATATTAAGGAAATGGTAAATGGAGACGCTAACGAGGGTTGCGATTGGGCAACAGAGTACGCCATATCGCACAAGATTGATCTCTTTGTGTGGGATTGTGATGGCCTGGGTGTCTCTCTTAAAAGGCAGGTTGCTGACGCTTTTGACGGTAAACGCATCCAATATGAAATGTTCAAAGGCTCTGAATCTCCCATTAATCCTGAAGATTATTATTTGCCGGATGAACGGATTGAATATGGCAGCTCCCGTAAGAACAAGGAGACGTTCAGGAATAAACGCGCTCAATATTATTGGATGCTTCGCGACAGATTCTATAACGCCTATCGCGCTATTGAAAAGAAGCAGTATGTCGATCCTGATTTGTTAATCAGCGTTTCATCCAAGATTGATTGTCTTCAGCAATTCCGCTCTGAAGTTTGCCGTATTCCAAAGAAAGCTAATCCCAACGGCTTCATTCAGATTATGAACAAGCAGGAAATGAAAACCAAGTTGAAGATTGAGTCTCCCAACCTTGCTGATTCGGCAATGATGTCGCTGCAAATGCCCGTTATTAAAGAAAAGATCGACTATAGGCCCATTTATATACCTAATTTAAAAAGGCTGTGAAATGACTGTTTTAACTTCAGCATCAGCAGTAACTAATCCCCCGTCTATATCCGGTTCGGACCAGGAGAAGCTCGATAATTTTATGAATGAAATTATTATTGACGCTGAACTGACGGAAGATCAACGCGACAAGGCCAACGAAGATATGCGGTTTGTTGGCGTTACTGGCGGGATGTGGGAGGGATTTTTAGATAATCAGTTCCAGGATAGAACCAAGCTTGAGTTTGACACGATATCCAATCACTTGAACAGGTTCATCGGGCAATGGAATTTAAACAGGATCGGAGTTGATTTCCGGCCTGATGATTCTAAAACTTCTGATGAAGACGCTGAATTGTTGAATGGAATGTATCGAGCTGACTATATGGACGGCTCCGGCAAGTTGTCGGTTGATAATGCGGTTGATGAAGTGGCTACCTGCGGAATGGGACACTTTAAAATTGCCGCTAAGTTTGAGGATGAAGGCGATCCTGAAAACGATCTGCAAAGAATTGAATGGAGGCCAATCTATAATTCTTTCAATACAGTCTTTTGGGATAGCTCGGCAAAGAGAATAGATAAACGGGATGCAAGAAGAGTCACAGTCTTGGAACAATTCACGCCTGATTCATTTGAAGCTGCTTATCCAGGTAAAGAACCTGTGAGCGCTTTTGCTCCTGATACGCGGGAGTTTTTTAACTTTGAATCTGATCGGGTTGACATTGTTTATGTTGCGACACGCTATGAAATTGTAGATAAAAAAGAATTTGTTTACAAATATACCAATACTGCCACGGATCAAATAGAAATTTATAAAGAAGATGACCATGGACTGATCAAAGCTGAATTGAAAAGCGATATCCATAGAAAGTTTGTCAGAAAACGCAAGGTGAAAACTCAAGCAGTATGGAAGTCAGTTTTTTCTGGTCTTGAATTTCTTGAATCGCGTCAAAGAATGGCTGGCAAATTCCTTCCTATCGTTGCGATATATGGTTATCGATCATACGTTGATGGCGTGGAGTGGTATTACGGGTTGGTAAGGAAACTAAAAGATGCCGCTCGGCTTTTCAATATGCAGGTTAGTCAATTGGCGGAAAACTCCGCATCAGCAGGGCAAGAAGTGCCCATATTTGACCCTGATCAAATGCCGGGACCCGTAGCAGACACATGGGCCGATAAGAACAACAAACCCTACCTATTAGCGAAAGCCGTACGCGATAAAGACGGGACGCTTATTCATAGCGGACCATTGGGCTATTCAAGACCTCCACAGTTGGATGGTTCCACTGAAAAACTCATGGCAATTGTGCCCGCGTATATCGAATCAGTTACGGGTGGCGCTCCTCAAGAGATAATCGATCCCAAAGTGAGCGGCAAAGCCATTAGAGCGATTCAGAAACGACAAGACCTAAATACCCAGGTAATTAATGACAATATTGCAAACGCTATTGCTTGGTCTGGAGAAATTTATCAGTCTCAAGCCGCTGATATTTACAACGTCAAAAGAATGATAAGAACTCAAGGTATTGACGGAACAGATGGGCGCCAGGATTTGTTGAAAATGGTAATGGATGAACAAACCGGAAGACTTGTGCAGTCAAATAATTTAAGAGGCAAGAAGTTTAGAGTGTATCCCGATATTGGTCCTCAATATGAAACCATGCGCGAAGAAAAGGTTGAAGACCTGAAAGGGATCATTGAGATGATGGCTACGGTTCCTGGCGGTGAAAGTTATATTCCGCCTATGCTCTCGACGCTAATCGACAATATGGTTGGCCCTGGCATGAAGGCGCTGAAGAAATTGAATCGCAGGAATATGTTGGTCCAGGGGCTGGTTGAACCTGAAACGGATGAAGAAAAGGAATTTATGGCGGAACTCCAGGAGCCAAAGGAAGACCCACAAGCAGAGTTGGTTGCTTCGCTCTCCAAACAAGCTGAATCTGAAGGCGAGAAATTCCTTGCTGAAGGGAGAAATCTTGATTCTAAATCTATTGATAACGTTGCGTCTGCTCAGAAGAAAGGCGCTGAAACCAGGAAGATCATTTCAGAAACTGAAAACGCTGAAGAGAATGCTCTCTTTGAAATTCAGAAAGAGAATAGGCGATTGGCGCAAGCGTTGCCATTTTAATAGCAACAAAGGAGAGAAGGATGACAAATACACAAATAAAGATATTCCAGGATGTTAACGCTCCGATGCTTGAATCCAGAATCCAGAAATGGTTGAAAGCTGATCCGTCTCCTAATCTTGAAATTCAAAAAGTCCAGGCAACGTCTTGTATTACCCATCAACAACCAGATTGGCCTACTGTGACGGTTATCATCTGGTATCAAGATATTTGATTGTTTCACGTGAAACGCAAGAAAATATTGACATAAAGTCAATATGGTTTATTATATTTGCATGATTTTATAAGGAGTAAAGGATATGCCTTTTCAAAGAGAAGCAATACACGCTAATGGAAGCGGAAAATCCAACCTGGACAACGGCGGGAATTTATGGGTTTACAGCCCAACTAACGGCGACAGTTTAGCGACGATTGAAGGCGCCAATTTTTTCTTGCCTTTCCAAGAAGCTTTGGAAGTTAATGATCTTATTTTAATTGCAATAGGCTCTTCCACACTTACCCATTCAGCGGTTAGTGTGTCAAACGCAACCACTTTAACTATAGTCTCTCCGCTAGTGGGGGTTTCAGTTGATTCTCTTGTTGATACTCCTGGCCCAATTTCTTTGCTTTCGAGACTCACCGAAATCACAACGACAGGGGCGCAAGCTTATACCTTGGCTAATGGTACACCTGGTCAATTTAAAGCCGTGGCTTTGGTTGTCGATGGAGGAACAGCGACTATTACAGGCGGAACAGATGTTTTTATAGATGGAGCAACTACCGGAAATACCATAGTAATGGCTGATGTAAATGATCAATTTGATCTTTTATTTATCAGTTCAAATAAGTGGATGGTCCAGGCAACAAATGGAGTAGTTGTAACGACAGTTTAAGAATGTTTATTTTAATCAGCTTATCGGAGCGTAAAACCGAGGGACGCTTTGTCCACACTCTTAATCCATGAAGAGGTAAATAAAATGGCGGAAGTTAAAGCGGAATCTGAACCGGAAATTGAAGTTCCTGAAAAAGTTGAACCAGTTGAATCTGAATCGACGGATGAAGAAACAACTAAACCAGAGGTAGAACAACCGCCTCCAGGAATTGAAGTTACCAGGGACAGAAAGGGGTCGCTCCCTAAAGGCAACAGAGGTGGATTAAACAAGCGTTTCAATAAGCTTAATGCGCGTAATGCCGCCACTGCCGAAGAAAGAGACGCGGCAAATTCTAAGCTTGGTGTTGTGGAGAAGAAAAACGAAATTCTCCAAATGCAGATTGACCAAATGAGATCGAGCGAAAAGCTTTTTAAAAAGCCAAACGCCGATA
>Ga0114923_10001367_pt1 | contig 17014 bp, 26 predicted proteins | sample SumtaG_FD_89578 | JGI IMG/M metagenome (GOLD analysis project Ga0114923, IMG submission 89578) | Deep subsurface microbial communities from Indian Ocean to uncover new lineages of life (NeLLi) - Sumatra_00157 metaG | ecosystem: Environmental > Aquatic > Marine > Oceanic > Sediment | place: near...
CCGAAAATGAAATGATGCGGCTCTTCGATGATGATGTGTCGATTGCTGGATCACAGGCCATTGACAGTCTGGGAACGGTATGGGGAGCAAGATGGGCGAAGATGTTCTTTACGCCTTTGCAGTTTGCGAGCAAATACAATGTGCCAGGTACTCAGGAGTTTCTTGAGTTTACCAAGCAATGGTGGGCACGCAAGAGAATCTTAACAGACGCTCCGGCACAGCTAGCACAGGAGATTCAACTGCTGGGTCGGAGAGATCAGATAAAACTTAGCGAGGCTGTGTTGAAGATTTCCATTGAATCGGATGAAGCCGGTCGGAAGCTCACACCAGAAGAACAACAGAAAGTATTCAAAGAGGTAGGGATAGAGAACGACGACGCTCTGATTAAGCTCTGGAAGAGGATGAATGATTCTTTCCAAGACGTGATTGTCGACTTGAGAACGGGGCTGGAAACGATCGCCATTAGAACCCAAGGACAAAGAGAAGGTGAGCCAATGACTCGCGACGCCGCTCAGTCTTTGCAGAGACAGTATGCTAAAGCCAAGGTGGGTACAGCTGCTGACAGAAAAGCGATGTGGCAGACTCTTGGTGTTCCGACCATGTTGAGGCTGGACGAAATCGACACGGAGATGAATCAGTTAGAGAATCGAAATTACTTCCCAAGGATGAGGTTCGGTAACTGGGCTATCACCATCAGAGCTAAGAAGGATTTAAATGTAGATGGTAAGAGCTTTAAAGGGCCAGGTAAGTCCAGACGAGGAGAGGTTGTTTACTTTGAGACCTTTCAGGATACCTTCTCTCAAGTACAAGCCTTTGAGCAACTGAAGAAACAGTTTGGAGAGAACAGCTTCCAGATGCAGCTCGGAAAGATTTCGGAGAGTGAGTTCCATTTTATGGGAGTTATCAGTCCGCAATTGTATGAGGACTTGCGGATGAAGATTCCAGACATGACTGAGACTCAGAAGGAAGTCTTGAGGGAATTGTATTTCAAGCAGGCTCCGGGTAGGAGTTTTCTCAGGCATCTAACCAAGAGAAAGGGAATTGACGGATACTCTGAAGATGTGTTGAGAGTGTACGCGAGCTACATGATGAACGTAGCAAATCATATTGCCCGTGTGGAATACCACATGGACATGAATGAACAGATCAATGTCATTGGTGATAACGCTGCGAGAACTACCCCAGATGCGAGGGTTGCTGGAATTGTCAGGGAGTATTATGAGGATCAGTATAACTATCTGATGAATCCCAAGAACGACTTAGCTCACCTTCGAACAGTAGGATTTCTATGGTATCTCGGAGCCAACGTAAAATCTGCTGTGGTGAACTTAACGCAGGTCCCCATGGTTGCATATCCGTATTTGGCGAGTAAGTACGGAGACGCTCGGTCAAGTGGAGCAATTTTGAATGCCATGCAGCTCGTAACGAGGAAAATTCGGAATGGCGAGGTGATGCCCCCAGAGCTGCGGAAGCAATTAGAGCGAGCTGTGCGCGAAGGTTTTGTTGACGAATCTCGAGCCACAGAGCTTGCTGGACTAGCGGAACAGACGACACTTCAACGTCTAATTCCAGAGAATCGAACAGGTCGTGCAATAAGCAACGCCAGCTTCTACGGAGCATTTCTGTTTCAAAAAGCTGAGCGGTGGAATCGAGAAGTGACATTTATCGCGGCCTATAATCTCGCCAAGCAGAACGGAGTGACGAGCCAAGAGGAGGCGTACAAGGCAGGCCGTGAAGCTGTCCAGACAGCCATGTTTGAATACGCCAAGTGGAACAGACCTGCGTTCATGAGAGGAAAGAAATCAGTATTCTTCCTGTTCTGGCAATACATGCAAGGCATGGCATTCATGGCATTTGGCGGTGCTGGACAAGGCGCAGCAATGCGTCTATGGATGATGTTGTTACTGGCTGGTGGCCTGCAAGGGCTACCATTTGCCGAAAACATTCTGGACTTATTAGACTTCGTGGGTACTCAGACGAAACAACGGCTTGGTATGAAAGACCCGAGAGTCGACCTCCGGAATGACCTCCGCGCACTAGCCAGAGAAATAACGGATCGCCCTGACATGATAATGCACGGACTGTCCAGATATTATGGCCTTGGGCCTTTACACTTGTTAAATATGTTCGAGATTCCCGTGCCCAATGTAGACATATCAGGGAGTATTTCAGTCGGTCGAATTCTTCCCGGTACTGATGATTTGCTTTCACCGGATAGAGATCCTTCCGCGAAACTTGGTCGGACGATCGCTGATATAGCTGGGCCGGTAGCTGGAATACCTTACCAGATCTGGAGGGCTGCATTAGATACTAACCCAGACACATGGAAGGTATGGGAAAGGACTCTGCCGAGCGCCTTCAAGAGTATGTCGACTGCGCTTCGCAGGAGTAATATTGATACTGGCATTCTTCCTCCGGGACGAGGTGAGGAATCGTTCAGAGGCGGAGGTACGTTGGCACAGTTTGATGCACATGACTATGAAGCACGTACAGAAAACCTTGCACAGTTCTTCGGCTTTGCGACGACAAGAGTTAATCAACGATATGAGAGTGACTTCTCTATTGAGAACATGAAGCGATATTGGGCGATTCGAAGAGCGTTGGTCATGGAAAATGTGGCGATAGCCCAGATGGCTGGTGACCCTGAGGTTATCAAGGATGCACAAAAAGCGCTTCGAGACTTTAATGATTCTACTCCTGACGGCGCTCTTCGGATTGATGCGGATCAATTACTACGGAGTCTTGATCAGAGGTTCCGACGGGCAAGTCTGCGCGAGCAAGGGATTCCCAGCGAGTTATTGTATCGTCGGATTGCTCTTGCAATGAGGGAGCTTTATCCCGAGACGGAAGTCGAAATAGAATCGTTGTCCCGGCGGTAGACTCAATAATTAGATCAGCACTAATAAGGCCTTTCGCTGCTCTTTCATACTCTTCGTAAGAACAACGATAGATCATCTGTTTCCATAGTTCTTTCTTGGAAATGCACGAGTCATCTGTTTGCCTTACCATCTCGAACATTTGCATTGAAAGCATTGCGTCGCGGTTATCAGTGATGTGCCTAAAGACATTGATCATCTGGTCTTCGAGTTGAGTGACAAGAAAATCGGCTTGCTCCAAATGACCTTCGTGTATAACCATTTCGTCCGAAACGGCTGCGGCAAGCACCATAGCCACTTTGTGGATGTGAGTCTGCTTACGAGCAAGATAGCCCCCGTAAGTTTCTTTGTCGAGGTGTTCATTGGAGTCTCGCTTCCAATGACGAGCATACCACGCCTGTCCCCATGAGAAAGCTCCAGGTGTAAGATAGTATTCTCCTTGGACAACGGCGATTTTTCGTAAGTCATTGACTAGGTGCCTCCGTAGCGAAGCAAATTCAGCTTTGAACTCGTTCAGTCTAAGGTTTGGATATGCAATAAGGTCTCGTTTGGCGTCGGCGTATACAAATACAGTACGACTGGTGAATCCTCCTCTAATTGCATACTCTGGAAAGTTTTCCTCGAGCCATCCTGGTGTAGTACACCCAAGGAAATTGAGCCATGGATTTCTAATCTCGCTGAGGCCTTCAGCTTTGGTTCTTCTTTTCCATGGTACGTTCCGTCCATCCCAAAGGTCGCATAATACATCGATCATCTCCCGGTTACGCGGGTCGAGAAACGTTCCCAACTCGGATGCTGCAATAGTAAGCGCAGACATAGGTCCGACGTCTTTGACGATCTCTTGAGCTTCAATAAAACTTTCGGTAAGAGCTTGCCAAGTAACGGAGTCAGGGCCAAAGTGAATCGATTCAAGCTCCCGCAAGAGGGACATACCAACTCCAAGTGTAGTGGATTTGGATACAATTCCGGGCGGGGCGACAAGGATAATAAAGAAATTTGGTTTCCACTTAAAGTAGCCCATATCGATCCACACTTTTCCACGAAGTGCACCGGCGACTGTGCCAATCGCTGTCCACATGTGAAACAAGTCCGGTGCCTCCATATGCTTCGTATACTCGACATATCCCATCACCCAATTTGGTATGTTTCGATTCATCAATACGGACAAAACAAAGATTCATTCTCCCACGGGACGCTGACGCAATCCCCCCATGACTTCTTAGAGCAGGTTATGTCGACTCCAATATATAGTGGATCGTCGTATGGAACGAGGATCGTTAGAGCGTCACGGATTTCTGGTCGTCTGCGGTAGAATGAATGTTTGAATTGTCCGACTATACTGTCATGGACTTGGATTTGTGTGATTATGTCTGGGTGTTGTTCGAGGTTGTTAAGTCCTTCGTTGATGACCCTAGCGACGGTGGATTGGGGTATCCACGCCAGAGCTTCAGGAAGTATTCCTTCCACGCGTCCGAAGTAACGGATTTTGAATCCGAACTTGTTGGAGACTGTTCGTGTGGTCTGCAATTGACGTTCAATCCGGCGCTGCCACTTTGGGATACCAGGATGAGCAGAGAACCATTTCCGCTGGAAAGCTTCCGCCAGGTGGACAGTAGTGCCCAGAGTGCGCGCAAGAGTCCTGGGTTTCCCAGCATAGTTTGTAAGGTGAACCCCGGCCTTTGCGAGAACTCTACCGTGAGGGGTGGTTTTTCCAAAGATAGCCTTGGCGTTCTCGTCGTGTAGATCAGCGTTTGGGTCTCGAAAGATTGCTTTGAGTTCTTCATCGTCGGCCTCCCATGCCACGACTTGTGCATCGGCTTGTTGTAAGTCCGCGTCAAACATTGTATATCCCGGGTCCGGTATGAACCACTTGCGGACATTAGGTTTGTCGAAATTATCCATCTTCGTCACAGACAAGAAGGAAAAAGATAATCCAAAAGAGTATCCAAAAAGCTTCCACTATTTCTCACTCCAGAAGGTGATGCCATAGGCGTCGGCTAACGACCCGCAAGGGCACTGAGCAATCAGTGTGGAGAATAAGTCTATTTGGGATCTGGGAAGAAAGAATCGGTTGAATCCGAAGCCTGCTGCTCCTCTTCTTTTTTTCTCGATGTCTTCAACATCCTCGACCTTTCCATCCGTATTAATGCAACCCGTATAGCAATTGCTACTGGGGATGATCCGACCATCGGCGCTTGCGAGAATCGCCATACCGGCTGCGAGGGCATAAGAACCTCCTGCGAGTGGATAGTTGTAAGGTGTTTCTAAACGGAGATTTATGTCCGCACAATCCATATCGAGTTCCATTAGATCGCTGAGCTTGCGTATTGCTGAGACGACCGGGCCGAAGGTCTTTGGGAAGGAGCTAGTGACCTTGCCCTTCAGATAGAGATGCCCTTCGCCGCCGGGAATTACTCGGGCCGTGATGGAGAACTTCTCCGGTTTGTCTTGAAGGACTACGATGCCGTGGGCGGTTGCCATTATGGTCTCCCTTGCTGGATAAGCACCTCAAGTCTTCTGACAATTTGATTAAGACCCTCAAGGATTGCGTTCTGACAGTCTTCATCTTTGATGTCGTCGAGACTGTTGTCTATGCACTCGACTCGTTCGAGTAGCTCTTGGACTTTTTCGGTGTTTTGTTCGAGAGCATCGACGACTTTAGTAAGGAACTCTATTACTGCTTCTTCTGCTATGTTCATGATCACTCCTTCTTTTTTGGAATGTTCTGCATGTTAGTGCCAAAGCCAAAAGCATCTTTGCTTGTTGACCACCTGAATGTTTCTGCTCCACTGACGTTGATAGAACAGCGGAACCGACCGTCGGTGTCTAAGGGGGAATCTGCAAACGTGGACTTATATACGCCAAGTGACCGAAACTCGCGTATTGCTTGCAGGACAGGCCGAAAGATCGGTTCCACTGAAGTGCACCATTCAGCGACAGCTTCTTTATTTGCAGTTAAATGCCGCTTCTTGTTTACTATTCGGTACTTTGGAGGGAGCTTGAATATCTTGTAGGCTAGAGTCATCATCTTGGTGGAGCTGACTCCCTTCGGTCCGAAGATATTGAAGCCTCCTAAGAGGTCTGTTATGTAATCTCTGAGCTGCAGTATGGCTTCGAAGAGTTCTACTGAGATTTTTGCTTTGAGTGGTTTGTTTACGTTGACGCCACGGAGCATCATGTTGAAGGCTGTGGCGTTGGTTTGAAGTTGGAAGGCGTATTGAGCTTTGAGGCCGAAGGTTTCTATTACAGCATCCAGGTTTCTGTTGGCTTCGAAGGTAGCTACACAATCCTTGCAGTTGTATATCCACAGTTGTTCCTCTCCTACTCTGACATCCCACTCTTTGGACTCGTCCTTCCAGTATCGGTGATAACGACAGTAAATTGAGGATAGAAAATCCAGACCCTTCTGAGTTCCGGGCATCGCACAGTGATGTTTGAGCATGGTATCGTCACTAAGTCTGGACCGAATCCCATATTGTCGTGCAAAATATTGCATATCATAGATGAAATTTTGTCCAATGATATGAGCATTAGGATGAGTAAGTATTTCTCGCATTTTGAGAACAATGTTTAGTTCCTCCTCTAAATCCCAATAACCTGCAGGATTCTCCACACAGAGTATAGGAATGCAAATGGCATGGCGATCAGAGTCAGCAAAGCCCACACAGGCAATTTGGCGATTACGAGTTTCAATGTCAACCGCAAGTCGGACTCGTCTTCTAGATAGATCAGATGAAATCTTATCCAACCAAACAATACAATCACCATAACTAGGTCTAATAAGGAAATCATAGTCTGGCTCCTTCCACGGACGATTAGCCCGCTTGAAATCTTCTAGGCTTATCCATCTCCATTGCCAGACTCGCATGACGGCGGCTGGGTGGTAGGTGGGGAGGGTTTTGAAAGATACATCATCAATGTTGCCTTCCATTTGTGAACCGCGCCAACGTGTGATACCCCATTCACCAGTACAGGCCCAAAGTGCAGTGTTGCCAAGTGCGATGACGATATCTGGATCGGTTTCGATAATTTCTCTGCGGAGATTCTCAATTCCCTCGAGCAATACGGGCATAGCCCACTTGCCTCTATGGAATACTGCTCCATCCTGGACTCCTCGTTTCTTACTTGATCTGAAGAATTCATCTATCCTGTTCCCCGGTGGTCGTTGCATGGTTACGTTGGTATAGCGGCAGGACTCTGCTGGAATGCCAGATTCGTTCAGCATCTTCATAAGTTCCTGCCCGGACACGCCCACGAAAGGGACGCCAGCGGTTACTTCCTGGCGTCCCGGTGCCTCCCCAACTATAAGGAACTTAGCTGGTTGAGGGCCTCGTGGGCGGACGATCAAAGCTGGCCCCAAGAATCCGTTAAAGCATTGAGCTTGGTGTTCAGCTCGTTTTGATAGTAGACGGCACGTTCAAGCTCAGCCATGATGCCGGTAATCTCTGGGACTTTCTCGTTGCTGGGTGACGGCTCGTCGATTGGATTGATTCCAGTGAGCCTAACACAGCTGTCTCTTTGAATAAGAATTAACTCGTTGAGGCGAGCGTTGTTCTTCTCGAACTGTGATACCAACTCAGCAAGTTTGCCCTGTTGGATGGGGCGAGATTGTGCTGCTTGGCTTGCCCCAGCTCTCTGTAGTCCAGCTTGTACTTGGTTATCTCCATTCATTTTATTTCCTCCAATCGTTCCACGCACATCGCGTGGTACTTCTCATTTAATTCGATGCCGGTTGCAAATACTTTTTGCTCTTCGGCAGCAGGGAATATCGGGCCCGATCCAGCAAAGAAGTCGAGAACATGATCTCCGGGCAGAGTAGAACGCTTGAGAAGTTCTGAGTATAACTCCACTGGCTTTCCGGCGGGATGTTTGCTATTAGTCTTTTGAGTGATGTTGATGACATCTCGATAGCCCGCCGTGACCCGTCGTCGACCCTTGTTCGCGAAAAGTATGGCTTCATAACAACTACGTGGGCCATGCTCGATGTCGCCATAGCTTCCTGTATTTCCCTTGTCCCATATAATAGGGCGAGGCCATACGTCCCAGCCAGACAATTCAAATTCGACAAAGAGTTCCGTAAACCTTCGAATGTCACAGAAACAATAGAGGTGGGCTTGTTCTGCAGCAAGCTTAAAAGAATGTATGGGCAACCATCGTACAATGGCCCGGAAGTTTTCGAGGCTGTCGTCATACTCGTGGCTATCTGCGTCGAAAGTGTCTGTCTTGTGCGCATCAATTCCATACGGTGGATCGGTGAGAATGGTATGATACTTCCCGGTTTCGAGTTGAACATCGTAGGCGCTCCCCAGTATTAGTCGGTGTTTTGTGGTGGCTCCGTCGAAGACTTTTGCTCTTTTGAGTCGCTCACGATTCGCTAGGTCTTCTCGGATTGCTTTCTTGGCGGTCTTAATATCAGGAGCCGCTGCCACCAAGGGATCATCAAGGAACTCTGAGAGAAGAATAGCATCCGCCACCTCCGCAGCCGGAGTACCCAAGGCCTCGTGACCGAGTATTTCTGTCGCTGTGGCTTTGATGCTTTGGCCTTCACCACTGCTTCTGTCGTAAACTCCTCGTTGATCCACACGGAATGAATGGAGGGCGGCAATCGCTCTTGCTCTTTCTTGCCAAGATAGATTGACTCGTATTGCGTTCTCAGCAAGTTCAGCTTCGTGGAGTTGCTCGGCGGATAGTTCGTCAACCGTGACAAATGGGATGAACCCGCTATCAATATCCTCTCCGTCATGTTTGTATACTCCTTCTAGTTGTGTAACTGCTCTAAGCCTACGCTCACCGGCGACCAAAGTTAGTTGGTCATTCTGGAGAACTATCGGCTGAAGCAGTCCTATCTCTGACGCTATTGAATCCGTCAACTCTTTGAGTGTCCCTTTGTCGAAGTCTCGCCGCTGCCTGTCCTCCGACACGACAACTCTCTGGATCTGTATTGTTTTCATAAAATCTCTCTAGGTCGTGGCGGTATCGCCAGGATAGTCTATCTAAGTGAGCTTCGGTGAAGTCCGGCTTGGGCGTTTTGGTTAGTCCGAAGTGTCTTAATTTGAGGTTCATGTCGAACGTTTGATTGAGGCGTTCGATCTCATTCAAAAGATCCTCAAAGTAAAAGACCTCGGCGGACTTAGGGATACAGTGGTTGGCTTCCCAGAGGTGATGGTCACATTGTGGCTCACGTGTTTCACATACGCAATCGACAAATTCAGACAGAGACATTCCTTTGTAGATACCATGCTCTGTGAATGGGTAGTAGTTTAGATTGTTCGCATAAAGCGAGGCAAGCCGGTCGAATGGGTTTCGAACCAACGAGAAATGGATGATACCCTCCTCCACCTCTCTCATATCAACCGGCCTGCCTCCAAAGGCATATTGGAGCGAGCTACTCGCGGACTTCCGCACAGGATGGTATGCGAGGCTGTCTCGCACCCACACTTTGTAGCGCGCTAAGTCCATTACGCCAGCGCTGCGACCTTGCCAACATTGGCATAGATGATTTCCGGATCGTCCTTCGCTGGGACGTGTTTGACGGAAACGATACACGCTTGGCCGACTAAGGCGTCGAAGGTGAACGATTGTCCAGGCTGGTTCAGACCGGTTGCTTCGCGCAGCCGTCCTAGATTAACGTTCTTGCCCTTGCCCGTGTCGAGCTTTCCATCCAGAAGATCAAGGAACAGGGACTGTCGGATTGTTGGTTCCGGTAAGCCTGTTTCTTCGCGAACGCCTTGGTCATCAATGATGTATGTAACATCAAGGATAGTCCATACTTCGTTTGGATCTTTGGTGGACTGCGTTTGTCGGGCTTCCACACCTTTGATCATAGCCGGATATTCGCCAGCCGGGATCGGCGTGAACTGTGTATCCATCTGGTCACTGGTCTCTTGGGTAAGGAAGGATGCTGGGTCAAATGTGACTGCTGCTTCATTCATTGGTCTTTCTCCATTGGTCAATGATAGGAACAAACGTAGGAGGTTGTTGGTCTTTCCATGGAAGGTTCCTGGCTTTGGTATCTGCTCCGGCTGCGGCTGTCGACCAAGAGAACTTGTCTCCTTCACGGACAGTCATTACAACGTCCGAGAAGAATCGAGGTATCGCTGGGCCTAGCTTTCGACCGAGGGCACTTACCATTAGTTTGATACCGCCAAGCACTTCATCTACTTGTCTGTCAACGTGCGCTGTTAGAATGAAGTGACTCTGAGTACCGAGACATAGCTTGTTGAGGAACTTCTCCTCGTTGTCCATTGCTATGCCCCAATCTGGCAGGGTACGGAGCGGCTTGCCTCCGACCACTAAATCGAGCAGCATAATGTTTAAGCCACTCAGACTATCAAAGACGAATGCTTGGTCTGTTGTAAACAAGTCTACTGGGCCGAACTCTTTGTTACAGCGTTGACACTTGAAGTTAGAACAGACATTGAGTACGTCAATGAACTGGGAGTACGCAGCTTTGTTCAACCCCGGCATCTTTTGTAGGGTAGCTGCGTCGAACTTGTTGACTGCGATAGCGTTCTTCACCATTACGTCCCAGTCTGGTTGGGCTGGAGCGACGTAGTGCCAGTGCACCTTTTCAGGGTCGGTGTCTCCTAAGACCTCCATACCTGGCTCAGTGAAAATGATAAAGACTTCAAGGCCAGCGTCTACTAGAGTACGAATGGCATGGGTCTTACCAGTGCCAGGTGCACCCATTAGTAGAATGTTGACGCCGGGTATCATGTTTCTTCGGCGAACGAGATGACTTCTTCGACCTCGTTGGAGAGTACCTCGACCTGGGTTTCAATCGCGGTGAGGCGCTCGTCGATGTCGAACTCAAGACCGTCGTTGTCGCTGATCTTTGCGGTTATTCCATTGAGGTCGCTAATGACCTCAGTGATTCTTCCGATTGTTTCACTCATGCTGATGTCTCCAAACGGCCTAATAACTCTGAGTAATCAGGCCAGTAACGGACGCTGCGAACTGTTGGGACTCCGGCAGCATCCAATCGGAGTCTATTTTGAAATAATTGCATAAAGTTGTGGATGAGTACTGACTTGGGAGCGTTGTCTAGATACTCCGGGAAGTAATACACATCCATAACTCCATCCCATATTCCATGTTCAGTGGTACGGGCACATTTGGCACACCAAGCTTCCTCAATGCGATGGTAGTCCCCCGGCTCGCAAATAATCCTTCCCCATATCTCTCCACAACTAGGACAAAAGAAGTGATACGAAGGCAGAATTGCTTCGGTAAGCCCTTGCGAGCCGAGGAACTTGTCGTTGACGAAGTAGGCGATCACCTTATCTCTCTTATGACTGGATCCCAGCGAGCATGTTGAAAGTAAACCTTCAAGTAGCCCTCTGGAGCGATACTTTCACATAAAACTTGATACGGACATCCACCATATTGACCGCACCCACCGTTCTCTTGTCCGTATTGCGGCCAGTACCCACTGTGCCACATCTCTACCATGCGCTGAGCGTCGTGGATCAAGCGTTCCTTCCACGCGTCCACAATGTGTGGCGGTCTGTGGACGATTACTTCAGCGAGGTTGTATTTTGTCTTGAGGATCGCGATTCCTCGAATGATAGCACCGACAACCGCGAGGCCATGCTCTTGAGCGCCAACAGTGTATGCGGTAAACTGTGAACGAAGACGCCACTGATTAGCCCAGCTGGGTCCAAGGGAACCTGTTGTCTTATCGTCAAAGATAAAGAGTCCCTTGTTGTATTCAGAAAGCATGTCACATCTTCCGCTGAATAGTAGTGGGTCGCCGGTAATCGGGTGAGGAACTTGCGGGATTTCAATCGTGAAGGAGAACTCGACCCTGGGTTCACCTTGAAACATGGATGGTTTGCAGCTATCTGTTGCAGGGGGGTATTGAAGAGTGTACTCGACCAGTGCTCCAATAAGTCGCTCATAGTTCTTAGCAGACCCTTCAGGAGGTTCGTAGTCTCCGTAGTCGATGATCGCGGCATATATTCCGTCAGCAAGAGAGTTAGATAATCTGTCAGCAAGAGACATCTCTCTATACTTTCCTCCGTAGTAAGAGCGTCGATATGATTCAAGTCCGGCGGCATATGCACTCCCAAATTTGAGGTGCTCGTTGTCTTCTTTTCCGATCCACCCATTGATCTGCTCCCATTCAAACTTACGTGGACATAGAGAGAACGCTTCTCTGATTGATGATGATAAAACCGCTGGAAACTCAGGGGCATGTGCTGCGCTGGTTCCGAAGGTCGGGTTAGTTGTCGAGTTCATTGACGACTCCTGCTATAATGCGAAGCATGGTTATTGGAGCCATTTGCGTCATACGGATTCTAACTTCATGACAGGAATCACATTCTTTAGTGCCGAGCATCGGCGTGGGTTCGGCACACCACTTGCACGGTACTGTTGGTTGGTTAGTGCTCATTGAGTTTCTCCACGAATTTGGACTTTTTAGGTGATAGTTTAAGGACTTTGGATTTGACTGATAGCTCTACTTTCATGAGCTTGTGGTAAAAGGATCTGGTGCGAGGCAGTCCATCTCGAACTGCATAGCGATATTTGTATAGTTCCACTCTGAAGGCAATTGCCTTCTCGTGAGAGGAAAAGACTAGCCTGACTTCTTTGTCGCCAGCCTTTTCGAACATCTTTCGATATTCAGGTGGGTACTCGTTATATCTCACAGCAGATCGCCAAGATCCACTACAACGGAAGGGGCTTTCTTACCCTTCGGTTTCTCCTCTGTATGTGCTTTAATTCTGTCCCCGGTTAGGGACTCAATGGCGGCGCGGAGTTCGTCACGAGAGACTTCCTCGTTTGCAAGAATCTTACGCCGTAGATCATTCAGTTGGTCGGCTGTCGGCATGATTGGGTATCCTTTTGAACGTGTCAGAGTACAGGAAAATAATGGAGGAGGCAAGTGTTTAGTCGACTTTCTTAAGATCCATGAAATCAAGAAGTTCTGTTGCTGTCTTCTCCATACGTGAATGGGACTTTACAAACTCAAACATGCACGGCATATCGATCATGATTGGCCCTTGAAAGGTCATGATCCTCGGGTCAGTGTAGACTGTTGCATCTACCCCTTGTTCGGTCTTGAGCTTGTCTGCCCACTCTTTTGTATGGCAGACGATAAGACCTTTGGTCATTTTAGCAGCCTTTATCAATGCCGCCGTGTTGTGTTGACCACGAGTCTTGTTGTAGATTCGTTCAAGGACGTCAATGAAAGAGATGGACTCACCAATCTTCTTTCGTAGTTTGTCCTTGAGGAACTCCATCTTTGTCATTTTCATCAGAAGAATCCTTCAGTTGGGTCGGGGGGAGGAGCAACCAGAGCCTTACGAGCTTCTTCAATTTCCTTCGCTCGCATTTTCTTTGCCAGGACTGTCCCACGTTCGTGTGAATACTGTTTGTTGTGCTTGCCACGGCCTCGCTTGCCGCTTCGGTTGCCAGTTCGTTTGCTCATAGCAGGTCATCCAGTTCCACAGTTTTGGGCTGCTTGTGGACGGCGGGAACTTCCCCACACGCCCATTTCTGCAGAAGACTCTCAACCAGCTCAGTCCAAGCACCGTACTGTGGCTTCCCGGTTAGAGGGTCGGCTAGCTGAGAGTCTATTTCCGTAACGATAGAGGTTCGAAGCGATAGCTTCTTGTCTATCGGTCGATCTACTAGACGGGGTCTAGGCATATTGATCCCTTACTCGTTGGAGTTTGTCTTGATCACGCTTGTTGAGGGGACGGAGGGTTATGTCTTTTCCAATATAAAGGCCAGTGTCGTCGTTGGCGCTCGGCGTGAGATAACCTCGCCTTGTGGGTTTAATTACCACGAAGCGTCCTACGTCTGCCATTGGTTTGACAATGGCTCCGAGTGCACAGTACCGTGATTCCGGTGGGTCATACCAGACAGAATCTTCCGGGATGTCTGTTATTTCATAGAAGCGTTTTCTGTCCAAGTTGTCATTGTCAGCTTTCATCTTCATACTCCATCATAAACACAAGGTTTTCCTTTGCGCGGGTGATTGCGACATATCGCAAGTTTTCTTCCTGTTTATATTCTTCAGACTCAGGATCTATCCATGGTCCGGGCACGAGGTCAGGCCGGAGAAGGTATGCAACTTTAGCCTCCAGCCCCTTTGCCTTATGAATAGTGCACAGACGTGGCCCAGAGTCGGATCGTAGCAATCGCTCGAGTGCTTGCACCACCTGGCTCTTAATACGAAATTCCTTACAGAAAGGCAGGATACTTCGGGCCTTATCATTGATGCGGTTAATCTTATGGAATAGTTCACGTTCCTCGGCTTCTGCGATTTCTTTCTTGCGCCAGATCTCGATTTCACGGGCTAGATCCTCCGTGTTGACTACGTCAAAGTTCTTGACGAACTTAATAAGCTGCTCGCCAAAGTTGGACATCACCATGCAAGGAACCTTAGCTTTAAGGAACTGTACAGCATAACGAAACATGGGAGCGTTCGTCCGACACATTATGATTGAGTCGGGGTTGATGTCATCTGGATGAATCCCGTCCTCTTCGTGGACTATGGTTCCCTCGGGAGAGTCCTCGTGAAATTCTATCTGTGGCACTATCTCCTGGGCGAGCCGAACGATAGACTTTGCACACCGATAACAGATAGACAAGGGATACTCGGTACAGTCGAACTTAGTGTTGAGTTCTTCCATACTGTTGGTCAGTGCCCCGCGAAAGCCGTAGATCGCTTGTTTGGAGTCTCCAACAGCAATTATCCTCGCACCGCGTTCGGCAAGTTTGCTGAGCATCATATGTTGGATTGGATTCAAGTCCTGGGCTTCATCAACGAACACCGTGTCGTATTGAGGGAATGTCATGTCCCAGAACACAGGCATGTAGAGTTGGTCGTCGAATGTGAAGCTTTCCATTACGTCGAGTGCTTCAGTCCACAGCTCTGCAAGTAGCATTGCAGCGTATGTGATCCTGTTCATCGGCACTTCAGAGTGCTCCACGTAAAACTCAAAGTCCTTGGTGGTTGGAGGCTCCATCAAGCCAGAAGATTTCATGCCGCCGACTAGCTTAATAAGCTCCCATCCCCATTCACGGTACTCTGTTGAGGACATACGGGGTTTTAGAAGTTTGGAGAGCTTCCATTTGTCCAGATCACTCCCAACTGCTTTTCGTTTCAACAAACCATGTCCTAGAGCGTTGAAGGTCTTGCAGTCTGTACCCATCGGAGTCTTTTCTCTCAACTCATCTGCGATACTCTTGTTAAATGCTAGGAATAGCACATCTCCGTGAGCGCGGTTCATTGCTTGGAGAATGGTAAAGGTTTTGCCACTTCCAGCTACGGCTTCGATAGACAGATTGTCTGTCTCCTCTGCTACAGCCTGAAGAATGGCTTCTTGCATTGGACTCAGAATGATCCCAGGAAGTTTCTCTGTAGATCCTTCCTTCATAGAGTCAGGGATTAGTTTATTCATGTCCATAGTAGGCTAAGTTCCTCGCGGCAAAATACATAGTGAAGATTGCCTTTCCGTTTGGGACAGACTTGACTCCTGTCATGATCTCATCCCAGTCATCTCGACCGGCTCTCCATTCCCGGTGGTCATCACTTCTGGAATAATTCCAGTCATGTTGTTCAAGTCTTCTTAGTAACTGGACGGGGTTTTCTGGAACTCCCTTCCGCGATGATGATTCCGTCGCCATTTCTATCCACTCCCAAACTGAGGTATTCCCAAACAACGTCTGCGGGGAGCAGGCGCAATGACTGTAACGAACGGATCATTCGTCTAAACTCTATCCTTCTTCTCGGTTTGCTGGGTTCAGTTTGGGCTGCTCCCAGTTGGTTGAGAAAGGCTAGGCCCACGTCTCGTGGGTGAAGTTTTATTCTGTGTGCCATGTGTGTCCTCCAACTGCTGGATTGCTGCGCGAATGGACGCGCGTTGATAGGACGTCTCCGTGCGTATTCCTTCGAATACTGTATTCTTCAGGCGTACACCCGGAGCCGTCTCTATATACATTATGAAACGATCAAGGTGTCGTAGGTGACTCAGCAGAACGCTCCTGAGTGCTCTGTTTTGTGCGGGTGTCATGTGCTTCCTCGATATATTTGTTGGCGATTTCGATTGCTCGATCCACCCCCAAAATGAATTCCTTCTTGAACAGCTCTCGATCTTCTATTAGTTTCATGTCGAGATACTGCGACGTAGCTTCCATAAGAAGCGCAGCGCAAGCGCCATTGGTTCCATCACCGGTCATGCGCTGAGCAGACAGTTCAATGAGGTTCCCTATGAGGGGCTTCTCATGATCCAAAGTGTTGCGTGTCACGGTGTATGCGAGGCGACAAGCTCTACTGAACAACTCAAAGACTTCTTCCAATGATGGTTGTTCTGTTTCTGGTCTTTTAGTGAGAAGCTCAATAAGCTCCTCTGCGGTTACGACTTTTACATTAGGCGGATTCATCGAATAGGTCTCCTTGGTGGTCTTGGAATAGTTGGGACTCTGCAAGACATGATGGACAGTGCTTTATGTGTATGTGTTTTGCTTCTAGCCGACGCGGAAGATCCGCATGACAAGCTGGAAGGTAGTGCTCATAAACGCTAGCGACTCGGTCTCCGTACTTGTACTGGTCGTAGCGCGTGAGGGTGTCACCGTAGGTCGGAGTTTCGTACCGCCGACCGCAAAGACAAGTCCAGTCCGTCCAGAAAAGGACTACTTCTCTAGCGACTTTGGATTTGCGTGGTGCTCTCAGTAAGTCGTCAAAGGAGATTATGGTAGCTCCTTTGGGTGGGTGCGCTCCCTCTTTCAAGAGATCGCTGAGGTCAAGGTTATCCTTCATGATCCACCTCGTCTATTACAGTAGTCAATTTCAGGTAGATTTTGCGAAGGGTCGAAGCAGTTTCCACATCAGGGATCTGTCCTAATGTAGTCTTGCCTATAAACTTGCGGTAGGCTCTGACTTCTTCCATAGTTAGATTTAAGCATATTCTCTTGTCATCGGTCATGATATTCCCCTACATTATAGAAAGCATTTTGACTGGATCACCGTTGCGGATTTCTAGTCCGACACGGAATAGTTGTCCCGCACGATCATGGATCGAAATAACCTTCTTGTAATAGGCTCTTGTGACTGGAGTGAATAACACTTCACCCTTGCGGACGTCACGTACTTCAAATATAACTCGCATGGTTGTCTCCTTTTGTAA
>Ga0114923_10001368_pt1 | contig 17007 bp, 10 predicted proteins | sample SumtaG_FD_89578 | JGI IMG/M metagenome (GOLD analysis project Ga0114923, IMG submission 89578) | Deep subsurface microbial communities from Indian Ocean to uncover new lineages of life (NeLLi) - Sumatra_00157 metaG | ecosystem: Environmental > Aquatic > Marine > Oceanic > Sediment | place: near...
ACACCACATGGGGGGTATTGCCGCTGTCCAGGCTCATCCGGGGTCTCTGGGTACCGTAAAATTCCAGGTCCACCCAGGGCTGCCATTGACTGTTTCGTTGATTGGGGCGGCGTTGATAAGCAATGGTGTATTCATCGCTTTCTTTGTACTGCCAGACAATGTGGACATAGCTGCTGTCTGCCGCCACATCCGGGTGTTTGGAACGGCCGTTTAAGGGGAAATCTTCAAAACTGATGTTATTGCCGTACTTGCTGATAAACCTGCACCGGGCTGCGTTCCAAAACATAAAGACCACGAACACATTACCTGACTCATCCACGGCAATGCGTAAATCTTCGATGTTTTCGCTGTTGTCTACCTGGCCGAAGGTCATGATGCTAGACCAGGTGCTGCCGTTAAAATAGCGGTATTTGATGACATGGGTGTCCCCGCTCTGATCGGCCCAGGCGGCATGGATGGTGCCGTTGCCGGGGATATCGATTTCCGGTTCATAGGAGTGAGCAGGGGACTCGGAAAGGTTTTTGACAAAGGAAACGTTTCCTGGGCTGCTGTACTTGCTGAGATAGATTTCACTCCTGCCGTTGTTTTCATTCTGGGCCCGGTAAGCAATGTAAATGTCATCACTTGGGCTGATTTTTACTTCCGGTTTGAAATAAGCAAAATTGGCTTCCCCGGCTATTTTTATCAACGTTTCATCCGCACACAGCGGCATGAACATCCAAACAATCACAAAAACTAAAATAAAAATCTTCATTCGTTTTCTCCTACGCGGATGGCATCCGCAACCTAAGAAGGCCCTTCGGGCCATCCTGAAGACTTCTTATAGTGATTGCTTCCATAGTAATATCATTAAAATGTAGTTTGTTAACCATAAATACTGTATTTCGCAACAACTGTTTAGGAAGTCTTCAAACCTACCTCCAAAAACTTTTCACTATTTAATCAAAAGCTTTTGCGGACGTTTCACGGGTGCAGGGGGGCGGTTTTCTCGAAAAGAGCCCCCCTGCCCGCCGGAGGCCGCGCCGCGACCTAGAAGCCGTAGGAAATTCCGAAGAGCAGTTCTGCGCTGTTCATGTTCAGGTCATTGTCTGTATTTTCTATAGTTTTCTTAACCATATTGAATCGCAGCAGCAGTTGTAATGAAAAATTCTGTGACAGGTGGTAATAGGTGCCGCCCAGTATGTTGATTCCGAAGGCCTTATCTTTGACGTTTTCAATGGGGTTGGTGTCTTCGAAGGCGTAGTAGTTGAACCCGGCCCCGGCATAGAAGTCCCACTTTTCAGAGCGTTTGAAAAAGTACCTTAAATCCAGTGAAAGGGGCGTGAATTCAAATTTTAAATCTTCTTCCGCCCACTCGATTGCTGCTGTTTTCGAGCTGATACCGCCGGAGAACCAGATATCCAATTTCTCCGACAGCATAACGGAAATATCCAGACCGACACTCACCATCCGGCCGTAGATATCTTCGAAATTGGAATCGAACATTTTATAGTAACCTACATGGGCACCAATGCGGAATCGATTCAAGAAGGTCTCTCGCTTCATCTTCACGGGCCTCTCTGCCTTAAAAAAGGCATCGATTTTGTATTTTTCTTTTTCCTTCAATATGTAAACATAATACTTTTTGATCCTGAATTTTTCGATAATTCTCAATATACGATTTTTTGCAGCGGCATCGCAGTAAATCTTAATGATGATTGAATCTTCCCGGGTAACTTTTTTAAACCTATCATACCTTAAGGTATCTTTGTTATAGGTTAAGTAATCTAAAAAAGCTTGCACGGCTAGAATGTCTTTGGGCTTTTCCTTTTTCTTAACAACTTTGGGGGGTTTGGGGGGTTTGGGGGGGGTTTTCTTTTCTACTTTTGGTTTTTTTACCGGTTCAGGTTTTATTTTCTTTTCTTTTTTCACGGGTTTTACCGGCGCTTTTCCTTTTTTCCTTTTGACGAATTTTCCTTTTGCTTCATCCATTTCCATGATCTTTATTTTTTTGTTGTTATAAAGACAGGGGAAATCTTCTTTGACCGTTGCCTGCTTGGCCGAAAGAATTTCCGATACGATCATTTCATCGCCAATGGCAAGGCCCTCTAAAACCAGGACATTACCTTTTTCCGTAGGCCCGGTTTTTAAATATGCTTTTTTTGCCAGGTTGCCTTCGGCAATATATACAAAGGGCCCCAGACCGGTATCGTCTTTAAGGAACTTTGCTTCAGGCAGCACAACAACATTTTTGTACTCTTTTAACAGGATGCGAAAATGAGTACTCATAGCGGGCATGATTTGTTTATCTTGATTATCGATAAAGATATTGGTCCCGCCGTCGGCATCTTTTTGCACGACGCCGTCAACCGTTTTTACCAGTTCTTTTACCTTTATTTTTATTTTTTGACCGTTGGTGACTTTATCTGCGTAGGTTGTCAGCGGCATCTTTACCTTATCGATATTAATGATGGTTCCCAGGACAAAACCTTCGCTGATATAGTCGCCCTGGTTTACTTTTAACGCAGCGATCATACCGTCAGCCGGTGAGGTGATGTCGCATTTTTCCAATTGGGCTTCTTTTAGGGCGATCAACTCTTCCGCTTCTTTTATGATCCGTTCGGCCCGTCTTTCAGCTTTTGGAATGCGGACTTTATAGTTTCTATACTTTCTTAATTTATTTTTCCACTGTCTGATTTTAGCCTTTGCCCGGGCGATCTCTTTTTTAATGGGTTCTCTATCGATTACCACAACCACGTCACCTATCTTTACGCTGCTGCCTACGTTTTTTTCAATTGTCTTGACGAGACCGGGAATGGGGCTGGAAAAATCTCCCGATTTCAGGGGTAGAATTTTCTTTTTAAGGTCCTTGAATTGCAGGAAAGTGCCGGCGGGAATTTCCTCTACCAGTACTTTCACTTTACCGGGGCATTTTGGTTTCTTTTCCGCTGCGGCAGCCGCAGTTTCCCCGGAGACACTGGAAGTTGTCAATGAAAAAGTTAAAAGTAGACTTAATATTATACTCATACTCATACTAAGAACGGTGTTCAGTTTCATATAATTCTCCTATTGGTGAAAATGAAATTTAATTTTACCGGTTTCAAAATGTTTAGCCTGACCTACATATTGATTATTAAAGGGGCTTATGTGCCCTTCGACATCCACACTGCGTATGGAATAAACATACTGGACATTTTCCTGTACACCAAAGTAATCCAGGAATTGGTTGACATTGGATTCTACTTCGCCGACATTTACATAATCATCATCGGAAAAGGTGGCGCTTTGTGGTGCTCTCCAGATTTGGTATGATGTAATGTTGGGATACCCGGCATTTGTATTTTGTGGGTTGGGGTCCCAATGAATTTCATTGGCTGGGCGGTCGTAAAAAAGAGTTTTGATGCGCATGGGGGTAACTGAGGTAATGATACCGTTGTAAAGGGCATGGATGTGGATAGTCTTGTTGTTAAGACCGGTTTCACCGGTTTCCGCGGTTATTTTTAAGGTTACATCGACATCCTGGCCATAGGTATTGAATCGGTGGGTAATGGTGGGGCTGGTGATGGTTTCAACAGTACCGTCGCCAAAATCCCATTCGTAACTGGCAATGGTATAATCCGGGTTCAAATTGGCACATTGGGAAGCATCAAAGGTAATATCCGATCCCCAGAAAACAGTATCCGGGTGGGTGAATTCTGTTTCCAGTGTACCGGTGGCGGTAATTGGCGCACTGCTCACCAGCTTGATTGCAGTGTCAAATTCTTGATAGGCGACGGCTGCGATCTCACCGTCAGGCGAAAGGTCCACACTGTCATGAACCACACCCTCAGTATTGGGTATCGGTAAATATCCGCCCCACACACCGTCTTTCTGCCAATTGTAGAAGATACCGCTGCCACCTGAAGAACTACCCAACTGCATAATACAAATAATAGAATTATCCCTGACTTCAAGACCGGCCCAATGATAGAGCTTTAATTTATTGGGATCGGAGACGGTTACAGCTTTGGATAACGTGCCGTCAGGCTGTTCTTTATAGTATTTCAGTTTTTTGATGGTGCCTGTTTTTTTGAACTCGGCAAAGTGATATAATCCATCGCTGCCTACATCGATACGGGATTTCTGGCTGGCCGACGGTTCTTTTGGAAAGGTGATTTGTTGGATCTCACCCTTTGTGCCGCCCAGGCGGTTTTCCCTTTTTTGATACATGATGACATAAGGGAAGCCCACTTTTCGCATCCAGATGAAATGAACGTAATTGTCATCCACGGCAATATCCGGATGTTTTTTCCGGGAACCGGGATTGCCGATATTTTCCATCGGCAGGATCGTATCCCCGTATTTGGCAAAGTACCTGCTTACTACCTGGTGCTCTTCTTGCAGTACCACATGGACATTTCCCATGTTATCCACACCCAGCCTCAAGTCGAAAACTACATCCCCGGGGTGCATATGCAGGGTGCCCAGGGAGACGATGTCGGACCAGGTATTCCCGTCAAGATACCTGTATTTGATATAATGGGTATCCGGGATATTTCGATCATGGGCAACCCAGGCCACATGAACGATACCGTCCGCTGTGACTTCAATGTCCGATTCATACGATTTGTACCGGGGCCAAAAGGTTACGGAATTGGAAACGTTCTCATAGGTCATTTCTTCGCCGTCGTAATGGCATATGTAAATATCCGAGTCGCCTCCAGCGGAATCCTTGTCCCTGTAAGTAATATACACGGCACCGCTAGGGGCAAAGCCGATTTCGGGTTTGTAATACTTATGATTCCCCTGGCCAGCAATGGTAATAGGAGTTTCCCATGCCAGGACAATTCCCGAAGAAATTCCCAAAATAAAAATCAAACCAACAAACAAGCAGATATGATTGAACTTCTTTTTAAATGTTAACATTTTTCTAAAAAACCTCCTACTTTGATGTATATTGAGTTGTTAATTATATCACAAATTAATTATTCCACAAAACATTTTAAGAAATAAAATTCACCCCCCAATAACAAGACCCTAATAAGAATAGACAGTGGATTTTGGAAGCCCAGGACTGCGTCATTATTTTTTTTAAGTTTGCACCCCTGGCAATAATCTCAAATTAATGACTTTTTTCTCTTTTTTCTGGTATACTTCTTTGGATGAGTTATCCAACAGTATTTGATAATCTTGTAGTGAGGCCAGTGCGTAAAGGTGAAGTATCCCGCTGGAATTCCTACCAGAAGTAACACTCGATATTATCATCATGGCCGGGTGAAAGCGGTTTACCTTTATAGCCTTTATAATAGAGCGCGTGAGATATTATGCGGTGATTTAATTCCTTACGATGTGTCGCTACTAAAGGAGAAAAGGAGATTGGCAACGATGATTAAATTCCCTATCGAGAGATTATTATGTAGGATACGAGAGTTTACAGACCCACGGAGTTCACATGGCAAGCGACATCCTTTAGAAACGGTATTATCCATTGTGGTATGTGCGGTTCTGTGTGGCTGTAAGGATTATCGTGGAATCGGATCCTGGTCTCAAAGCCTTTCGCGTGAAGCGTGAAGAGTTAGTTCGTTTTGGCAGTCCTCGCGATACACCGCCCAGTGAACCTACAATCCGCCGGTTGATTCAACGGATAGATGCGGATAAATTCGACAGAAAAATAGGCAATTGGCTTTTAGAACAAAAACTGCTTGAATCGCCGGAGGGTCTCAAAGGGTGTGGTATTGCCATAGATGGCAAAACCGTGCGTGGCAGCCACAATGGTCTCCAAAAAGCCATTAACCTTTTAAGTGCCGTGATACATAAAGAAGGGGTGGTATTTGCCCAAGAAGAGGTGGATGAAAAGAACAATGAGATCAAGCATGTGAAGCCTTTATTTGAGAACGTAACCATAGAAGGCTCAGTAGTGACGGCGGATGCTTTACACACGCAAAAAGAAATTGCCAATTACCTTGTGGAAGAAAAAAAGGCAAACTCCCTTTTTACGTTATAACGTCAAAGACAATCAGCCGACTCTATTGGAGGACATCAAGAGTCTTGATTTAAAAAAAACTCCAAATCCAAACCAGATTACCAAACCACCGATAAAGGACACGGACGTGTAGAAATCCGTCGCATCTGGGTAAGTAATGAACCGGAAGTATACGATTGTTGCGATTTTCCCCAAAGCAAGCAATTTTCTATTGTGGAGCGAGAGGTAAAACGCTATCACCGTGGAAATGTGACCCCATCCGTAGAAATTGCCTACGGAGTAACCAGTATGAAACAAGAAAAAGCCTCGGCTAAACGGTTATTGGAATTGAATCGGGGGCATTGGGAGATAGGAGATAGAGAATAGAGTTCATTGGGTTAGAGATGTCACTTATGATGAAGATCGTTGCCGTATTCGCACTGACAATGGTCCTCGAGTTATGACAACAATCAGAAATTTAGCCATTGGTATTGCAAGGATGATGGGATTTCGATATATTCCCGACGCCAACAGAGCCTTTACTTTTTGTAGTAGTAGAAAAGAAGTTCTGGCATTGTGGGGGCTTTGGTAGATCGCTCGTGCCTGGGAAAAGGTAAAAGTAGAGGAAATGTGGAGTGGTTGGTAGTACAGGATTCAGGAGCTAGGAACAAAAATCCTTCAGAAAACATCAAAACACCTAACTTGCCAAGAATTATGCGGTATCCATAGCAAATGGATATGGTGTAGAATGTAGAAAGAAGAAAGAATGAGAAAAATGAAAAAACACAACAATATAATAGCCGAAAAAGAAAATAAAAATGACGCACCCTTGTTTGGAAGCCAAATAGGCTTGAATTCACAGGTATATACTGATATAATTGGACCTTAAAAAAAAAAATAGGAGTACAGAAAAAGTTCTCTACAACCTGTCATTCTAATGGAGGTGATTATGAAGCTGTCGAAGAGGATTTTCATTTTAGCTCTAATGGTTACGGTTGCGCATTTGAGCCTTTTTTCCATTGATATCAAAGTAGGAGTAAACTTCAATGCCAGTTATTCAGCCGACTTTAAAGATCTTTATGGCGATAACACACGCGGGTTTGAAGTGGCACTTTTTCCACTTACAATTGGGAAAAAATTAAAACTAGGCCTGCATTACAGCACCTTTTCAGCCGACGGAAAACTGCCTGTTACCAGGAACAGCACAGAGCTTTCCTATAACAGGTTGGGCGGGGTTTTACATTTTCTTTTCCTGCAAAAGCGCAGGTTAACCTTTTTTGCAGAAGTATGCGGGGGCCTGGGCCAGGTAAAAGAAAAAAACTACTTGGGGGATGATAAAAAAAACGCGGTCTATGCCTGTCTCGGAGCCGGAGGAGATTATACTTTCTTGAAAAGCGGAAACCTGTCTCTCTCTTCAGGAGTGGGGATTTACTATAATGCGTCAAAGGTGGAAATGGTTTCCAAACCAACGAAAAAGAGTTTAAATTATTTTACACTGAACTGGTTTGTCCGGGTTTCCCTGGCAGGGAAACCAAAAAATTAGAAACCTCCCGGAAGCCAGGAAATGATGAGGAGAATAATATGATCAAGAAAATATTGACAATTATATTTCTAGTCGGAGCTTTATTTACGATTTCCATGGGGATGGAAAGAGATGATTTTGATTTTAAGAAAATTGGGGATCGACCCGCCATTTTTGTGGCACCTGGTTTTAGATACCTGGCTGAGGCAGAAGCAGGGATCAAGTTGAATATTGATCTCAAGTACCACGGTGTTGCCCTGGGGGATGTGAATGGCGATAATTACGATGATATACTGGTTTCCAATATGCTGGGCCCCCATGCATATTATCTTAATAATGGTGATGGAACCTTTACAGACCGGTCTTCAACGCTGCCCAACTATAACTATTATGGCCATGGGATTGTGCTTTTTGATCCTGATAATGATGGAGACCTGGAATTGGTTATTGGCAATGCGTTTTACGAACCTAACCAGTTCTTTTTAAACGACGGGAGTGGGAACTTTACCGAGATGAACGATCGGTTATCGGGTCGGACCGATGGAACCAGGGGGGTGGTGGCCCTGGATTTTAATAACTCCGGCAATATAGGCCTCTATTTTGTTAACTTCTATGTGGCCAATGAGCTTTTTGCTAACCGGGGGGACGGCACCTTTGTGGAAGAGGCCGGGCTTTACAATTGCCAGGATACCAGTGCCACCAAAGAAGGCAGCCAGGGGGTCACCTCTGTGGATTACGACAATGACGGCTTTATGGATATCTATATCAGCCGCTGGAAAAGTTCTATCCCCAACCAACGTAATGTGTTTTACCGGAACCAGGGTAATAGTTTCGTTGATGTGGCTCCCTCTTTAGGCCTAAACCGGGAAGACAATAACGGAGCAGCATTCTCCGATCTCGATAATGACGGATGGAAGGACCTGATCATCTGCTCACACCAGGATAACTTTAGGCTCCGGGTATATAAAAATAATGGTGGGACTTTCTCTGATATCACCAGGACAGCAAATATCATAGCCGGTTCTAATACCGGGTTCTCCGCCATTACCGCCGATCTTAATAATGATGGCTATGAAGACATCATTGTTCCCGGTCATTACTTCAATACACAAATCTATTTTAACATGGGTAATTTTAAATTTACCGGGATGGTTACCGGTATAGAGGAATATTTAGGAGATTCCAGGTCTGTGGCTGTGTTTGACTATGACAATGATGGTGACCAGGATATTGTGATAGTGGGCAAAAAAGCCACGGGTGTACGGTTGTATCAAAACCTGCTCAACCCTGATTCCCTCAGCGGCACCAACTATCTCCAGGTGGTGGTGATGAACCCCAACGGCAGTTACGGCGCCCCTGGAACAAAATTGTATCTTTATTCCAATCGTTGGGTAACGGGAAATCCCGTGAAGTACAAAGAGGTAAAATCCGCTGAAGCCTATTTGAGCCAATCCACACCGGTGACCCATTTCGGACTGGGCAGCACCCAACAGGTATCGATGAACGTGAGATTCTTAACCGGTGAGGAGAAATTCATCCTGGATATAGATGCCAATAACAAATATTATATTGGTTTTCTCCCGGGTATTACCATTACCAGTGCCTGGGTGGTACAGGAAGAAAGTTTCCTTTTTGAAAGTCCTAGGTACCTTAAGTTTGAATTCTCTCCCCTCACCCGGATCGATACGCTAAAGATATATACCAGGGTGAATGGCGGTTGGTCTATCAAAGAGGAACGACAAATAAATAATTGGGAAGACAACCTGATGATAGAGGCTGATGATAATATAGAGGAATACGCATTCCAGTATGAATACAGCAATAATGGAAAAAATTATGTAAGTTTTACCACCTTCTACACCCCGCAGTAGGGACAGGCAAAGAAAAGGTTTTTCATTCCCCCGTACTTCCCGGGCTCTGGGCCCCAGGCTCCATGCTGCCTGGGCTTTATTTTTATATCTTCGTGTTTCTTCATGCTTCACTGTAACTTCGTGGCTAAAATTAGAAGTGCTGTTGTAATGCTTGACAAAAAATAGGTTTTATTGCTACAATTACCCAATGAAATCAGTAAAAATTATTTTATCCCTGTTTATACTGGCACTGCTGTTTTATGGGTGTTCCGATTCGGGAAAAATTGAGAAAAAGTACAATATCATACTCATTGCAGTAGATACATTACGAGCAGATCACCTTCACTGCAGCGGGTACAAATATCAGACCTCCCCTAATCTCGATGCCTTTGCCAAAAAATCCTTACAATTTGACTATGCTTTTTGCCCTATACCTAAAACCTCTGCTTCTTTTGCTTCCATGATGACCGGCCTGCATCCCTTTATCCATAAAACCAAACCCAACCGCGGGTATCTAAAGGAAAACTACCAGACCCTGGCTGAGGTATTAAAATCAAACGGCTATCATACATTTGCAGTGGTGGACAATGCCAATTTATCCAAACATTTCCAGTTTCACCAGGGATTTGATACCTATATCGAAGTCTGGAACGAAATTGAAGACAAACCGGAATCGACTCCATTTATCACCAATAAAGTACTTTCTTTCTTGAAAGAAAAGAAAGATAAACCTTTCTTCTTATGGGCCAATTATATTGAAACCCATGCCCCTTACATGCCCCCGCAGCAATTTGTAGAGGAACGTGCCCGGGGTAGGGATATCCGCAGTATAAAACAGAGAATCCTTCCCAAATTTATGAAGAAAATTATGGAGGCCAACAATACTTATAATGAAGGCCACTACCTGGCACTGTATGACGGGGCGATTCGCTATATAGATGCGGAAGTAGGGAAGATCATCGATGAATTCTTTAAACAAAGTCTTGATAAAAATACAATTTTTATTTTTATCTCAGACCATGGGGAAGAGTTGGGGGAACGGAATTTATTTTATAATCACGGAAACTTAACTTTTACGTCTTCTTCCCGGGTACCGCTGCTCATTCACCTCCCCGGTCAAAAACACCGGCGCATTAAAATCCCGGTCAGTGTGATGGATGTTTACCCTACAATCCTGGGACGGCTGCACCTTGACCTTCCCTATCCTATTCAAGGGGTGGACCTGCTGCGGGCCCAAAAGAATCGATTTCTGTATATAATCGGTCATATCGGTACCCACGCGGTGGTGTATAATAACTTCCAATATGTCAATGTCACTGACAAACTTTCTAAAAAATTGAACCTGGAGCTCAATTATTTCTATGATATTTACAATGATCCTTTTCAACAAAACAATATGTATAAAAAAAACAAAACACGGGCACTGGGTTTGAATGAAAAATATGCGGCTTATTTTGACCGGCACGGTTATTTTGAAAGAATCCGCCGCAGTCGTAAAAAGAAACTCTCTGAAAAAGAAAAGAAAAGCCTCGAAACGCTAGGGTACTTGTAAATAAATCGGAGGTGCAATATAGGTAAAAGAAAAGGAAAACCTGTCTTTCCTATTTTGACTCTTTTGTTGATGGTTTTCTCATTTTAAAATATTCCCCTGCTCGGCTCAATCGGACCTTAACCACATCCACTGCGAATTACGTATTTGTATATAACCCTTTATTCTCACCTTTTAACCGGGATATCAATTTCCAGGTCCAGGCCATGGATAATGGTGGTAACGGCAGTGAATTTACCCCGGTTCAGGAAATAAAATTTAATGAAATCGGTGGTTCCTCTCTGCCCTCACCACCTATCATTTCTCTGCCTCCCTTTATACTTTTTTCAAAATTATAAACGAAAAATGAGAACTTAGTTCGCTTCGCTCACAATTGATTGGAATTATGGAATGTTGGGTTAATGGGGGGAGCACCTAACAGAGGATGGAGATAGGAAGGTGGGAATCTCTTCATTTCATTACTCCTCAACAACCCGCGCCGAAGGCGTTAAAAACCTATTAGGCGACGCGCCTCGTCCCCGAAGGGCACCATCCCATCACCCTAATACCCCAATATTTCATCAAAATTGCTGTAAAGTCAATTCAATCAATTCAAGCCTTGACAAAAAGAGCGTTGCTTTGCTACAATTACCCCATGAAATTATTTAATGTGGCTTTATCTTCGTGTAAAAAAAAAAATAGCTTCTCGTTTCTCTTGTTTTTATTGATTATTTTTCCAGGACTGTTTATGCCGGCAGATATTTTCCCGGATGATTCTACTATTAAAAGGGGAGAAATCTTTGCAGATAATAAACTTTTTAAATATGAAAAAAATTACGATTTTATAAATATCTACGACACCGGAAATAACCTGGTTTTTAGTGCTGCGTGTGAAGAGAAGAATACCATTATAAAAAGTTTCGGATTTAGTAAAACGTATAATTCTTTTTTTGTTTTTAAAGAAAAGTTCAATTCCGATCCAATAAACTTTGAATTGCGTATGGAATTTGAAAATTTCAATATCCCTGTTATTAATCGTTCCGCCACTGCTTTTTATACCCCGGTTCTTGTCGAAAATATCGAGAGTTATGTTATCTATATTTCAGAGGATTCTTCGATTGTTATATACGATCTCGAAAAAAAATTGCCATTACAAAAGATTAAATCAAAAACGCCGGTTATGAGATTATTTAAAAACAAAATCGGTGATAAAGAAATACTGGGATTCCATAAATTTATAGATAAGAAATATAAAAAATTCTTTTTTTATATTGAGGATATCGGAACCGGTAAAATCAATTTTTTCCCCATCGATTTTAAACATAATAAAAAGGAAGAATCGGATTACAAAGATCCAGATGAGGAGAGACCTTTTATACCCACCCCCCCCACACCCGCGATATCTCTTGATTATAAAAAAATTGTCGGTTTTGGAGACAGTATTACATATGGAGTAATTAATCGGGAGCCCTTTCCCGGATTGGGTTATATTCCAAGGCTTCAGCCATTGGTCATCGAGCAATTGTATGATGAGGCTGAAGTGATCAATGAAGGTATTCCAGGTTCAAATACAGACGAAGGTATTCGACGAATAGAACCTGTAATCTTATTACACAAAGGTAAATATCTTTTGTTTCATCTGGGTACAAATGACGTTATTCAATATGACTTACCAACTCCCACGGTTATTGCTAACATTGAGTTTATGATAAATATCGTTTTAAAATACAATATGCAGCCGATACTTACCACCCTCATACCGAGATATGGAGGAACAAGGGAAGAACTTAAAAGATATAGAGGTAAAATAATTTCAGATGGCATTGCAGGATTATCCGAATCTCTAAATATCCCGCTTATCGATCTTTGGGATATTTTTTTAAACTATCCTGAAAGCAAGGGAGGATATTTGTCTTTAATGTCTGATAAGGTACATCCTTCAGAAAAGGGTTATCAATTGATGGCGGAGGAATGGCTTAGATCATTATTAAGTTTACCCCCTAGGGTCCCCAGGGACATTACTGGTTTTATCAATACCGGATACAAGATTACTATCCAATGGCCAGGGAATGTTGAATTAGATTTCAGCCATTACATTCTCAAATTCGGTTATTCCCCGGTCAGCTTGAATCGAACAGTAATGACATCGACTGCCAGTTATACATTTATACATTTCCCCTTACACTCCTCATTTTTCTTGAGAATTTATTTCCGGATTCAAGCCGTTGATAATGCGGGTAATGGTAGTGAATTTACTCCTATAAAGGAAATAAGATTTAACTGAGTTTTCTTTCAGTTTTATGTAAATTTCTTGGCTAATACGTTGTCTATTACATTCACACATTCGGTTCGCCTAGAGTAAATGAACAGCTGCATAAAGGACAATTGATACCGATATCTTTGACATAAAAAATGTTTTCCGGTAGAATATTTCCTTGATGACATTAATGCGTTTTAGGAGTAAACAATGATCGACAAAAGACGATTGAATATAATTTTAATTGGGTTAGTGGTAATTTTTAGCGGTTTCCAGCTCAGGGCAAAACCGGACTTGAAAAATGTTATTATCATATCGGTAGACACCCTGCGGGCAGACCACCTGGGATGTTACGGATACATCTTGAATACATCCCCGGCCATCGATGCTCTTTCCAAAGATGGGGTAGTTTTTTCCAACTGCTGGGCGCTGACACCCTTAACAGCCCCTTCTTTTTCCACCATGCTGACGGCGCTGGCCCCCCACAAACATGGTGCCAAGCGGAACGGTTTGGGCATCTACAAAAAAATCAAAACCCTGCCCCATTTTTTGAAAACGTATGGATACCGAACGGCCGCCGTGATCTCCAATTGGCCCCTGCGTAAGAGATTGATACGGCTTCACCGGGGATTTGATACCTACTATCAAGTGTTTACCAAAAAACGATATTGGGGAATCATGAATTCCGAAGGCCAGGCACCCGCGGTAAATCGAAAGGTGATTGAGTGGTTAGAAAAAAATCATGGCAAACGATTTTTTTTATGGGTTCAATACACAGACCCGCACGCCCCATATATTCTACATAAAAAATTCACCTTTGATTACCGGGATGTAGAACCATCGGTCTATCCGCCGGGGACCCGGATGAAAAAGATAAAACGATATGATTCCGAAATTGCTTATACGGATTTCTATATCGGCCAGCTTATTGAAAAATTAAAACGTTTGGGTCTTTACGATGAGACATTAATTATATTTAACTCGGATCATGGGGAGAGTTTCGGAGAGCACGACTATTTTAAACACGGCAGGAAATTGTACAACTCTACCCTTCATGTACCGTTGATAATAAAGCTGCCCAATAACAGGCTTAAAAATACCCGCCGGCGGGAGAACGTATCTATCCTGGATATCGGTCGAACCGTTTTTTCAGTCCTGGGATTGCTGCAGCGTCCTCAAATGGAAGGGGTGGACCTTTTTTCCCAAGAGGCCTTTGACCCCAACCGCAAGATCCTGCTGGAAACTTACGGCGGCGTTGTACACCTGAAGCGGAATTCAAAAAAGTTTCACCTGAAAGTTAAGCCTATCCGCTATGGAATGGTAAGCGGTTCAACCAAGTTGATCTATAATCTTAAAAAAAAGACGTTTGAATCTTACGATTTAAAAGATGACCCCTTTGAAACCAGGGACATATTTCTCCAGGTGCCCCCGGAGATTGCAAGGATTAAAAAAGCGTTGGTGGACAAGGTGAGCCATGTAAAAAAGTATATAAAAGTGAACCGGCTTCACCAGTTTAATGAGGGGTCGATCTCCAAAGAAGATTTCGATCGCTTAAAGTCGCTGGGTTATTTCGAGTAATGGTGATTAATGGCGTCAATATGTTTTTACGTTTTTGGTAGGGGCGAATAATTATTCGCCCTTACATTCTCCACATTCGACCCAATAAATTTGGGGACTGTGCAATTGGAATCCACCTTCCGCTTTTCCAGGTAAAACTCTTCCTTTTCCTCATCCTCATAAATCAAGTAAAGGTATCCATCATGGTAGGAAAAAGTGCCAGGAAAACGGCTGCGTCTCAAGAGAAATATTTGATAGAAGCAGGGAACATCAGTTTTCCCCATAAGGTTTAATTCATAAATGTCTGAACCTTGATTTACTTGATTTACTTGATTTACCTGATTTTGCAGATTGCCCGATTTCGGAGTCTTCATCATGTTCTTCATCATGGTAATCCTTTAATCCTTTTAATCATGGTTCAGACACTTACCCTTACTTCAGCTTTTCGTGAATTTCTCGGCCAATTCGTTGTCCACTACATACATACACACTTCCTTTGCGCCTTTATCGGTATACCGGTATTTCTTGATCAGGTTGGAAATTAAGAAGTTCACATCCTCCCGTATCTTACGGTCATAGGTTTTAAAGTCTTTGGTGTCGTAATCCTTGATGGCGCGCCTGAAATTCTCATTTTTAAGGAAAGGGTCCAGCACTTTTTGTTTCAGGTGGTAAAGGTATTTTTCCATCAGTGCCATATAAAGGTCAGTTTTGGTAATGTCAATACCTGCAACCATTATTTCCTGGGTTAATGTCTTTGAAGCGTATTCTTTTTGGGTTCCATTGCGGAAGTCTTCACGGGCTTCTTCATCGACGTCTTCTCCCAGGAGGCGGTGCTCGATCCGTTTAAAGAACTCGTCATCGACAGTAAATCGTTTCCCGGTATAGACGGACTGGATCCTGGCATCGGTTTCAAAATTAACGGCATATATGTAGTTCTTGATATCGGCTGAAATTTTTTCCTCGTTGTAATAATACAATGCTTCCTTTACTTCCTGCAGCGCATTGTAATTGTACATCCGGCATAACGATTGCAGGAAACCCTCCGGGACATAACCGGGATGTTCATCCTGTTTTTTTTCAAAAAAGGTCTCCAGCATCGACATATTAATAAGTTTATCGTTACCGGCATAGGTGGAATAGAACTCGTTGAATATTTTTATGGAGTCCCTGCCGGAGAATCCTTTATCGCCCTCGAACTCGGATTCGGCAACGATCTCTTTTCGCCGTTGGGCTGTAAATCTTTTTAAATCCTCTTCTCTCAGCCAGGCAGGTATAAAGCCGGTGTACATTTCCATTTTCAACAGGTGCAGGTTTTTATCGCAGTAGAGTTCGTATTTTTCGGGGTCTTTGATCCAATCCAGTAAGGCTTCGGATTTTTTATTTAAGCGCGAGGCAATAATCACCCGGGCAAAATTATGAAGTATCTTGGGAAGGAAATTGCCATCGATATGTTTACCGAATACATTGCGGTAAATTTCCACTTCTGTCCGGATATCCAGGACATAGGGAATCTTGATGTACTCGATGCGGTCCAAAAAGGAGTGGATGTTGGAGACATTTTTTTTGTCTTCCGGGTTCATCACCGCCAGGAAAAGAGAATTGACATTTTCTTCGATATGTTCCACTTTGTGTATTCCTTCACTGATAATGTTGTGAAGTTCGATCAACCGGTCTTTGTTGTGGGATTTGATATCCATGAGGGCATAGATACCGTTGTTGGTCCTGGCATAGTTGGAAAAAATATACCTGACGCGGTTACTATCCTTTAACAGGCTGTCCAGGCGGTGCTGAAGCATCTCATTGCTTAACACATTCTGGCGCAGCGGTCTGTCACCGGGATTAAATACACTGATCCCCTCGCCCAGGCGGCGGTCAAAATGATACGTACGGGCATAAAGCATGTCAAACACGTCCGACGGATGGTCCAGTTTGGCCTGGAGGGCTTTGTAAATAGACGTACAAACGGTACAGGGGGTATCCCGGAATACCCATTCGTATTCCTTTTCGGTATACAACGTGTATTTAAATTTATCATTCTTAAAGAGATTGTCAAAAAATGCCCTGCGGTGCAATTTGGGGATCATTAAAATAGGACTGTCATGGCTGGGACAGGGAATCTCCACATATTCTTCGGTTTCATGGATGAAGGTGGGTCTGGTTAAAACGGTTTTCTGATCGTCGGAGTCGGGGGCGAAATCGTGGATATATTTTTCAATGATAGGGATGGCTTCGTTTTCGGCAAATCCTCCCAGGGCTTCCCGGTTTAAACGCCAGACGATTTCAAATCGTGTGCCTTCCCCGGTATTGCTATAGGTTTCGAATTTCATCAGCAGGTTATTGAGAAACGTACTTTTTCCACAGCCGGGCGGGCCT
>Ga0114923_10001369_pt1 | contig 17005 bp, 11 predicted proteins | sample SumtaG_FD_89578 | JGI IMG/M metagenome (GOLD analysis project Ga0114923, IMG submission 89578) | Deep subsurface microbial communities from Indian Ocean to uncover new lineages of life (NeLLi) - Sumatra_00157 metaG | ecosystem: Environmental > Aquatic > Marine > Oceanic > Sediment | place: near...
ACCCTTCTTTCGAATTGTCTGATGAATCAATTTCTGACGTGACAGACAAACTCAACGATGCTTTTTGTTGTAATGTTGAGTTTGGTACAACCGAATATAACATTAGAGAAGCTATGTACAAGTTGTACATAATGATACATAACTGTGCTCCTCTTGGTGTAGAAATGACTTTCAGACAACAGTTTTCGGATTTGAAAGTTGTTGGAGTTTCATTTACTGATGGATTTTATGAAAAGTACAAACCAGTTCCAGAAATGACAGTGAGAGCTGAACATTTACCTAACATAAACGTGCTGTTATTCTCACAACATTTGGATTTGAAGAAAAAGGATGTTGATGAAGTTGTATTTGTTCGGTATTGTATTGACAAAGTTTTCCCAAGTACCTGTGAGATACGGATGATCGGTTCCATGATAAAGAAGAAATATGATCAAGACTACCATACTAGGAAGTATCTTGATGGAATATGCTGGTGTTCGATGAATGGATTGTATCCTCATTCTAATCATTATGTTATGTCAAGAAATTTTACTCATATTATCAGGATGCATGCTTACTATTTTCATGATTACGAAATTGAAAGTATGATGAAGAGTACTAGAAAGAATGTGTTTTTCACCAAGATAACCGAGAATAAGCATTTGATAAACGATATTCTCAGGGAAAATGAAGTTTATTACATTGTCAACTACCTACCCTCGATGTTGTATTATTATCAGAAAACTTGGATTGGACATCCTTACGTAAACTGGAAAGATTTCAAGTATTCTTGCATCATAAATATGAATCTCGTTAGGGAATACTTTGTGAAAAACGACAGATTGTCTTCAACATTTGAACTGATAACCTCCAAGATAAGAAAGGCAATTCTTGACAAATTGGATAGTAAGAAAATAGTTTCAAAGAGAAATCAGATTGAAAAAAGGTACAATGTTTCGTTGAGAGAATTGATAGGAATGATTAAAAGGAATGAAATTACTCTAAAAATTGTTTTGAGTATTTTTGAAAAAATTGAAACTATGATGGAAAGTTTGAGTAATGGTAGCAAAGAAAGTGATTACACTGAAGAGGACAAAATGGAACAAGGAGAGGATGATGATGATGAGATTGACATTGGTCGAATGAAGGATGATATCTACGAGCTTTTCTTTGATATTTTCAAGGGTATACCAAAAGATATAACTTGGGCATTGTTCTTGTCAGAAAAACAATCTGCCATAAAGAGCTCTTTCAAAGATTTTGTGGATGTAATCTATAGCATTGTTGATGTTCCTGGAACCTGTTATTTGATTTGGAAACACTTGTGTGAAAAAGCCAGTAAGTTGGGTGGGAAAAATGTTAAAATGTGTGCTGCTTCATGTAAAAAAACTAGCTATCAACAACAAAGACCATTTCCGTTGATAAGTCCGGGTATTTATCGGTTGTACAAATGTGGATATGTAGCGACCATGCTTCAGGTATTCAAAAGCTTTTTCCAGGAAAAAGTCACTTGTTCGGTGATTAAAAAGAATGGTATGCCATCGTATTTGTTAGACAAACCATCAGAAGACATTATGAGAAGAATTGATGAATATGAGAATCTTGGCGATCTTACTTCTGACTACAGGAATAATTACAGAGAGGTTTTTAGATTCTTGAATTGTGAATGTGAACTTTCAAACGATGGGATTGTACTCATAACAAGCACAATCTTCAGATATTTCAAGAAAGAAAGTCAAAACAAGATATTGATCTACATGAGACCGTTAAACGTTAAGGATTATCAGATTTTGAACTACTACTACATGAAAGACCACAAGAGAAAATCTATTGTTTCAATTCCAAACAATGTGATTGATTTTGCAATGTTGTTTCCAGTTATAGAACGTAGTAGTAAGGAATGGGTTAATCCAGCTTCTGTATCTCCTCAGGTTTATACAAAGAGATTTGGATATGATATTTCACTTGTTGGAGGAAATAATCCTGGAAAAGGAGGAGGAGGACATCCAGAACACTTGAACCATACGATTTTCTATACCAAATGTTGTCACAGAATAACCCCTTGTTATGATGGAATTGGGAACAGGAAAATAACCAATTACAAAGAAAGATTGATAGTTGACACAATGGAGATTGCTGCTAAATCCCTGTTATGCACTTGTTCGGATTTTAAAGGAAACTTGTGTGGATGTCCTCAACATGGATCTGTCACAGATGTTAATGAGAACTTATCTTGTTACACGTTTGGAAGGAAGAATGACAAGAAAAAGGTTTCTAACAGTGAGAAAATGAGGCGACAGTACCATAATATAGTGAGAAAGATAGATTCTGTCCCAGATGAAGATATTTCAATGAAAAAAATGATTAAGAAAATTGAAGGTATAGAATCTAGAACAGTCAAAAACGCTGAATTTTTGAGAATACAATATAAAGAGGATCAGGACCAACAAATTGTTTTAGATTATTGGGACGAAAATGAAGATCAAATATTTCCAGATTTATTACACATCTACAAAGGAGGAGGAAGAGAGGAAGGAGGAGATTATGATAGAATGAAAGAATATGAAAATGAAACTGAAAAGGATGGGGATGGGGAGGGGGATTTGAATTTAATGGATTGTTGTGATGGCGACAGTGATGAAGAAGAAGAAGAAGAAGAAAAGGAGAAAGATCAGTTTATGAATGATAGTTGTGATGAGGATGAAGAAGAAAGTGATATTGAACCGAAGAGAAATAGGATCTACATTCCGTTTAGGGGAGTTGAAAATGATTTTGATTTTATGAATATCCAAGACAAAAAGACTGGTTCTACCAGACAGGAAAGAAAGTCAGATTCAATATACAGGAGTAAAGTTGGAAATGGAATTACAACCGAATGTAGGAAATTAAGTGGAACGGTTTTCAAATTTGCTCATGACAATCCATGTGATGATGTGAAAAGAATAGGTCTTGTCAAAGAGACTAAGTTTGGAAATATGTTACTGATCAATAGTGAAAATGATGAAACAACAGTTTATAATTGGTGTCAGTGTTGTGGAAGTTTCAAATATTTCAACCAGCAACTATTTCTTGGGAATAAGTATATATGTGCAAACTGTTGGTACAAGAGACCAGAATGTTGTTTCTATTATTATGACAGGAAGAAAAATGAAATGGTTACCATAACTATTGAAAATTCGGTTAATTGTATTCTAAAGTATCTTGAACATAACACTGGTTCTGACAAGAATAAGAAAAGGGGGAAGAAAAAGAAGAAGGGGAAGTTGAAAAAGGAGGGAAAACAAGTTGATGAGGATGTTGTAATGAAAGAGGAAGAGAAAGAGAAAGTCGAATCAAAGGATCCTAATAGAAAGGTGATAAAGGGATTATCAATGAACGAATCTTCGTTTATTACTTTAAGATCAAACGAAATATTCAAAAATACAAGTAAGGTGTCAGATATGAAGAACACCCCATCAATTTCTAATGTTGAGCTAGCTCTGACTATGGAAAGAATACTGTTTTTCGAGAAGATGAGGACAATGGTCGTTTTCAACAATTTTTCGTTTCTTGAATTCAAAGATTACAAAGACAAAAGCGAATGGTCACATTTTGATGATGAAACTCTTGACAGAGTCTCCCTTTTTCATGTTGAAAATAGAAAGTTCAGAAGGATGTCATACAGATATTACAGAGAAAAAGAATACCACCTATTATCACAGATGGACAAAATAAGAAGGTATAGATCTAAACACAGTGGTAGAAAGAAGACCAAAATTTCTTCTGGATGTGGAAGTACTTCAAAGGTCAACTGAGTGAAAAAGAAAATAGAAAGGGATGAATAATATAACAACAACAACAAATTAGTACCAAAAAATAAAAAGAAGCGGGAAAGCAGACAAAAATATATTTTTTTTTTGATATGAATTCTTTGAGTGAAGTCCTTAGAAATTTTCCTGACGATGAACAATCTAAAACGATAATTCATTATGTAAATGGTGTTCTAAATTGGATAAAGGTTAATGAGACTACATTTTACGTGTATTTTGTTGCTATATCAATTGCTATTGTATTGTGTGCTATTTGTAACATAACTTTATGCTGTTTTCAATGTAAAAATTGTATAAATTGTATAAAAGACAAGAGAATTAGGAAAAGGATGAAATTAGGCGGTTACTCAATTTTGAACAGTGGTGATGATGATAATCACAAAAAGATAATATAGATTCATGAAATAATGGATGGAATATCAGATCTGTGTGGGAGAGGGCATGAACTTGTTTATTTCAAGAAATCAACAGTATAACTCAATAAATTGTTCTTTTTAAAATTAAGAATAAAATTATGAACGAACACGATCTTGAATGTGAATATAACAAATGGTATGTCGAAACTTATCCGTACGACATTTCATGTTACACTCCTTATGCTTACATGCATCCTGGAACTTACCGTAAAGTTAAAATGGCCGGATATCAGCCCGGATATCCTGATAGGTTTGAACCAGATCCAAGAATTTTGATTCAGTGGGAAGGGAATATTTTGAAAATCAGAGTTTTTCATGGTAAATTTGATGAGTGTAAAAACCCCAACAAAAGGGGAAGAGTTTCAAAGGACCAAAAATTAGTTTTGGCATCTTTGCATAACAGAGGATATTGTACTTTCATAATGGACGACTTAGAAGTTGGAAAGGAAACAACTAAAGCTTACAAGAAATCAATTCCATTGTACAATGGATGGATAGAAATTGATACAAAGGATAAAATAGTTAATTTGCCAAAATGTCCTGAAGTAATTGAGTTACCAGGCAGGTTTTATGACAGTGATGGAACAGTTATGATTGTACCTGCTATTCCCAAAGGTAAGAAAAAAGTAGCAAAAAGGAAAAGGAAAAGAAAAACAAAGTCGAAATATGGTGGTGGGAAAAAACGAAGGAGGAAGAAAGGAGTTGTAAGTACTGTAAAAAAAAGAAAAAGACGCAAAAGGAAGAGATGATTTTCCCACCCTTTTATTCTATCAATGTTATTATTGTACAATCAATAAATGCGTATTTGTTTAATATAGGAACTTCTTTTTGATATATCCCTATTATATCTTCAACAGCATTCCTTTTATGTTTTATCTCATTTCCAACCGAGTACGTAGATATATATTGTTTAGATAATTGTTTCCTCCTTTTTTTACATCTGTCATGTTCAACTATGAATTTCTCATGATTTATTGTTTTTGAACGGTATTTCTCAGAAACAATAAATAAATCTTTTTTACTATCTTCTATTTTCTTTGATATATTGATCAATTTCGTCCTACATTCTTTATCTTCTTTTATATATCGATTAGTTAATCTATATAAAGCTGATTTCTTTCTCCTCTTCCTTCCTCTCTTCCTTCCTATTTCGTTTTTTAAAAGATTCCAAGATGGACGACTTCTTTTCATTCTTTTTTTTTTTTCAGAGGGTTAAACTGAGGAAGTGGGGAGACCTTAAATGTTTTCTTGATCTGATAAAATTACAACAATAATAATTGGAGTGATGAAAAGTTGGTGGAATGAAACGAAGGAGGAGAAAGAATAAGAAAAGTACTGTAAAAAAAAGAAAAAGACGAAAGAAAAGGAAATGATTTTATTCTACCAATGTTACTACTATTCTTCTTTTGATTTTTTCTTACCCTCCAAAATTATTGGTCCTTCAATATGAACTCTTATTTCTTCTTTAGCCATTTCAAGATTTCTTAATGAATTTATTTTTAGTGGTGTCAACTTTCCACTTGGTAAAAACAACATGTACATAAACTGTCTTCTCAGTCTGATTGCTCGAAATTTACGAAAATTCCAGGAATCAAACTTAAATTCTGGTAAAATTTCTATCAATTTTTCAACAGCTTGTTTACGTGTCATATCCATAAACCCAGCTTCTTCCATCAATTTAAATGGAATGTGGTGTTTGTATAACATTACACTAACTTCATTTTGTGGACACTTTTCACTGTGTTCTAATTCTTCTCCATCTCCTTCTTCTTCGATTGGGTTTACCTCAGAAATTTCCAATATTTTCTTTCTCATACTATTCCTTTCATTAAATGTTAAAGTTTGATCATATGTTATTTTAGATAAATCATTGATTAAATCTCTTCTTCTCCTTTTCAACTCTAACATCGGTCTTTCTTTTTCTCTTTTTTGTTTTAAAAAACTCCCCTTTTCCCGTCTCAATAAAATCTCATTTTTCCTGAAGTTCTTGTCTTTTCTCAATTGATCAAGTTTTTCTTTATTTTCAAGATATTTGGGATTGGGGTTTCTTCTGTGTGATCTTATTACGCGACATCCCATTAGAGATGTATTCAATCCGTTTTTTTGGTAAAATTCATCCAAATTCTTTCGTGTATTTTTAATGTTTCCTTGTATTTCATCAATCTCATTTTTATATATATCAATTTGTTTGTCACAAGTATATTTTGGTTTACTTTTCTTCCTTCTTTTTGCCTTTCTTACTTCCTCATAAATTTCCAGTTTCGGACGTTGCCTTGTTTTCATTTTTTTTTCTGGGAATGAGAAGAGGGAGGGAGGGAGAGAGAATGAAAAAGTCTTAAATGTTTTCTTGATTTGATAAAATTACAACAATAATAATTGGAGTGATGATAATCCCCAAACAAATAAAACATACTACGAGCCAAAATATGCAACGAATTAAATAACAGTATTTTTCATAAAATTCAAGATCAAACAATAATTGGTTTGCTAATTTGTCAATCTTTCTACTGTTAGTATAATCTTTTTCGATTTTAAAACTACTGTGTCTTTTTTCTATGTTATGATCGGACGAATCATTCTTAAATTCGTATTTACTTGAACTTTTTCTTGATAATCTTCTTCCTCTCCTTGGAGTTGTTATAACTGCTCCTGGAATTGTACATGGTATCGAATCTTCTTCTTCATTTTTCATATCATTTACTTTTTCAGATAATCCGAGTGTATATACAAGAAAACATTTCACTTTCAAAAAAATTTAGTTTAAGAAATGTATTTGATTTTTTTCCACATGAAAGAGATATATAATCCTTACTAGGGTGGAAAAAAATGGAGGAGGAGGAGGAGAAGAAGAAGAAAGAAAAACGATGTTGTTACAAATGTGATTCAATTTGTAATGATCTAGTCCATTGTATGCTTTCGTGTTGTCCGTTGTTGATTCTACCAGTTGTAGATTGTATTTGTGATTGTTACATTCGAAAAAAATACAAAGAACAACTATCTGGAAATGGGAAATATTATAGGTCAATTGAATATTACAACGTTCATCAAGTTATCACTCGTGAAAATGTTGTAGAAATAGCACAATCAGGTGATGTAATATTTACAGGATCGAGTCGTGGGTTGGGAAAATTTATTCAATTGATTACCAAGAGCAATATTTGTCATGTGATTTACGTTCATGTAAAAGGAAGTGTAAAGTATTCCGTTGAAGCAGTTATTGACCAATATGGTTCTGGTATAGTTATGAAGAAATTGGGTAAAAGATTGAAAGAACTTGAAAATGTTTTCAGTTGGGGATTTTTATTACCCCTTAAAGTGGAATATATACCCAAAATAAGGACTAATTTCATCCCAATAGATGATTTTATTTCTGAAAAAGTCAAAAGTTCATCTTACGATCTAATTAATGGTATAAGAATATGGGCCTCCGAAAAACATAAGAAAAAGAAAAAGAGGGAGAGAATTATTCAAATCAATGATTGGGAGGATTTTATGTGTTCAGAACTTGTTTCGAAAATTTATCAAATTGCAGAAATTTTCCCACAAAATATGAACACTAGTACAGTAGTTCCTTATGATTTGGCAAATAAACTAATATTTGAACCTTATTATTATCAATTTTTTGGGGAATCAAGTGTTTATTTGGATAAATCACAAATAAAGGAAAAGTTGGTTTGATTTTTTTTTTACATTGTTTCATAAAAACGTGGTCCGTTTAAAATGTGGAAAGGTATTCTATAATTTCTAATCCTTTCTTGTTCTCGTTCCTCATCATCGCTAATTTCATTATGATAATCTACAATAAAATCTCTCAATCTCCTTCGTTCTTCATTTGTCTCAGTAATAATGTTTGGAGTTACAGAATAGATTTTGGACAAACTTTCAATGTTTATGTGCTTGTGTGTTATAGGTAGGAAAATATTTGGCTCGCTCATTGGCATAATATCAATGTTTTCCCTTCTAAAATCATCATCACTATTCATTCTTAACTTGATATTTTCCCATTTCTCTTCATATGATGGAACTAAATTTCCATTTAATTCTATTTTGATCCTAACATATGAAAACTTTTTTGTTAGACAAGTCTTAGTCCTCAATTCAAAGAACTTTCTCCTCTTTTTGAAATAGAAAAATGTGTCTGGAATCACATAGTTACACTCATCAATAAACGTTATTAATTGAATCCAACATTCACAAACTCTCTTATAAAAATCAAAGTAATATCTATCGTCAGTTTCATAAATGTGTGGCATTCTGTGAGTATACTCTATAAACTTGTAACATATCAATTTCCAGGTAATTCCATTATACAAAGATCGACAAACAAATTTCATATTCATTGTGCTTACAGGATCAAGATATTTGATAATGTTACTAAAAATGTCCAGTGATATATAATTGTTGGTAGAAACAACTCCAGTGTTACTTCCATACATAGAACTTATACCATCATTGACAAGTTCGTCCTTAATTTTCATTAGTTCTTTACAATAATGTCTGTTTTCAGAGTTGTAAATAGTTGTTTGTTGTTGAAATCCTTGAGTTTTTGTATTTTCGTCATTTATCAGGTTATAGTAATCAACCAACCCAACATTCGTTCCAACTTCCTTAGCTTTATCTAATCGTGTAAAAAATCGTATTTGTCTCAATTGATTTTCGTTTTTGTCTGGAACATTTCTTCCTATCTTGTAAGTTTGAAAACTGTTTCTTCGTAAGTAGGATACACATTTTTTCCTAATTTTTGATCTTCTACCACCATTACATTCGCTTCCTACAATCAGATTTTGATTTTCTCCTCTTCTTCGTTTCATTTCTTGGTGTTTTTTTTTTTCCAACGAGAGGGGTGGGGGATGGACAGGAAAAAAAAAAGAGAAGAAGGTTGTTCTTAGTTCTCTGAAGGATGTAAATATAATTATTATCAAGTAAATTCATTTGTTTATTTGTTAAAAAAAGTAAGACGATAGAAAATGAATGAAGATGATCAAATAATGGATGATGATAGAGGAGGAGTTCAGTACACTCCAACTCAACCACAATATAGAAGTGGAAATTCTATGTATGTTCCAAGCCAACAACAATATGATTTTAATACACCTAGATACAATCCTTCTAGGACAAATTACAGAGGTGGAAATGTTCAGTACACTTCAAGTCAGCCGCAATATGGAAATTTTCGGCAACGACAACAACAAAGGTTTCCAATACAACGACAACAACAATCAAAACAACAAATTGCAAACAAAAGTGAGCAAATTACGATGAAAAGTAAAGACGATAAAATTATTGAAGATGAGGAGGAGGAGGAAGAAGAAGGTGAAAGTGATGATGAAGATCTTATGAAAAGGGATGATGGAGGTGGTGGTGGTAATATTTTACATCCAATCCAATTTCAGAGGAAAAGAATTGAAAGGAGAATTATGAATAAAGATCTTTTATATGCACGACGAACATGTCCATCTTTCATAATACGAATTGTGAGAAGAGATGGTCAAGATATCAAAATAAATAGAAATGAGAAGAATATGGTTAGGCTGAATGTTCACGTTAGAAGAAACAAAATTGTAAGGTGTGTTGGTTGGTTCTAAAAAAAAAACAGTTTCTTTTCTTTTTCAACAGATTTATTCATATTTCTTCTTGAACTTCTCATCAAATTGTTTTTCAACATCTCTTTTCATATTATTCCAATGCATAGTATCGACCAAAGCATAAACATACACCACATTTTTCTTTTCATTATCCACGAAAATATAATCTGACCAAGATGAGGAACCTTCCATTTCTTCTATTGTACCAAGTTTTATGTCATATGTGTTTCCCAATGTCTTTTTAATCCTTCCTGGCAATCTCCATAACTCGTCTTTATCTATTTCTTCTTTGGTCAATCTGCAAATTCTAATTCTCTTTTTTAACAATTGAGCAGCAATTTCAGCCTGTTTGTTGAAGTTCTCAACAACTCTATCGACAATAACTTGAATCTTCTTTTCACTCTCCACCCTTTTATCGTATTTCTTTTGTTCCTTAATTTCCTTGTATGTTCTGAATTTATCTACAAATTTCTCTGGTGTAATAATTTTGACCTTCTTGGTTGGTGGTTCGAATGAGTCCTTGTCATCCTCATCTCTTTTCCTTTTCTTTTTCCTTTTCTCTTCTTTCTCGGACATTTTCTTCTTCTTTTTTTCCCCCCCCATGTTTGGATCATCCTTAATACAATCTCGGGTCTCATTGATATGTTTAGACTTTTTTACAACGTTTACTATCCTACTAATTTCTTTACATGTCTCTTCTAAAGTTTTGAATCTCATAACATCATCATATGGAAATTTATGAGGAAAATCTTCATTAACAACATGTAATTTGTTTTCGACAATACCTCGAATCAAAAATTCAGAATATGATCCATTTGTAACTGAAGGCAATACATTTATACTTATTCCGAGATATTCAGTTTCAATAAACAAACAACCTTGAGCGTTTTCAAGGGGATATTTAGGTCTGTAACCTATAGATGCTGCATGATTGTAAATTTGTTCTTGTTTGCGTTTACATGATTTAATAACATTTGTAAGTACACGATATTTTGGATCTTGTACTGGAGTCATCTCTAATAAGTAAAATTCCATTTTTAATTGAATTCCTTCTTTTTTTTTGTTTACACGGGGGGGAGATCTGAGGAATGTTTGGGAGATACAAAAAATTTCTTTTCCAATGAAAAAGAAGGATAAAAGAAAGAAGGAGAAGGAAGAATTATGCGAAACACAATGGATTGCTGATGAAAAAGTCATGTTGGACGCTAAATGTGAATGTATGATGAAGAGAGGTGACCTTTGCAATTGTAATAGTTATCCTTGGATGGATGATGAAAATTTAGTAATCAATTCCTTTCTCAAGTACAAGAGACAACCATTACAGGGAGAGCAGTTTTATATTCGAAATGGCTATAATTTTTGCGTCATAGATATGGACTACAAAATGTACAAGAGAGAACCTGTTGTCAGACTATTCGGCGTTACGGAAGAAGGTAATAGCGTCATGTGTCAGGTTTTTGGATTCTATCCATACTTTTTCGTCGAATTATCAAGAGAGATCAATGTTGATGAGAAGGAATTAGCTATTGACATAATGCAAAAGGCATTGAATCGAAACAGTGTTTATCCTAATAATGTCAAAATGGAAAAGGTTGGACCATACTGGTCAACTGATGGTTACAGAAGAGAACCAATAGCAAATTTGTACAAAATCGAACTGAAAGTTCCAAGGGGAATTAGAAAGTTGAGAACGATAATCAAACAAGAAGATATTTTCCATTCTCTCAACTTTGATGTTATAAACGATTACGAAAGCAACGTTGAATTTATTCTGAGATTTTGTATTGATAAGAAACTTCCAGGTTGTTCATATGTGCATGTTGATCACAAGGATACTTCTTATAATCAGTTTGAGAGACATAGCAATTGTCAAATTGAGTTCAGAACAAACACTGATTCCCTCAAGATTCACAATCCAAATTTGGAGGAAACTGATTCTAGGTGGAAAGCAATTCCAAACTACAGAATACTAAGCTTTGATATTGAGTGTCGAAAGAGAGGTGATAAATTCCCAAACTCAAAATATGATCCAGTTTTCCAGATTTGTGTAGAATTGTATGAAGTTGGAACTAAAATATATCAATCTGTAGGATTAACACTTGGGACTTGCTTGGATGTTAAAGGAAAACATGTTATGAGGTTTAAAACTGAAAGTGCATTGATACTTGCGTGGCAGGAATTGATTATAGCATTTGATCCCGACATCATAACTGGTTACAACATCGATAGATTCGATATCCCCTATGTTACCACTAGAGCAGAAAATATTGGAATAGATAAGAGGTACAATCTATATTCTAGGGTTTTGAGGATGCCTGGCGGAGCAAAATATTATGTCAAATTAATTGAAAAGACCGATGGTTCCAAGCAGATTAGTGCCAAAATCAAAACCTTTCGTCACTTGTGTACTGGGAGAGTTACCATGGATATGTTCAAAGTCATGCGGAAAAACTACAAATTGCCAAGTTACAAACTGAACTACGTTGCTGGAGAATTACTTGGTATGATGAAAGATGATATTCATCATTCTGCAATTTCTCCATTATGTGATAGTAATGCAAAGGGTAGATGGTTGTTACTCAAGTATTGTATTAAGGATGCTCTATTACCTGCTCTGTTGATGATTAACCGTCAGGAATATGTTAACAGCGTTATGATGTCGAGAATCACAAATACACCTCTATCCTACATCATTGACAGGGGTCAAACAGTGAAGGTTAAATGTCAGTACCTGAAAAAGTGTCGAGAACGAGGATTTGTTCAATTAACACGAGATGTTGATCGAAATGCTGTTCATGAAAAATTCAAAGGAGCTTGGGTTGCTGATCCGATACCTGGATTGTACTCTAGTTCAGAAGATTATTATCAAACCAAATTAGTTCAAAAGACCATTGGTAATGTTAAGGATCCAACAGATCTATCTTCACTGAAAAATAAGAATAATCCTGTTGTTGTCGATGATTTTGCTTCACTTTATCCGTCAATTATGATTGCTTACAACATTTGTTATACAACGAAAATTAGTTTTGCAAAAGTTCGGGAGTTAGAAGCTGCTGGAGTTGGTGAAGGAATTGGATATTATAAAATTCCTACAAATCCTGCTAGGTACTTTGTAACACCGAAAATCCGTAAGGGTGTTATTCCAGAGATGTTAGAACACTTGTTGAAAGAAAGAAAGAAAGAGAAAATTTTGATGAAAGCTGCTAACAAAAGGGGAGATTTAACTGAAGCTGCAATTAAAAACGGTACTCAAATGGCATTGAAAACATCTGCAAACTCAATTTATGGATTTACCGGATCAATTGCATATCGTGATATAGATGTTTGTGAGTCCGTTACTGGTGTTGGAAGACATGTTATTCTCCTATCCAAGAAGGTCATGGAAGAACATTTTACTGTGAAAAATGGTTATCCTCGTGATGCGAAGGTCATATACGGGGACAGTGTTACTGGAGATACACCAATTCTAATGAGATACAATGGAAGAATATTCATAGAGCAAATTAAGAACATTATTGATATGGATGGTAATTTTAGCTGGAATTATTTTCATGTTTTAACTGGAAATAATTGGATGAAAGAACAAATATTGTTGAATGGTACACTTGAAGTTTGGTCATCTTATTGTTGGTTACCAGTAAAGAGAGTTATTAGACACAAGTCACAAAAAAAGGTTTACCGAGTGAATACACATTGTGGGTGTGTCGACGTTACAGAAGATCATTCTTTATTGACACAAAATCAAGAGAAGATTAAACCATTGAATTGTAGAGTTGGAGAAACCAAATTGTTACATTCTCTTCCAAAGTTTAACATGGTTGAAAATCAAAAGGATACAAATTTGCAAAGAAAAATGGATTTGGCATGGTGTTATGGATTATTTTTTGCTGATGGATCAACTGGTGTTGTTGGTATAAATTCAAATAGTGGAAACTGGTGGAAAATATCTAAGCAAGATAAATCATTGTTGCAAAAAGCACAGAAAAAACTTGAGGGGTTATTTCAAGACTTTGATTTTTACATAGTTGATCATCTCAAATCTTCTAAAGTTTACAATTTACTTGCTAAAAGAAAGCAAAACATTTATGGACAAAAGGTGAAGTTTGTGAGAAGGTTTAGAAATAAACTTTATGATGGAAAATACAAAAAAGTTCCCAACGAAATATTGAATGAAACTAACAAATTGGTGTTAAAATCCTTTTTTAATGGTTATTATAGTGGTGATGGTGATAAAGGTATAAATTATTATCAGTTCTCTTGTAAAGGAAAAATTGGATCAATGGGATTGTTTTTTGTTTGTCACAAACTTGGATTTAATGTTAGTGTAAATACCAGAACTGATAAAATGGATATTTATAGAATGACAATATCTAAAAAATTTGGAAAGAATCCAACAATTGTCAAAAAGATTTATGATGTTAGCAAGCTTCATAATCAAGATGATTATGTTTATGATATTGAAACAATTATTCCATTGTCCTTAAAACATCTAAAGAATTCTTCACAGTTTCATGGAGGTGTTGGATCATTGATTTTGAAAAACACGGACAGTGTAATGGTCATACTTGCAGAAAATCTGGAAGATTCGTACAAAATAGGAAAGGAAGCAGCAAAATTGGTAACGGAGACAATCAATAAACCTCCAATCAGCTTGGAATTTGAAAAGATATATTGTCCTTACATTTTGTTCTCAAGGAAAAAGTATATTGGACTTCTTTATGAAAGACCTGATGGAAAGCCAAAATATGACGCAAAAGGTGTTGCCAATAAAAGAAGAGATACTTGTTTGCTTGTTAAAAGGTTATTGATAAGATTGGCAAATATTTACATGAACAAAGAAGATGTTCCGAAAGAATTTGAAGGAACAAAGACAGACTATGCCATTTCAATTTGCAGAAATGAATATCGACGAACATTGGAGGGAAACGTTCGATTTGAGGAGTTAATATTAAGTAAAGGAATGAGTAAGCCAGAAGATGAATATGCCAAAGATAACAGAGTTCCAGCTCACATAAGTTTGGTTCGAAGAATAAAGAGGAGGAGGCCTGGTACAGAACCTCAAGCTGGGGATAGAGTATTTTATGTCTTGGTGGACAAGGGTCACAAATCATATGTTCATAAAATGTCAGCTAGACCAGAAGATGTATTGGAGCACAATTTACCGATTGCGTATTGGAAGTATGCAGAATTGTTGAAAAAGGAAGTATGCAGGTTTTTCGCATCTATCTTGAGTGGTGGATATGGTAAAATTGATTATGAGAATTGGAATGAAAAAAGGAGAAAGGATGAAATTAACAAAATAATCAAGAAAAACATTGGAATTGCTGAAAAGATAATATTCGGAAATCTTAGAGTGAAAGTAAAGAAACCAACATATGGAGTCGGTGCAATTGAAAAGTTTTTAGTTAGAATTCCAAAGTGTTTGAAATGTAAAACAAAGTTGGTGGTACCTTCCAAGAAGAGAAGGAAAGTTAAGAAATCAAGAAAGGGGAAGAAACAGGATGTTGAAGAAGATTGTCTTTGTGAAGAATGTGTTCCAGAGAAACATAAAATGCTATCTGAATATTTGCACAAAAGAAGGTTGTTGATTCAAAAGGCAGATGCCATTGAAAAGCAATGTTTAGCATGTCAGGAAGAAACGTATGGTCTTGTGAAGTGTGGTAATAACGAATGCAAATATTTTTATTTGAAATATGAAATTCAGTTGGATATTGAGGATATTGGCAAGAACTTGGGTTGTTTGATGACTTCATACAAAAACGGAGAAATTAAAAAGTGTAATGGACTGATTCAGAAGTTGAAGATTGCTTCAAGGTGTTCAAAATAACAAAAAAATTATTCAAATTCATACCATTCGTCATCATCTGTATATTCACTATTCGTTCCAAATGTAACATATCTTGATCTGTCACCTGTAGTTGGAATCAGAAACTTTGTTTTTTTCAACACTTGTTTTCTAAAATAAGTCCTTGTATTCTCAATGTCAGTTGTAATAGTCGCATTTTTCATTGGAATTGACCTTACGTATTCTGCAAACATCTTAAAAACTTCTGACCTGCTAATGTTCCTAGTAGTATCAGAATACTGTATGTAACTCCATCTGTTAAACAGTATTATTTCCTGACCCATTTTGATTTTGTAAACTTTAGTTCCATCACTTTCTTTTGATAGAACCAAACTATTTTTGGTTATTGACATCTTCTTTTTGAACTTTTTCTCTGGTGTTGATTTGTAAATGAACAACAATTCTCTAGGGAGGCATCTTTCTAGGTTACTATCAAGTAGTCCTTGGAAAATAAACTTCTTTATCGAATTGTGATTCGTCATTTTCATTAACACAGGTAACATTATTTTTATAGCGTAGGATATTCTGTAACACTCAAAACTGTCATTATAATTGAGCCTAATCTTATTAACTTTCTTCAGTAGTTGGTGTGTTAATACATTAGAATCAACAAGATTATTCGATTTGATTGTATCAATGAATCCTAATGGAAGTTTCCAGCTGTTGAAATCAGTATCCCTAGTCATTGATACAAAATAATTGAAATATGTGTAAATCGTTCGGATAGCACATATCCTCTTTTTCACGTGTTGTGATTTCGAATTGCGAACTTCGATACTCTTCTCCAACAAACCAGTTGCTTCATGAGTAAATTGTTTCAACCTGGAATCGTCTCGTCTTGTACTTGGATCTTTACTAAGGTACTCATTTACAACAACGTCGTTCAATAAATTACCATCACCAAAGTTTAACGCTCTCATTAGTAATTTGTATTGTAAACTGTCTTCAATTATGATTTTTTTGAGAAAAAATGAATCCACAATATTGACTTCATCTGTATCAAGAAGTAATTCGACCAACGGAAATGTATAACTAAACTCATCTTCACAAAATGTCAAATCCATGTTTCTAATAGTATTGACCAAACTGTTGAGATATAGCAATTTCCCGTTGGAAAACACATTGATTATGTTTTTGTCAACCCATTTTTCCAAACCAGATTTACTTCTTTTACGTTTTATCTTCCTCCTTTTCTTCTTCTGAATACTGAGTTCAGGGAACATATTATTCTTGTTGCTAGTACTCCTTTTCCTTCCCTTGTCCTTCGGTTCACTACTTCTTCTTCTTCTTCTTTTCATGATTTTTTTTTATTCTTTGAAAGATGGGTCATAGTAAAGGACAGATATATTTTCAACTCTAATTTTCCTTTCG
>Ga0114923_10001371_pt1 | contig 17002 bp, 33 predicted proteins | sample SumtaG_FD_89578 | JGI IMG/M metagenome (GOLD analysis project Ga0114923, IMG submission 89578) | Deep subsurface microbial communities from Indian Ocean to uncover new lineages of life (NeLLi) - Sumatra_00157 metaG | ecosystem: Environmental > Aquatic > Marine > Oceanic > Sediment | place: near...
GATTATGAGGCCTTTGACTATGGCTACGCTTTAACGGTACACAAGGCTCAAGGCTCACAGTGGGATGATGTTTTGCTATTTGATCAGAGTGGTTGCTTCAGGCAAAATGCGGCAAAGTGGCTTTATACCGGTTTGACAAGGGCTGCGAAGAAAGTTAGGGTGATTTTGGGATGATTATAAAGTTGTTCAGATTTTATACTTGGAATTTGTCCAAGGCTCGATTATTATGGAGATAGAAATGGAGCAAAATATGTTTAGACAATTATCCAAAACAGAAGCGCTAGAAGTCACAATGAATGGATTTTTTGCATGGTTCTTGGAAGCTAAAGAAAAAGGTGATACTGAGAACGCCGACATGAATTACAAGTTTTTTTGTGAAGATTTGGCTGAATGGATGGATCTTGTGACGAGAGGTGACAGATGACCAATAAAGAATTGCTAAAAGAAGCCGAACAATGGGTCTGGGAAGTCCGATATCACGTTGATCTCGATTTGACCGATGAAGAAAATGACATCGCTGATCAGATCATGGAAAAATTACACCACCAGGTTCCTGAAGTTGTTGCCGCAAGAATTGATGAAGCTGTTCGTGAATCGAGATGGTCATGAGTGAACATGAAGAGTTACCGGAGATTTATTATACAGGTATAGACGGGTACAAATGGCGAATGGCCAATAGCTGTCATACTTGTGGCAGAGATGTCGAATCAACAGCATTTTGTCTTGTTGAAAATATATTATGCGTTCATTGTGAAACAAAACTTCATCAATTCAATTGCTCTTATCATGTTTCGAACGGCACCGCTTGTAATTGCGATTGGAACCCTAGTGGCCCCAGATCCGAAGCCGTTGTCGCTCCTGCGCCGAAAAAAGAAGAAGAGCCCCAACTCAAAGGCTTCGCTAGATTCGCCCAAGAAATGGAAGATTCTATTGTTCATCTGTCTGAGCAATTGACTGAAGCAACGAAGGCAGGGGCTTCCCATCATGAAATTATTTCTATTTCAGAAATGATCAGGAGGGACGTTATTGAAAGGGAAAAGTTCAAGGCCATGGATGAAGAGGTTTCCCATGTCAAAGATTTGTTGGAGGAAATAGTGAGTGAGTTACAAGACGTGTCGTCTGAAATAGACAGCTTAAAAACGGAAGCGAGGAATAATTAATGGCGAAAAAAATTGACAAGTTATGCGAAGAGGCCGCAAAAGTCCTGATCGATGCAGGCGTGGGCACATTCACAATTTCGGCAAAATGTCCTGATTCAGAAGAATTTGGAATCAATAAGGCGGGGAACAAAGTTTACTTGCTGGGGTTGTTGAACACAACTAAAATAGTTGTTCAGGCAGAGTTGTTTAAAATGAATAGTCGCCCAAAACAATAGAGAAGAAAATGGTCGCCCCGAATGAGATTCAAGCAAATCAAATATAGGAAAATACTTGTAACCGATCACGCTGTTTTGAGGGCGCAGACGCGGCATTATGACATCTATTTAAAACACCGAAAACATGGAAGGCAAAAAGTCAGATCATGGCTCAGAAATGTCGTTGTTGAACTGGCGACTGCAAACAGATTACTAGAAGGTGTCAATGAGATTGATCATTTGGGAGCGCTTTGGCCTATAGTAGTTGAATCCCATCAGATAGTGCTCAAAACGATTAGTATTAAAAAAGGCAAGCGCCGAAGGCAGAAACCATTATCGAGAAATCAATGCAGAAAACTCAAAGACAAGAAGAGGCGCCAAGACGATGAAAACTGAAGCCCAGCGAATTGTTGACCAGGCTGCGGCTGACCTTAATGCCCATGGCGTTACCGGCTTCCTTATTTTGGTCAAAGACCCTGACACCCCTAAAATGTACTACAGATTCGGGGTTGATATCCAATGGTCATATGGCGCATCTGAGCAGATGCAGGCAATTTTCCGCAAATCTTGGGAATCTGATGTAGGTAAAAAATTGGATGATTAGCATTATAAAATAAATCATATTTTATACTTGGAATTTGTCCAAGGGTGGATTATGATGATTATAGAAATGGAGCAAAGATGACACCTGAAGAAAATTTGAAAAGGTATTTGGATAAGTTAGAAAAGATGGAAAGAATTTCTCACAATTTGTTCAAATTAGCTCAGTCAGGGATTCACCTGCCCATAACGATGAAGGGCGATATTTTTTGTATCAAGGAACAAATTAAGAATTTTCGTCGTGATTTTTTGTCTCGGGAAATGTCAAATGAGCAGATTAGGAATTTTAGTCATGAATTTTTTCTTGGAGAGACACCAAATGAACCATCAAGCTGAATACGAACGATTGAACAAGTACGACTGCCAGCAATTGACAAGGATGTTGTTCGCTGAGTTTTTCAATTTAAAGCAAGGCAACACATATTGGATGAGTTTTTCTGCTCACACCCCTTTTTCAATTATGCATTGTAACCCTGCGCGATCTCTAGATGATTTGCTGAAAGTCACATCAACGCTGTTGCCAAAGAGCTGGTCCCTACTATTCACCGTAACCCATCATGAAAAGGGGCCTCGTGTTGGCGTTCATTGCCCCTCAGAAGATGATTTCATTTTATTCAAATCAAGTCACAATCCAACTGACATGGCCCGTGATATGGTCCGAGCTTTAATTGTTTTTAAGGGGTGGTTTGATCATGCTTGAAATAAGCGAAATAGATCCAGCCGATAGAGCTGATGCAGCTGAAGGTGATCGTCATGTGTGTAGGGAGTGCGGGGATGAATATGAAATCGAGTGCAAGCGCTGCAAGACCTATGAAATTTTTGTTGAATTGGATTATGACCAAAGGTATCTAATGAAAGAATTTTTGGAGAAATATAAATAATGAAAGCGTTATCAATAACTCAGCCCTATGCCAATTGGATTTGCGATGGATCCAAAACAATTGAAACAAGGGGCTGGTCCACTCCCTATCGTGGCCGGCTTCTGATTTGCGCGACAAAACAAAGGGTTTTCATCGAAGGCGTTCTTCAGGAGCCCATGGGGATGGCGATCTGCATTGTCACTGTGGCGTGGTGCCGGCCAATGACTGTAAAAGATGAAGTTGCGGCCAGGTTCCCGAGTGAAGAAGGCCGGTGGGCTTGGGGCCTCACAGATTTGAAGGTCATAAAGCCGTTTCCAGTCAAGGGGTGGTTGAAAATTTTTAATGTGGAGTATGAGGAATGAGCGAAAAAACAATGCGAAAGCACTTAATCAAGGTTCTAAGAAAATTAGACGCCAAATCGATTGAGAGCCCAATGCAGCCTGGAATTCCCGATATGAATTATGTCGGCGGCTGGATCGAATTGAAGTGGCTGAAAGAATGGCCTAAGAGGCCTGAAACAATGGTGGCCATGGACCACTTCACCAGGGAACAGCGTGTCTGGCTGCGCCGCAGGGCCCGCGCTGGGGGCGTTGTGTGGGTGATGCTGCAGGTTGGCAGAGAATGGATGCTGTTCCAAGGCGATCATGCGGCAAGATATTTGGGAGTGGTCCCATATGAAGGGCTTAAGAAGTTAGCAACTCTTTACTTTTCGGATGGGTTGGATGGGAAGGCGCTTTTGGCCTTATTAAAAAATAATTGATTTAATCACTTGGAATTTGTCCAAGGGTTGACTATGATGGTTTATAGAAATGGAGCACAAATTGAATCAGTTGATTGACAAAGCGACTTGGACGAATGCCAAACCTAGAAGGTGGCAACGAGAAGCTTTTTCAGAGATTAAAAATCATTTCAATAAGAAGGATTCTAAGCCAGTTATTGTTTCTGCGGTCACCGGATCCGGTAAGTCGTTTGTGATAAGTGAAATTTGTAAAAAAACTAATTTAAAGGACGGTGAAATAGTTGTCATTTTAGTTCCCACTTTGGACTTGGTCACTCAAATGTCTGAGGATGTCGGGGAGTGCGGTCAATATTCATCTAAAGGCAAATGGGTTCAAGCTATCAACATAGTTTGTTACCAATCATATAAAAGATTTCTAAAAGAAATAAGACGGTTAAAATTGAAAATTTCATTTTTAATTATAGATGAGGCGCATAGGTCTGAATGCGATAGCATTCTAAAAACAAATATGAAAGACATTGAAAACATATTGGGGTTCACTGCCACTCCTTATAGGACAAAGGAATATGAGTCGATTTCAATATTTGAAAAATGTATTTTTAAATATTCATATAATCAAGCGTTGAATGATGGCGTTGTTGTTCCTATAGAAATCAAGAATTGGACTGGTAAAAAAGAAGTAAATGATATTGGTTATCTGGATGCAGTCAAAGAATCTGAAGGCAAGGGCATGGTTAACGCCTCGAGTGTAGCGGACGCCAAAAAGTTTAATGATTTTTTAAATAGAAATGGAGTAAAGTCAAAAGTTATTTATTTTAGCGTTAAAAATTCTAAAGAAATTAAACGTGAATTTGAATTTGATGATACGAAGTGTTTGGTTTATGTCAACATGTTGAAAGAAGGCGTGAATATCCCCTGCGCGAAATGGTTAGTGCTTAGAAGAAATACGACTTCAAGGGTTAGATTTGTTCAGGAAATCGGAAGGGTCATGAGGTCTTATGCTGGTAAGAAAAACGCAGTGGCTTATGACTTCTTAGATTTATTTGGGAAATTCAATGTTGATCCAGAGGAGTGTCTCGGGGTGATCCCGAAATTGCCACTGTCCATTAACGAAGACGTAAAATCAGGTAAGATTTTCGATCAAATTAAAAAAATAAGGGGTCACAAAAAAGTCACTTGGGTGGGTGAAATTTTAAATCAAATTGTTTTTAATATGACGACTTCCGGCTTAGAGTTCAATAAAAAACCATTTGACAAACGGAAAAATGGGAAAAAAAGACTTTTAAATATTTATGGAAAAGTAACGGATAAGAATTGTAAAGAAATGATTTCTTTGGTTTTGAATTGTGGCGATAAAATTTCTGCAACAAAAATACATAGACTTCACTCGATAATAAATAGATTTGTAATTAAGGGATTGTATCTAGATATATTTTCAGCGAATAATGATGAATGTAAGGTGAAAATTTTAAACGAAGGATTCGGCAGGAAACATCTCTACAAGAAAAAATATTACGGTATTGGTGAATTGGCGAAAATGGCCGGTGTGGCTTCTTCAACAATGGACGCAAGATTGAAAAAAATGACCGTGGCGGAAGCCGTCAGACTTAAGAGGCAAGCGATCAATACAAGGTATTCTTATAAAGGAAAAGATTATTCCGCTAGAGAATTGGCGAAAATGGCTAGTGTAAGCATTTCAACAATGAATCTTAGGTTGAAAAAAATGAGCGTTGAACATGCTGTTAGCGAGGAAAAATTAACGGGTAAAAAACATCTTTATAAAAATAAATATTATCTCGTTAAAGAATTGGCGGAAATGGTTGGTATAGGCTCTGATGGAATGGCGAGAAGAATGAAAAAAATGAGCGTTGAAGACGCTGTCAATCTCAAGCGAACAAAAAAATCGGAGAAGAAATGAGCGAAAAATACGTACACACCAAGATAGAAACAAAAGCAGAAGGCGGATCAAGCAAAGCAGTCCTAATCATCCTTGATGGCGTCAAGAAGTGGATCCCCTACAGCAAGATTCTGACACTCGACATAAGTGAATTCACAAATGAAGGCGTCAATCAGATCGGCACTGTCGAAGTCAACAAGTTTAAAGAAATGCTCAAAGCTGGCAAGAAGCTTTTCATCGAATCCATTGAAATAGATGAGTGGATGGCTGTTGAGGTTCATGGATTGGAGATTATTGATGAGTAAAACTGAACACATTGAAACAAAGGAAGAATTGATGGCTTTTGATTCTGTAATCATTGAAGCAGATGCTTATTATCATAAATGCGCAATTTTCTCTCACCCTGACCGAAAAATTGTCTTGGCCAGAACGGCTGATATAAAATTCAGAGAGGGAGAGTTTACCGTGGTTGATATGGTCGTCTATATTGGTCATGGCGGTCTTAATGCAGGTGAAATTGCGGTGACAAAAAAAGTTGAGAAGTTTGCGGCTTTGGAGGTTGTTGATGAGTGACGAAACCTTGAACATTCGAGCGGTGCAGGTTTTGGGGTGTGAGATTGTTCGTCAATTTGGCAAGCCAAAGGCTGCGAAGCTAGGGAAAGACACGCCGGAATTTGGGGGCAAAACACCGGGTCGAATGTTGTTTCTTGACCAACTCAAATTCCACGAATCCTACGACTGGTCCAACTTACTTCTCGAAAAAGTAAAGCAATTAGACCATCAAGTAGTGATCAAAATGGATCCAAAATATTTCGAAATCCACATAAACCATATAGAACAAGTGGGGATGAGGACGGAATATACAGAAGTCGGATTCATGGAAGGGGAATGTGAAGTGCCATTGCCCTATCATATTTCTGAAGTTTGTATTGGCGTTTTGGAGAAGAGGTTGGCTAGTGAGTGAGCCTGATCCTAATCTTGAAGATTATAATGAACGTGATGAGCAAGGCAGTGATGCACTGATCCCTTTAAGCGAAGCACGGAGAGAAAAAATGAAACGTGACCCTGAGTTTCAAAAAAAGAAACAAGAGCTTAAAGAGGCGCTTTTCGCATTACAGCAAAAAAACCCGCATTTATTTTTAAAATCAGAAATGCTGCCAGATGACAACTGACCGCACCATCTCCCACAATCTGAGTCGTAAGTTTTCAAACTTCAATGACGTTCTCCTTGAGCATTGTTACGTTTGGAATATAAAATTCGAATGCGACTTCACCAGGATCAAGCGGAGCCTTTTCTTTCATGAATACGAGATCAAGGCGTCAAGGGCCGACTTCCTCCGAGATTTCAACAAAGACAGCAAACACAGACAAATCGCTCAAGGCCGATCAGGCTTGGCCACGTTCACTTTTGTCATAAAGGAAGGCCAAATCACCGCAGATGAAATACCCTCATACGCAGGTCTGTGGACTTATATTGACATGGGGTTCATGGTTAAATTCACCGAAGTGATCAAGGCGCCACGGCTTAAAACGCCAAGGAAATTGGATGGAACTGAAATGTTTCGGATTTTTAAGAATCTATCGTTTCGGTCTTACTTGAAGGATAAGGAGGGGTTGAAGTGAATAAAAAGAAAAGAGTGAAAACCTTGGCTGAAATCAAGGCCCAATTGAAAGCGCGATTTGAGGTCGTTGCTTATAGCGGAAATAAAGCATTCGCTGAAACCGTGCAAAATGATCACAGTCTGCTGCAAGATATTTACGAGGCCTTGAAAAATGATTTTTTTGGTGATGAGAATTTGTTGGACTTGGGCCAGTACACTCATGACGACGACAAGTACAGTGAGGAGAGTTTTCACAAAATGTTGAATCACATCATGGACATATTGAAACAAGATAAGCGCAAATCTTTCAAATACATTGCCCTTAATTGGTATTCATGGAACGTGTTGAGACATAACGTGAGAAGCAATCATGATCCAGCCATAAACATTTATGAAAGAAAAGTGTTTGGCCTAACAATATTGCATTGTGACGAATGAAAACTAAAAACCTAACCCAATCCGAAAAAATGCTGATCATGCGACTGCGCATGGGCATGAGCCAACGACACTTTGCCTGGACATATTATATTGGCCGATCAACTTATGTTGAGATTGAACGAGGTAATCTTTCCTTCAATGACTATCTTCATGTAAAAGTCAGTGTTGAAAACTTTTTTATGTGGAATCCGAATATCTACGACCATGAAGTTTGCCTGATTGGTCGTAGGCGATATGACTTAACGCAAAAACAAATGGCAAGATTTCTAGGAAAATCCACTAATTGGGTCAGCCTCATGGAGCTGGGCGAGGTTGATTGCACTGATTATGTTGAACGCATTCTTTCAGAATACTAATAGGGCAGGAATAAATGAGCGAAGAAGCAATAAAGTTTTTGAATGGGATGTATCCCAAAGGCCCACACTGCCTTACCACAATTTCGCTTGGTGACGATGGGAGTAAAAAAGGCACATCAACAAAGACATTCTATCCAGTTGGCGAAAAAGTCATAAAAAACCGTGACACCTGGATCAACCAATATAATGGGAATGAAAATTGTTATTTTCACTGTAATCCAGTCAACGGTTATCTTGAAAAGAAGGCCTCCCGTAAAGACATTCTGTCAGTCAATTATCTTCACGTTGATCTGGATCCTGAACCTGACAAAAATGTCAAAGAGGAACAGGCGCGAATTGAGGCCTTGCTGACCAAAAATTTACCAAATGGCGTGCCCGTGCCAACTGCAGTAGTTTTCTCGGGTGGTGGCTATCAGGCCTATTGGAAACTGGCTGAACCAATTAAAGTGGATTGTGACATTGAAAAAGCCAAAGATGCGGCCCTTTACAACAAACAACTTGAGGGAATTTTTAACGCCGACAGCTGCCACAACATCGATCGATTGATGCGGCTACCAGGCACTTGGAACATCCCAGACAAAAAGAAACGTGATAAAGGCCGCACAAAAACCCTATCAAAGGTCCTTTTCGCTGATTGGACCAGGGTTTATGAACTGAAATTATTCGCCAAAGCAGTCAAGGTTCAAACCAAGGGCAAGGCCAAAATGGACCGAAACGTCAAAGAGGCGCCGTCTGATATCAAGCGGATTGAGGACTTGGAAGAATTCATTCAAGGTGAAGGCTCAAAATATCAACGCCTTCGCATGGTCATCAATATGGGCAAAATCACCAAAGAAATGCCCCTTTTCAATCCAGACCGTGAAGACGATACCAGGAGTTCGTGGCTATTTGAGGCCATTTGCGGGATGGTTAGGTGCAAGAAGACAGACGAAGAGATCTTTTCGGTTATTACGGACCCTTTATTTGGCATATCTGAATCAGTGCTTGAGAAGACCAATTATGAAGACCATGCCATGCGCCAGATACAAAATGGCCGTGACTTCGCTGAAGAGCCCAGGCTGTACGAAATCAATTCAGAATATGCTTTTATCGATTCAATCACCAAGATCGTCCACGAGGTCCACGATCCAGCGCTGGGCTATGATGAGCTGAAATTCAAGACGCCCACGGATTTCAGGCATTGCTTCTCGAATGAGGAAATCGAGATAGGGTCAAAAACGATCAGCGTGGGCAAAAATAAGGACAAGAAGATCGAAGTCCCTGTCATGATCAAGGTGGGCAAATGGTGGCTTGAGCACCCTGACCGCAATACTTTCAAGGGGATCACCTTCTATCCTGAAAAGGCGACACCAGGTCATTACAATCTTTGGAAGGGTTTCGGGGTCAAAGCGTCAGCCACAGGCTCTTGGGAAGGGTTCAGGCACCACATCTTCACAAATATCTGCAATGGGAACCAAGAAAATTATGACTACCTCATTAAATGGATGGCTCGCGTGGTTCAATTTCCGGCCTTGCAGGGCGAAGTGGCCATCGTCTTGATGGGTAAAAAAGGAACTGGTAAAGGTTTTTTTGCTAATAACTTTGGTCGCATTTTTGACAGGCACTACATTGCCATCGTCAACTCAAAGCACGTTGTCGGTAATTTCAACGCCATCTTGCGTGACAAGGTTCTCGTCTTCGCGGATGAAGCTTTCTTTGTTGGCGACAGGAAAAGTGAACCTATCTTGAAGTCACTCATCACCGAGCCCACACTGGTCATTGAGATGAAGGGAATCGACCCAACCTCAAGCCGCAATTGTATTTCTCTGATCATTGCCTCCAATGACGATCATGTCATCAGAGCTTCGGTTGATGAGCGTAGATATTTTGCCCTGACAGTCAGCGAAACCTTCAAGCAAGACCACGACTACTTCAGCAATATTAAAAAGGAACTTGATAACGGTGGGTATGAGGCCATGTTTCACTACCTTCAAAATGTTGACATTTCAGATTTCAATGTCAGGATACCGCCCAAGACTGAGGCTCTGCATGATCAGATGCGTCACAGTCGCGACAACATTGAAGAATGGTGGTTCAATATTCTGCAACGCGGCGAACTTTTGAAGGGAAAAGCGTGGCCTGATTGGGTCAAGAATGAAGACCTGCACGATGACTATTATGAATTTTCTGGAAAGACACGAAACACTCACCCTCATATGCCCGGGCCCTTGGGTCGTAAAATACGTAAAATGGCGCCATCACTTGGCGTTTCGAATCAACGGATCCCACCAGGTCATAGTGGCTATGGCAACGCAAAAAGGGAAGTTGGTGTGAGTGTGCCGTCAATCGCTGTCTTGAGGAAAGATTGGGAAAATAAGTTTGGTCGGGAAGAGTGGTCAGAGATCATCGTTGAGATTGAGGGTGATCTTCTTGATAAGGAATATGGGGGGGAGCTTTAGATGGTGGAGCATTGGTCAATGTCAAGATCTAACGAATGGTCAACGCCCGGTCCCTTATTTTATCAATTGGATTCAATTCATGACTTCACTCTTGATCCCTGCTGCACAGAACACAATCATCTTTGTGATAAATTTTTTACAGAGGAAGACAACGGATTAGTTCAGGACTGGTCGGAAGACCGGGTTTTCATGAACCCGCCATATGGAAGAGAAATCGGCAAATGGATCAAAAAAGCTTATGAAGAATCGCTAAAAGGCGCTCTTGTCGTTTGCCTGATTCCATCTCGAACAGATACCAGTTATTGGCACGACTTTGTCATGAAGGGTGAAATAACATTTATTAGAGGTCGTGTTAAATTTGGCGGAAGTAAGGGCAACGCTCCGTTTCCTTCCGCCATCGTTATTTTTAAACCAAAGGATAAAAAATGAAAAACTACAAACACATAATGCTAGACCTTGAAACAATGTCAACTCAACCGAATGCAGCAATAGTCGCAATTGGCGCAGTTGTGATGGATTTTGAGACGGGGGAGCTTGGCCCTACTTTTTATGAAAAAGTTCATCTTGAAAGCTCGATGGAAGCTGGCGGTGATGTTTCCGGCAGTACGGTTGATTGGTGGTTACAGCAAAGCCCAGAAGCACAGGCAGAACTTTCTCTGAATCGAATTGGCCTGCAAGAAGCCTTGTCTAAGTTTTATACGTGGCTTTCGTTGATTGGCGAACAGGTCAAGGTCTGGGGCAATGGCGCCGGCTTCGACAACGTTGTTTTGAGACAGGCTTACGAATCTATCGGCAAAAAGACGCCATGGTACTTCCGCGACGATATGTGCTATCGGACATTGAAGGCCATGCACCCCGAAATCAAAGAAGATGAACGCCAAGGCGTTTTTCACAATGCGCTGCACGATGCTGAGCACCAGGGTAGGCATTTGATTGAAATTATGAAGAATAGGCGATTATAATTTAATCTGGATTTTCTACTTGGAATTTGTCCAAGGGTGGATTATGATGGTTTATAGAAATGGAGTACAAAATGGGATACACAAATAAAACGAGCGAAGAGAGACGAAAATCGGCCAACGTGAAGACGGTTCTCATCATTCTTTCTGTGCTGGCCTTGCTCGGATTGTCAGCCGGCTGCGCCTATGGCACTAAAGAAGAGGTGACTTTTACCATCAACAAATCAGAACGAGTCACGACTGGATCCGGCGACAGCCTTTCCAGCAAATATCTGATATTCACAGAAAATGAAGTTTTCGAAAATTCAGATACGCTGTGGTACATGAAGTGGAACAGTAGTGATTTGTACGCAAAAATGGTGGAAGGCAAAAGGTATAAAGCAGAAGTCTACGGTTTTAGAATTCCTTTTATTTCGTCTTACCGGAACATTATTTCGTTGAGAGAAGTGGTTGTTGAGTGATTGAAATCGAAATACGGAAAGACACAAACGGAGGAATCTCTGGCGTGGGTGTTTGTGGGATGCAATGTAGTTGTTGTAACTTGATTACTTCGAGACAGCATTGTTACGACAAGGAGAAGGATCTCTTTCACGACATCAACTGCCGTCATGCTCGACCACACTTTAAGCGCATTGATCTCTGGAAAGAGGCCATTGAAAAGATAAAGTATAAATGAACCGTGAGCCAAGGGAGCTCCTGCCCGGGAGACTGAAGGCCGGTGTTCAGCACGCCGATATGCCTTTATACAAAGCCTCCCTTGGCTTTTTTAGATAGGATTGAAAGATGAATTTTATGTTAGACATAAACAATAGATACGGCCTTGAAGCGATTCAATTCCCTGACGGCCAATACCATGTCAGGCTGCACGAAGGTCTTTTGAACAGGGATGGCCACCAGACCGATGTCAGATGCGCCATCAAATCACCTACAGACCTCTACCTGCTCATGGCGACATCAAATGCACTTGACAATGCTTTTATTAAGAAGGGCACCTTGACCATTCCTTATTTGATGGGGGCTCGATCAGATCGTGTCATGCTTGAAGGTGACAGTGTGGGCCTGAAAGTAGTGGCCCAGATGATCAACCATTGTGGCTTTGAAAAGGTGATCTTGTTCGATGTCCACAGTGATGTCGCGTTGCAATTGATCAATAAGTCAGTGAATGTAAACAATCGCTCCCTCGTCGAGGCCTACGACAAAAAAGACGCCGTCCTGATCTGCCCTGATGCAGGCGCAGCGAAGAAAATTGATTCTTACCTTGAGTGGAATCCAAATATCACCGATGTTGTCCACTGCGTTAAAAGCAGGGACTTAAAAACGGGAGCCATTACGCTCAGGGTGTTGTCACCCCTCGCCTGCTCAGAAGAGCATTGCGTCATCATTGACGACCTATGCGATGGCGGCGGCACATTTTTGGCCGTCTCAGATCAAATCAAATTCCCCCAGTCCATGACGCTCATCGTGTCCCATGGCATATTTTCAAAAGGATTAGCTGTTTTCAAAGGGAAATTTGACAAAATCATTACGACAAACAGCTATCAAAAACAAACTCAATCAGAACTACTAGAAACCAAGGAGTTACCATTATGAATATGAACCCGTTCTTACTGACAGATTTTTACAAAGTTGGACACCCGTTTCAATATCCCGAAGGTACTGAATTTGTTTACTCGAATCTCACGCCCCGCAAATCATTGCTGCCTGGTGTGGACAAGATGGTTTTCTTTGGCCTTCAGCAATTTGTTAAGAAGTATTTGATCGAATATTTCAACGACAATTTTTTCAGCAGGCCCAAAGATGAGGTGATGGACGAATACAAACGAAGGATCTCCACTGCGCTCGGTGGACACCTGCCTTCCTATGAGCACATTGAGAGCCTGCATGTTCTCGGTTACCTCCCAATAAAGATCAAGGCCCTGCCAGAGGGCAGTAAAGTGTCCATGGGCATCCCATGTCTAACCGTGGTGAACACGCTGCCAAAATACTATTGGCTGACGAATTTCATTGAAACTTTGATGTCCACCAGTGTGTGGCAGTGCTGCACTTCAGCTACCATCGCGCACGAGTACCGCAAGATTTTCGATAAATACGCTGCCCTTCTGGGACACCTGAATGGTTCGTGGACTGGCAGGGTCACGACTTCTCATTCAGGGGCATGAGTTCAGTTGAAAGCGCGATCAACTCGGGAATGGGGCATCTACTCTCATTCACAGGCACCGACACGATTCCAGCTATTGATGGGCTGGAAAGATATTACAACGCCGACGCAGATAAGGAACTGATTGGTGGGAGCGTGCCTGCCACAGAGCATAGTGTGATGTGCAGCGGAGAAAAAGATGACGAAATTGGGACGTTTCGTCGCTTGATCACTGAGATCTATCCCCATGAGACTGTCTCAATAGTGTCAGACACATGGGATTTGTGGAAGGTGTTGACCGAATACCTCCCAAAGCTCAAAGATGAAATCATGGCCCGTAATGGCAAGGTAGTGATCCGCCCAGACAGCGGAAATCCTGTGGATATCATTTGTGGTGACCTAAATGCTGAACCTGGAACCCCTGCTCACAAAGGCGTCGTTGAGTTGCTGTGGGACGTTTTCGGAGGAACTAGAACCGAGCAAGGTTACAAAATGTTAGATGAGCATATCGGTGCCATCTACGGTGACAGCATCACCCGTGACCGCGCTACGCAAATTTGTGAACGTCTCATGAACAAAGGCTTCGCCTCACAAGTGGTCTTCGGGATCGGCAGCTACACCTATCAATACAACACCAGAGACACATTTGGGACAGCCGTCAAGTCAACCTGGGTGCAGATCAAAGGCAAGGGTGTGTCGATCTTCAAGGATCCCATAACCGACAGCGGCATGAAGAAGTCAGCCAAAGGTTTGCTCTGCGTTCGACAGTCAGATGATGGGGAATACTTGTTGGAGCAGGATGTAAGCGAAGACGTTGAAGCCACGGGGATGCTTAGGACAGTGTTTCTGGATGGGCAGTTGGTCGAGGATGATTCTTTGGCGAATATTCGGGGAAGGTTGAAGGGCGTGAGTGATGAGTGACTTACCCAATGGATTCAGAGACACTCCATATCCACTTTATCAACCATCAAACGGCACTGAGGGCATGATCTTCATGGAAAGTTTTTGTGATCGTTGTACAAATCAGCCGGAAGACCCAAACAAAGGATGCGAGATACTTGGCCGAACTCTTTTCTTGGACAAAAACGATAAAAATTATCCTAGAGAATGGCAGTATGATGAAAGCGGAAAGCCGACATGTACAGCGTTTGAAAGGAATTGGAAAAATGAATAGCCCCCACAAAACAACGCCAGAGGTGACGGCTGAGGAAAAAGATTATGTTCCATACGCCCTTAAGATAATACCTCTTTGGCCTAGGACAATTATTGCAGACCGTCTACAACAACAAGCCGATGAGATCGCACAAAAAGACGAGCGCATTATCGAAATGGATGCTAGTCGTAAAGAATACAAAATTGAAAATCACAACCTCCAATCCCGCCTTGATAAAGCAATCGGGACGCTTATGAAATACGGAAAACATGGTGCCGATTGTCTTTACATCATGTCTGTTGTGGGCGGGTATGATAATCCATCGCCCTGTAGTTGTGGTTACACAGAGGCCCTTACCTCAGTCCAAGGAGAAAAGACATGATGCCCAACGGAGCGCCAACGCTGCCGCGGCCCGTCTGTCCCAACATCCGGCTCTATGGATATTGCTACGGTGAAACAGGGTGTACTTGCGCTTCACTTGAACAAAATAAGGAGAAAAAGACATGAGCAACAAACAAAAAAACACAATCAGATACGAAATAATGAAACTCAAAACCTCATGTTTCGGAGATGACGGAGTAACCATTGACGAAATCAATAAGAAAATTGAAGAAGTCAAATCTCATCATGAGCAAGGCAAGCACAAGTGGATCCGCTTCTATATATCTTGCGGCTTGTTTAGCTTTGGCGATGGCCAGCTTATTGGCGAACGGGAACTGACAAAAAAAGAATTGAAAAACGAAAAGGATAAAAAGAAGCGGGAATTGAAATATCAGGAGCTGAAGAAAGAGTTTGAACCGGAAAAATGAGAAGCAACCTCCGCAAAGAAATCACCGATCTTCTCGAAAAGCACAGCTGCGCAAGCTTCTTCATCGTGCTTCAAGACCCCGACAGCACTGAAGTGTGGAGTATCTTTGAAGGCAACCGGCAATGGATCTATGGCGAATTGTGCCGGTGGAATACGTTGATGCAGTATGATTGGGTGCAGGAATCTAGGATTAAGGATGATGAGGAGGATGATTATGAAAGGTGAAGAATTAACGCATTCAATGCTTGTGGAAAATTTAGCTAAATCAGAAAAGGAGAATAAAAAACTGTCTCAAGATTTGCTGCTAACCGAGTTGCGACTTGACACTGCGAATAAAGCCGTTAAAGTCCAACGGAAGAGGTTGAACATTTACGCCTTCTTTGTTGGGATTGGAATTATTCAATTAATCAAATGGATCATTTATATCTATGATCATTTGAGGTGGATCGAATGACCCACTTCTACCCAAAATCCCTAATCCCTACCTGGTGTGAAATGGCCGAAGAAAGCCACGACAGCTACATCAGGAACTGCGGGCATTTGGAGAATCTGAAAGATGTCAACATAGAATTAAAGAAACGGGGGCGAAAACCGCGAGCGCTGCGGCTTACTAGGTGCTTGGATTGTGTTCATTGTCAGGGGCCTAATCAATGAAAAAATACGAAACAATCATATTGTTCATCGCTTACCTGATCGCGGGAGCGTTTTCGATTTGGCTTTGTTGGGGATTGTGGTAATGAGTGATTGTAAACATGAAAACAAAAAAATCAACACATGCATGGTATTGCTTTCGATGCCTCCTAGATACGAGTGGAAATGCCCTGATTGCGACAGGATGGGCTACGTCCTTTGCGGCGAAGCCAATCAAGAAGAAATCGATTTCCTGAGAAAAGAGAATAAAAAATTAAAAGAGGAACTTGGACAGAAGAGCGTTATGCCCTACTTCAGGGTCTGCCACACAGAAGTGTGCATGAATATGGGCCTGAGAACTGATGATAAAATCTGCCGGCTTTGTAAAAAAGTGACGGCGGAGTATAACAAGGAGAAATAATCATGGTAATGAGCGCTAGCAGAAAGCAAGCGACAAAATGGCCACCACAAAACCGCTGAACTTTACCCTCTTCAGCTCCGATATCTCTATTAGAAATGGAGTATATAAAATGTCGGAACAAAACAAAAATATTCAAAACGCTATTGATAAACTTAAAGAAACTATTGACGCTTTGAATAAATTGCACAACGTAGATCATGAAGAAACAATCAAAGGTCTGCAAAGCCAAATCGAAAGATTGGAAAACTTGTTGGAATAGTTTTAATTTTCAACCCTACTAAGTCAGCTCAGGCGCTTCGGTGCCTGAGCTTTAACGGACGAAAGGTAATAAAAATGTTTAAAAAATTCATTTACACAATCGCGTACTGGTTCATTTGTTATGGGCTGTTTTGGTTGCTGGCAGAGTTTCACGTTTTCATTCTTGAATCTGAAACTGCTCTACACAATAAAATTTTTATGGCTGGTGGCTGGGTAATCATGAATGCCCTTGTAGCTGTCTCGGTCATTTTGGTTCCATGGAAAATTTGGGAAAAAAAGAACGGTAAAGAGGAAGAGGATAGGATACAAAAAAATGGATAAAATGACATTAGAACTAGACGGCATGGAACTGA
>Ga0114923_10001373_pt1 | contig 16995 bp, 19 predicted proteins | sample SumtaG_FD_89578 | JGI IMG/M metagenome (GOLD analysis project Ga0114923, IMG submission 89578) | Deep subsurface microbial communities from Indian Ocean to uncover new lineages of life (NeLLi) - Sumatra_00157 metaG | ecosystem: Environmental > Aquatic > Marine > Oceanic > Sediment | place: near...
GAGTTTCTGTTGTAAAATGCTTGATATCTTCCCACGGTTCGCCTGTGTTCTTCACAATCCACCATATGAGCTCCTTCAGAGCATTACTCGTTTCTACACCAGATACTGTTGAATGACCAGTCTTCAATTCAAGACCTATCTCTGCAAAAGCATTCTTGACCTGTTTGAACTTCTTGATACTACTAGTTTCAAGTTTCATATCAAGTGTCTTCAATTTATCGTAACCATAGGCTGTGACCCAAAGCTCGCGTAAATCAAATTTCGAGCCACGTTTTGGAACCGTAATCCGTTGTATCTCCTTTGTTCGTATTTCAATGATTTTCGGGACTAATGCTGCTATCTCAGGATGTTTGCTAGATACTTTCTCAAGATTGAGACCAGTAGTCTGTCCACCTCTACCCACAGATGCAACAATCTTTTCCACGAGAGTCTTGGTCAAAATCTCTTGAGCGTCTTCGGTATTGGTTTCCCATGGAATTGAGTCATATATGTCCGAGAGATCATAATCAATGAATCCATAGTCTCCAAGACCAAGGGCTATGAGAGTATCATGCAGTATTTGATATTTGTTCTCGAATCTCCGATTTACACCACTGAGGAATCGCCATGGATAAAGAAGAGTGGGCGGATAATAGAATACATACCAATAATCTTCATCGAATCCAGTTTTAAGCCATGAATGCAGTTGATGATCTATCTCACCCCCAAGTTTGTACTGTTTGACTAAGGGTGTTACTTCGAGACTTTGTAAAGGATTGTCAAACAAATGGACCTGACTCTCATGATGGAAACACAATGGAGTTAGATCTATACTCTTCAGTTTATTAGAGATTATTTTGATCAGCCAAAGTTTGGTACAGGAGGCAAGTGGGGCAAGATCAATACTCTGTAGCTTGTTGTCGCTCAAATGCAACTTCTCAAGACTAGTACAGGAGCTAAGAGGAGTAAGGTCAATGTTTTGGAGCTGATTGTCACTCAAAAATAAAATCTGAAGCTCTGTACAGGAAGCAAGAGGTGTGAGGTCGATACTCTGGAGCTGGTTTCCATCCAAATCAATTTTTGTTGCATCTTGTGCAACTGAAAATTGAACGACTTTGCCACCTGTATTTATTCCATCTATCGTGATTATGTTGCAATCATTATCTTTCATAATCTACCACGTTTAAACCGTTTCAGTTTCACCGATAATCAAACAAGTTTTGTTTTATTTAAACCTACATAACGAATTCTATATTCATTCATGTTCCAGAACCTCACTGTTCAACTGACTCCACACATTAAACTACGGGAGTACTCCGGCCCCCTGAGCCTCTTCACACAGTTTGTAGTCCGAACCCTTACAAAAAAAGTTCACCAGTCTATGCCACGGGCCCTTGCATATCGAGTGACGAGTTGAAGCTGATAAAAACATTACGAAGACAACGCTTCTGGAACGACCTCTTTAATCCGCTCAAGGGACTCGTTGGTTTCAGCATGGGTCAGCTCAAAGATTATTGGCCCGATGAAATCGTCTTTTACTAGCTCCATCAAGAATTCCCTGATTGGCATCTCACCTTGTCCAAGAGCGATATGGTCGGTACGTACTGGAGTTCCGTTGATTTCCTTGTAACTGCCATCATGAAGATGAATCTCTACAATTCTATCTTTGTGGTTTCTGTAAAAATCGATTAGTGATTCGTCACCAGAGTATTTTGCAAGCACATGTCCAGTGTCGAAACAGATACTTGTATCATGCTCGTCTACAACTTCGCGTGTGATATCAAATGGGAATTCAAAATTTTCAATGGCAAGTTTTCTTGGGTTAATTTCCGTTCGGGTTATTATCTCTTCCACACTTTGAGTCGAAAATACAGACATGAGCATACATATCATTGACAACTCACTCGTCTCAAAGTCCATACTCGAAAACTCTGATGCTAATGATCCAGAGGCATGTAGAACATATGCTTCAGGGTCGAGTGGTTCTACAAGCTTGATGGTTTCGACAATACTCTGTACACTCCCTTTTCTGACAGGTTCATTGAAACTAGACAACTCAACGGACCAAAATGGGAGATGCGTGGTATATGAATGTCCAAGCTCATCTTTCAAATCCACGAGTTTTTCAATGGTTTGTGACTTCAAAGAACCCGGTAATACGTATACAATGTCCATGGACACCTCGATTACATCAATATGGTCTATTTCTACACACTTACGAATGTACTCTACTATATCAAAGCGCGAGAAATCAGGAATTCCATCACCAATAATCTGTTTGTAAATGGGTTTGAACTCAAAAGGGGCCAATCCATATCGCATTTAGTATTCACTAGTCAAAACTAACAGCAAACAACAATATCTAGTTGCTTATTCAAAAGAAGAAAAATTGTGCCCATTGCTGAGCACAATGTTGTTTCTGGATTATCTCCAAGACTTCATTGTCTTGAGCTCATGGTTCTCAATTACTGGGTCAACTTCAAGAACCTCTACTTTGAGCATCTTATCTCCTTGTTTCAGTTGAGGAAGAATATCCAATCCTTCTACGACGTTTCCAAATATCGTGTGTTTCCCGTCGAGATGCTTGGTCTGCTCACGTGATAGCACTAGGAAGAATTGACTTCCTCCGGTATCTCTGCCTGCGTGAGCCATGCTCAATGCACCAGCTTCGTGTTTCTGTCTGTGTCCACGAGTTTCACATGCAATTGCGTAACCTGGGCCTCCAGAACCAGAAGAAGTTGGATCACCACCTTGAACTACAAATTTAGGAATTATACGATGAAATGTTAGTCCATCATAATATCCCTTCTGAGCAAGAGTCACGAAATTCTTGACTGTGTTGATTGCATCATCATTGAACATTTCTAGCATGAGTTCGCCATATTTGGTTAGCATCTTGATTTTAGTCGCCAATAATATCACCAGTGTAAACTGTTTGACGACCAAAGTCGTCATTGTATAGGACCATTCCTAGTTCTACTTAGGCGTTGTGGCGTAGTCGAAATTCCTCCTACTGGTCACGCCATTTTCCTTATTAGCAGACGAGAAGAATTCTCAATTGTCTATGACAGAGCTCAGAGAATATACAGAAGGTAAGACAACTTTCCTGACTGCAGATGTCGAACGTTATACTACTGAGAAGAAGCAACCGACAACTAGTATGCCAGTCTTCTACAACCCACGAATGAGGATTAATCGGGATTTTTCAGTCCTTTTCCTCGCAACGTACATGGAAGACCACGAGATGGACCTACTCTGTGAACCTCTTGCGGGCTCAGGTATTCGAACTCTGCGCTACCTGAATGAGGTTCCTGGAGATTTTCAAGCTTGTTTGTTTGACGTGAACCCAACAGCAATAGATACCGCAATAAAAAACATTGAGAAATACAATTTTCAAAATAGAGCGCAGGTCATAAAGGGTGATGCAAAAGTTCTCATTCTCACTGAATCTCGTGGAAAACGCTTTGATTTTGTGGATGTGGATCCTTTTGGTACTCCTGTACCGTATCTCAACGCTGCAATACAATCTCTGAATCCGAATGGTGGCCTACTCGGACTGACAGCGACTGATATGCCAGCTCTCTGTGGAGTTTATCCGCATGTTGCGCTCCGAAAGTACGGAGGCCTTTCAATGAGAGCTCCCTTTGTCCATGAATTAGCAGTACGTCTACTTTTGGGCAGGGTGTACAATATCGCATCCATGAATGATCGTGCAATTGAACCTCTTGCAGTTCTCAGTACTGACCATTACATTCGAGTTTGGATAAGGATTGAATCGAATCGCACTGAATCAAATAAACAAACTCGATCAATGGGATTTGTCAGTTATTGCAAAGAGTGTATGCAATCTGAAACACATCCATTGTCTTCTAAAGATACTAAACACGTGTTTCAACACCAGATAGATTCCTGTGATGGGAAGGTTACTACAGCAGGGCCGTTGTGGATTGGAGATTTGTACGAAAAATCGTTTCTTGAAACGGCACACAAAATTCTTGAGAACGGTAGCGAATCATACCACAAGAGAGTACCTGAACTCTTAGACCTGATGATTGGGGAAAGTGACCTTATCGGCTATCCCTATGTTGATATTCACGAGCTATGTGATTTGTATAATTATGTGCCACCGAAAAGGGAGAAAATAATGGAGATTCTCAAGAAAGATGGTTATTCAGTATCAAGAACCCATTTTAGAGCAACTGCAATAAGGACAAATGCACCAATAAGCGCGATAGAAGGAATAATTAGAAAATTGAGTGGAGCTTAGTATTTTGGCAAAACCGAAAGGAAGACGTACAAGAGAACACTACTATAAAGCTGCAAAAGCACAAGGGTACAGGGCTAGATCCGCCTTCAAATTGAAACAGATCGTAAAGACACATAATCTACTCAAAGGAGTAAATATCGTTGTGGACCTTTGTAGTAGTCCAGGAGGATGGACGCAAGTTCTTCGTGAGTTGGATAGCGGCTTAGAAATTGTGGCAGTGGATATTAATCCCATGAAACCAGTTGACAAGGTTTCGTTCATTCAAGGAGATATTACCGATCCTGAAATATATACGACTATTGAAAGATTAACAAGAGGCGCTGCAGACCTAGTAATTTCTGATTGCTCACCAAAAGTTTCGGGAACTTGGGATATGGATGTCGCAATACAACTTGATCTTGCAGAAATGACGATGGACATCGGCCATAAGCTTCTAGGGAAAAGTGGAAAAGTTCTCGCAAAAGTATTCCAAGGAACCGGCTTTCAAGAATTTATGACTGCTACAAGAGCGAGATTCCAATCGGTAAAATTAATCAAACCTGATGCATCCCGAAAAACAAGTGCGGAAATCTATCTTTTAGCAGTAGGGCCTATCAAGAGGAAAGCTAAACGAAACCCTCTCACTTCAATCTAAATTCGTTGTCTATAGTTAAGAAATGAACTCGAAGAATAGAGGGCCACTTGAAATATTATAGTCAGGTCAAGTGCTATGAAGTATCAGCGATGATTATCCAGTCTTCCATCTCTCTGCATGCAACAGGAGAATCTGGTTGACGAACTCCACATCTGCTAATCTTAAGACAGTGAAAACAGGGACAGCCATTCAGATCGCCTAGGGTCCCTTGCTCAGCCTCACCTTCAAGTGCTGTTTTCATGAAGTATCTGGCTTCATTTGCATCGGTTTCTTCCAAGATTTGTTTCTCCAAGATTAATTTTTCGAGTGCTGTAATTATCGTTTCAACGTCAGTGTCGAGGTTTGCGGAGAGCTCATCAATGACTAAACCCTTACTACTTGCTTCGCTTAGAGCGTTCAGGATTCGGTCGGCAATGTCTTTCATAGATATGACCTTTTGCTAGACATAAACACGACAACAGCGAACCGATAAAACGGCCCCTTAAAACTTACACTATATCTGCTCGCCATTCTCGATGATTAACGGGGAAAGAAGGACATTGATGCACATAAATGTACTCATCAGGTATTTCAATTTTCGACGTTTTGGGTTCATCTCTGATACAAATACAATGACTGGCCAATTAGTTTGGATGCAATATCCTTGTTCTTCGGACGGATGGAAATGTAAGGTGTCTTTACTGGCCCGAACACATCCTGGATCGTGCCTACCACCTGAGCTTTCTTATCAACTACACGACCACCAATGGGAGGTGTTTTGTCTACTTTGACGATTATGAAACCTCGACGGGTTACATGAAGTGCGGTACCAAGCTTTCTCAAAAATGTAAAACCTCCAATATATTCAGAGTTACTTCCTTCGTCCTTTCCGCTTCTTGCCTTTCTTCTTTTCAGCAGCCTGTTTAGCTGATAGGCGTTTTGCAGCAACACGTCGCACACTCTTGGCAAGCATTAGAAGCAGACGTTTCTTTTTATGACCCTCGGGATTCTCAACCACAAGAAATCCACCCCTACTAACATGTTCACGGGGGTATCTTTTGTCAGGCTCTATGTCATGTGCAAATCCGCTCATCTCAGCAGCCTCCCTCAAAATGTCAACGGTCAGATTTGGAGCAGCAAGATTGACAGGAATTCTGCGTCCTTGCGCTCGTGACAATCGAGAGTCTAGATAGGCGGGCCAAATGATTAAAGATCCTTTTCGTTGTCTCATATTGACCGGGGTCTCCGAATAGTCGTAATTCAGGTGATAATCCTGAGGTTCGCTTTTTACCTTTACTCTTTGGTCAGTACCGTGTAAAGGATGAACTTCTTAAGCGTGATGGAAATGTGTTTTCTACAGGTGTCATAGTAAATGGCCCGAAAGAGCAAGGACCAATATTTCTCTGAGATTGCAGATCTAGTTAGTACTAGGAGTACATGTTTACGCAATCACGTAGGATCTGTGATTGTCAAGGAATCAAAAATACTCTCGACGGGGTATAACGGAGCGCCAAAGGGTCTCCCACATTGTGAAGAGCTCGGAGGTTGTCTTCGGGAGAAGCTAGGTGTGAAATCAGGAACACATCATGAGTTATGCAGAGGATTGCATGCAGAACAAAATGCAATCATTCAAGCTGCGTATCATGGAGTTAGTGTGAAAGGTGCTAAGATATACTGTACTACTGAGCCTTGTAGCATTTGTATAAAGATGATAATCAATGCGGGAATAACTGAAGTCATCTATATTGAGGAATATGGGGACAAGTTAGCAAAAGAACTTGTAGAACAATCAACTTTGAAGATAAGACGTATTGATCTTATTCGCAAGCATGGATTAAACGGCTCTGAATCCTAGAAAGTAACACTCTGGAAAGGTTAAAGAGTAACCTGCGTTTGGGCGTTTTCAGACATCGTTAGGTGAGTGCAATGGGAAAACTCCGGAACTTGATTAGTATTCATGATTTGGACCGTGGAAAAATCGACCAGATTCTTGATGACGCAACTAAAATGGAAGCTGTTGCTGTAAAAAGAAGCACAGCTCTTGCGGGCAAGATAATGGCTACTCTCTTTTTTGAAGCATCAACACGTACAAGACTCTCATTTGAGAGTGCTATGCTCAGATTGGGTGGAGAAGTATTAGGTTTTTCAGATGTCATTACCACGAGTGCGGGAGGAAAAGGAGAAACTCTTGCGGATACGATAAGAACGATAGAACAGTATGCAGATGTCATTGTAATTCGACATCCACTAGATGGATCCGCACGGGTTGCTGCTGAATTTTCCAAAATCCCAGTTCTAAATGCAGGTAGCGGTTCCGAGGAACATCCTACACAGGCATTGCTTGATTTGTATTCGATTAAGAAGTTCAAAGGAAAAATCGATGGTTTGACAATCTCGCTAAGTGGCGACTTGAAATATGGTCGCACGGCGCACTCCTTGGGATTGGCCCTTTCTCACTATGATGTCAAAATCAAGCTTGCTGCGCCTAAGTCGCTACGAATGAAACCTGTAATTATTGAGGATATGAAAAAAGCAGGAGTCCAAGTTGTAGAAGTGGATACTGTCGCTGAAGCTGTAACAGATGTTGATGTTGTGTACATGACCAGAATCCAAAAAGAGAGGTTCCATGACATCCGCGAGTATGATGCAGTGAAAGGCGATTTTCAACTCACTATGGATGAAGTTGCCCTCATGAAAGACGACGCAATAATTCTACATCCATTACCAAGAGTAGATGAAATTGCATCAGAAGTCGATAACACTCCGCAGGCAAAATACTTCGAGCAAATGTACAGTGGAGTAATCACAAGAATGGCAATCCTGCATCAAATTCTAGGTTAACTCAAATCGGAACTACGAAGCTGTTTAATCAGGCCGTCAATTGTCTTTATCTTACTCACAGCCAGAGGTATGTGCATCGTTTCAGAAAGTTCCAAGGCAAGCTTGTCAATCTCGGCAGCGCCATGCAATATCACTAATCTAGGTTTAAATTCCTGAGATTTTATTGCAAACATTGGAGCTCGACCCGATTGTGAGTTTGTGAAAATCAAGCAACGTTCGGTAGTGGCTCCAAATAGCTTCATGAAAGCTTCACTATCAAGGTCCCTAACAGCTCTCTCAACATCCACCAATGTGTATCCGTAAATTTCTTTGTCCAGATAATCTTCACCAGCCAGTACAGTACACTTGAGCTTCTTGCAGAAGGTTCTTGATGTCATACTGGAATGAAAATCACTCATTGCTAAAACTATGTTCAAATCTATAAGACTTACATCCATCAACCTAACAAATGCAGCAATGATTGTTCCCCCACTTCGTTCATCAAGAGTAAGAAGGGCCATTACGAACCTTCGGATCGTGGAAGTGCCTGGGGATTTTCTTCTACCGGACTCGTAGTCAGATATCACTGAAGGACTAATGTCCAAGAAATCTGCGAGTACAATCTGGGGAAGACGAAATCGTTCCCTCCACACTCTCATTGTGGCGCCGGGACTCTTGGACATAGCAATCTCACCTGCAATACGTCTGGCGAACCGCTCTCTTGCAGATGATTGTGAAGACATGAGTCGGCATTGGTCGAATAGCATACATAAGTATTTCGACTATTGCCGATTTATTGTTTCAGAAATAATACATTAAGAATTGGTGGGCCGGCCCGGATTTGAACCGGGGATCCCTTGGATTTTTGGCCCAGGAACCATGTTACTGGCCACCCAAACCAAGAATCATAGCCAAGCTAGACCACCGACCCTTGTTAGTGAATCGAGTGTTTACATTTCCAAGATAAATGTATTGAAATCCCAAAGAGTGAGTTCGTAGGACTTTATGTACCGAAGCTAGATAATGATACATGAGGTTGGCTTGACACGAAATCAAACCTCACAGAGTCGTTCCCAATGCCGCTCTTGGGAGGACATCACTCTGGTGTACAAGATAGTCCAATTAACAATGAACGGCATAAGAATAACGGAGGGCTTTATAGACTCCTCCGTCATTCTGAAAGACAGTAGTGTTTCGGAAACTGGTGACAGCAGTCGTGAGAAAGGTGGAACACAGAAATTCCCTATTATTCATAAGAAATATAGTAGATAGGTTTTAACGGAGTGTTCTCCCGGACAAATGCGAAAGGTCATAACGTCACAACAATCATGATTTTTTGTGAATTGTGATGAGCCTCTTAGGACCAGATGATTTTGATTTAACCGGAAAAGAACGAAAGAAGAAGCTCGCAAAGGACCTCTCACCTGCAGTGCAAAAGGAGATTGACAAGTGGCTCGATATGATGGAAGATCCGACGGCACTCAGTCGCATAACTGACCTCGTAGGGCCTGAAGAGGCACGACGATTGCTCGCACAGCGAAGATCACGTTCGAAAAGAGAGACGAAACGTGATTCGTTGATAGATGAGGAATAGGTGATATCATGAACGATGGAACCTATATAATGCCTAATGGGAACGGGAGCGACCTCAAAACAACACTGGCAGTTATCAGGACAATAGCGGCTGAAAAAAGAACACACCTAGCAGAGCTTCGGACAGGTATTGTTATTCTTACTATCCCCATGTCGCTTCTTACAATCCTAATCGCAACATCAAATTACTACTCCCTACAAGAGGTATTTGCTTATATCGTCGGGTTGGCGTTTGGTATCATCTGTCTTGCAGTTATAGGGGGCTATCTTGTTTTCCATGCGTTTGGAAATATAAGAAAGAATGGAAAAATAAAACAGGAAACCTGCCCAGATACCATGGACCTCCTGCATGAGCACGGATATGGAGATTTATAGATAACAGCTTGGTTGGAGTTTGTCAAATGAGTGTAATCTTCAAGATAGAAAAGTTAGAGAACAAGTAGAAATGGAGCCCCAGGCGCGATTCGAACGCGCGGCCTCTTCCTTACCAAGGAAGCGATCTAACCAGGCTGAGCTACTGGGGCTTGCTAACTCGGTTCTCGATGAATTGGAAATAAAGCTTTCTGATTATGATTTTTTAAACGAAGTCGGTTTCATCTAAACCAAGTCCTAGCAGTACATTATTTTACCACTTGCAACCCCCATTGTACAACCATACTCATCTGCTCCAATGGTGATATCTATTGAGAATTAGTGTGAATGAAAATGCTCTAAAAATCGTTCAAGATGTAATTGATAATAGCGAGCAACTAGGATGTTCAGTAATCGACCACAAGAATGGAGCAACAATTATCGATGCAGGGATAGAAGCAACAGGTGGTACAGAGGTAGGGCGATTAATTGGGGAAATATGTCTTGGGGGTTTAGGTGCGATTAGAGTGCATAAGACAATGATAGATGATATTGAACTCCCTGCAGCCATTGTCAGCGTACGGCACTCGAAAATTGCCACACTGGGATCGCAATATGCAGGATGGTCCCTGAAAGTGGATGATTATTTCGCAATGGCGTCAGGACCAGCCAGGGCACTTGCATCTATTGAAAGTAAGTTGTTTGAAGAGTTGCAATACAAGGATGATGCAACGGTAGGCGTAATTATTCTTGAAACTAGAAATATGCCTTCGGAAAATGTGACTCAGCACATTGCTGACAAGTGTGGGATATCTCCATCTGATCTTTATTGTCTTGTTGCGCCCACTGCAAGTGAAGCAGGTTCGGTACAAATCGCTGCAAGAATTGTAGAAGTTGGAGTGCATAAACTGCATGCGCTTGGATTTGATCCTGAAAAAATAGGGGTTGGACATGGTGTTGCACCAATAGCACCAGTTGCTGAAAGCGACAATAAGGCAATGGGAGTCACCAATGATTGTATTCTATATGGAGGGCGGACATACATCTTTGTAAGACCTTCAGAGGAAGACGACCTTGCGTCCTTGGCCGAGAGGGTTCCTTCATCTACTTCTGAACAATATGGCCAACCATTCTACAAACTCTTCAAGAGTTTCAAGTTCGACTTCTTCAAAGTCGACCCATTATTGTTCAGCCCAGCTGAGATTACTATCAACAATATCGATACCGGTGAGGTGCACAAGGCAGGAAAATTGAATCCCGATGTGCTTAAACAATCGTTAGGATATTGAACGCTGTTTTAGGGTAAGAACTACAATAATTATCACAGCACCTATAGCTCCACTGAGCAGAACTAGTGGAACTATATCGAGGTCAACACTTGAGTCGGTTGTTGCATTATACCATATGGGATTTGAGTAATGAGCTAAAGCAATAGGTGAGGTGTCAGAATTACTACCAGAACCAAATATCGAATATGGCATATCAACGAACCCATCAGAATCCTCATCGGGAGTTATCCAATCACTCCAGAAGTTTTGGTCGAAGGTATTCTCAGTACCGTTGTCACAAGCCTGAGGCGCTTTGTTATTGGTGAAATCGTTGAATTCAACAATATTATGGTCAGCGGAGTTAATTGCAACTCCAAAACCTGTATTGTTGGTGATCCAATTCTCAGCTACGTAATTATTATGGGTGAGGGATGCAATAGTGATACCGTTTCCTTGGTTGCTGTAAATCCAATTTCCAGTGATTGAATTCCCTGAAGTAGCTATGAATATTCCATCATCAGACAGATCGAAAATCCTGTTGTTGTTGATCGTATTATTATCCGATCCTGTAGTTAACAGAACAGAGTAGAGGCTATCGTAGATAAGATTGTCACTGAATGTGTTGTTGCAGTTGAATCCGGTAGCGTAGAGCGCACCTTCTCCGTTGTTATAGAACTCGTTACCTGTGATTGTATTCTCATAGCAATAATAATCATAGAAGACTCCATCCCATTTGTTGTCATAGATTTCATTGCCCGAGATAGTTGTAAGATTGCATCGAATTAGATGAACTCCGACTGCCGTGAAATGAATCGTATTGTTTGCAATAACGACATTCCTCGTCCCAGCAAGGACAATGCCACAAAGCACCATTGCAACTCCATCGAACTCGTTGTTCCTGAATACCACATGTAAGTCAGTGAATGAAAGTCGGATCATGTGGTTTGCGACCCGGAACTTGTACCCCTCGATTATGACTGGGTCATCTGCGGTTCCTGTGCCGGGCCATCCTTCTTCAGCGGCTTGTTCCAGCACTGCCTCGTTACTATGAAGGTAGATAGGTGCATGGTCTTCGAGTTGTGCAGTATCAAATGATGGAGCACGCATTTGAGCAGGAGGTGTTATTGGAGCAGCAACTGAAAATAAAGGGAGAATTAAGAAGATTGTAAGTAATATTCCGTGTTGTATTCTAGCACCCATTGTCAATCCCAGCGATATCGGTTACTATAATTTATGCTATATTAACCCACGAACTCGCGCAATGGATATTTTCAGAAATCATCAACAAATTCTTCCGATGATATGCTATCGTCCACCACCGAAAGAAGTTGATCAAGGTCTTCGGCCTTTGGTATAGGATATCCAAATCCTTTCTTTATGAGAAGCGTTCCAATTAGAGCGATTAAACCAAGTAGAAGGAATGTGTAGCTAAACCCATAAAGTGGTATGAACCAACCAAAGAATGCGATTAGCGGAATTGAAAGGATGATTGTCAGAGTGGGCTGTAGTGAATACATACTGTTTCGGATCCTGTTGGGAATAACATCAATCATCACACGCTGAGTTAAGATGTTGGCAAATGCTCCAAAGAAATCCACTGTACCGAATATTATCAGCAAGAGTGCCATCGGGAGCACAGATGCCGCTGGCATCTCAATTATCGCGAGGTCTGTGAAAGGAATCACCAAGCGTAGTATCTCACCTGATGATGATGGTGCTGGAAATGTGAAGGTCAAGAATGCAACTGCAAGATAGAAGAGCACGCCACAGAACTGCATGAACCGAAATCTCGGAATCCATTTTACTGGGTCGAACTTACGTGACCATATACCGCTCCGTTCCTGTGCTATGGCATTGGGAACAAAAGCCATTGTCCTGTATGACGACACCGCTACATCGGTGAGGAGATATGTAAAGTAAAGTGGGAAAAGCAACAAATTCCACCATACCATCCCAGCGGAAAACATTACTACTGTACCAAGAGTCGAGAACATTACGAATTTGTCTGAAACAAGAAAACGGACTCCATCCTTGAGTATTGAAACATAACTGGTATCAGATTCATCCTTTTCCTTCTTTCTTGCCCCTTCAACCTCTGGGAAATCCCTCACTACAAATATCACAACAACAGCGAGAAGCACGGCCAAAACTGATTGTATCTGAAATACCCACGTACGGGCAAAGATGAGTGCAAGCCAAGCTCCAGGAATAAGCACAAGTGTAGCTACGACCTCAAAAACAAAATTCACTCTCCCCATTAGCATCCCGTACTGCTTACGGTCTACATCATTGGGGACTGCAACCCTGTAATTATTATCGAACCAAGCACCCCATGCACCACTTTCTTGCGAAGCTCCAAGACCCATCATTACATAGATTATGACAAACATGAAGAACGGAGAGTTCTCTGTCACAATGGAGGTTGCATAGAAAGCAACAGCATAGCAGAGGAGTGCACTTGCTATCACATAGCGTTGCCCAATGTGATCACCCAAAGCACCTGTGGGGTAATCTAGTAAAGTTTGGATAACGAGCTGGATGACAACAAGGACGCCGACCAGAGTAAGTCCAGCGATGTAATCTCCACCACCCAAGGATTCTGCAATATATATCATCCAGAATGTCGTGCTGATCATAAATGACGCTGCAAATGCAGGCATGAGGAGTGAAAGTTTACGCACAAGACTGATAGCCTCAGGAGTTGGTTCTTCCAGACCGAAGAATGATGCTATGCTTGGCAAATCAATTCATCTCCCAACCTAACTGTCTATGTAACTTCTAAGACCTCGACTTCCGCGACTTCTTTCTCAGTTGCTGTTGTAATCATCTCGGCTTTAGGAATAGGATAGGTGAACGCCTTCCATATTGAAAGTGTCCCAAAAAGTGCTATGAAAGCACATATTGTAAAGGTAAATGGAAATCCGAATATGGGGATAGCCCATCCGAAGAATACGATCAGAGGTATAGAAACCAATAGGATTAGAGTTGGTTTAAGCGAATACATACTGTTGCGAATCCTGTTTGGCACTACGTCGATCATTACACGCTGAGTAAGGATTCCTGCCAACCCACCAAATATACCGCAGACAATAAAGATTACAAACATTAACCCGACAGGTAAGAGGGCAACTGCAGGTATCTCAATTATAGCAAGGTTTGTGAAAGGAATTAGTACTTGGAACATTTCTGCTGTAGGAGGAGGCGTTGCAAAGAAAAATGTGACAACCCCTAGTAGCATGAACATTACAAACCCGTTGAACTGGATAAACCTGAATCGTGGAATCCACTTCTTAGGCTCGAAACGCGCGGACCAAACTCCAGTACGTTCTTGAAAACCTGCAGCGGGAAGGAAAATCAATGTCCTGTACGATGATACTGCTACGTCGGTGAGCAGGTACGAAAAGTATAGGGGGAAGAGCAAAAGGTTCCACCATACCGGACCTGTAGCGAACAGTAGAATCTCGCCTAAAGTGATGAATATGATGAACTTGTCAGAGTAGAGGAACTTAACCCCATCTTTCAGTAGAGACTTGTACTCACTAGCTGATGGTTTTCCTTCACTTGTTTCGCGAACTCCAGGAAGGTCCTTAATCAATATCATGACCATTATTGCGAGAACCATGCAAAGTACTGCTTGAACAGAGAATACCCAGGTTCGTGAAAAGACTAAAGCAAGCCAGCTGCCAGGAATCAGAACAAGGGTTGCTGTGATCTGTCCTATCATTCCAAGCTTACCCATGAACACGCCGTATTGCTTGCGGTCTTTGTCGTGGGGCATAGCAACTCTGTAGTTATTGTCGAACCACGCACCGAATGCGCCACTCTCCTGAGACCCACCGAACCCAAATAGGGCGTAGATAATCGCGAAGACGAAGAATGGTGTTGTGTCCGTCACAGTGGATGTTAGCATGAAGGCGACACCGTAAGTGACCATTGCTGACGCTATTACATACCTTTGTCCGATCCAATCTCCAAGAGCACCCGTTGGATAATCTAGAGCGGTTTGAGTTCCAAGTTGAATAACGACTAGGACTCCAACCAGGGATAGGCCTGCTATGTAGCTGCCACCACCAAGAGTTTCAGCAATGAATATCATATAGAAAGTTGTACTGATTTGGAAGGATATCGAAAAGACGGGTATCATCATTGCCAGTATCTTTGCTAGACGGAGCCCGGACTCCGTTGGTTCACTGAATCCAAACAGACGAGCGATACGACTTCTCCTTACTAAGACTGCATCAGCCGTTTCTGTTTGGGCTTCATCTGCAATTGGAGTAGGTTCGGGAGTTGACAATGTTATCGCCTATTGACATTTTTCGAGTTAGTATATAATCTAGAGTCACATCTAGTGACTATTAATTGAACCGAATTAGAGGTGCCAACTGATTCGACGGCGTAATCTCTAAGAAGCACAATGAATAGGACTCGACCACCGTGGAGGGGAGTATATCAAATTTCCCTTGAGCGCCAATTTTGAAAACGCTCTATGGGGTACTCCGCGCTCTTTATCACAAGGTCATTTGTTATTTGGCGTGTTCAAAAATGATAATTACAGTTCGTTTCCGAGGTCCAATAGCAAACCAGATGGAGTCCGACACTATACAGATAGAGCTAACGGAAAAACCAGACCTGCGTGTGTTACTATCAGAATTGATCAGTGCTAATAATAGTGTGAAAGACGTGTGGAAAACACCTGAGCAGATGGATGCTGAGAATCTGATGTTGTGCAATGAGGTGGATATCGGATTATTGGGAGGGCTCAAAAGTGAACTCAAAGACGGTGATATTCTAGTTATTTTGCCCCTTGTCCACGGTGGTTAGATAAAATCGGCACCGGTATGAATTGCTTTGATGTTTAGTTCAAGATATTTTGGAGGCACCATATCCGCAACAGCTTTCTCCAGGGCGTCAAGCCCAAAGAGTCCTGCTTTCTTTACAAGCGCACCTAGCATGATCATATTCGAAACAAGTCTAAGACCCAGTTCATCAGCGGTCTTCATAGCAGGCACCTTGACTATCTCGTATTCAGACTCAATCTTAGATGTGTCAACAAGGTCAGGATCCACGATTAGAACGCTATTTTCCTTAGCGCCATCTATGTACATCTCGAGTGCTTTTTGACTCATCACTACGAATAGGTCAGACTTGCGTACTTTGGGATAGTGGATAGCACCATCGCTGATGATTACCTCGCTCTTTGCTGCAGTACCTCTTGCCTCAGAACCATAGCTCTGACTCTGTACTACGTTCATGTGTCCATAAACAGCCGCAGCATGTCCCATTAAAACTCCTGCAAGAACCACTCCCATACCACCAGTACCTGCGATGCGTATCTCTTTTCGCATATGAAATCACTCCCTCACTTTGGAGAATATCGACTCTGCAGTTTCCAGATATCCTGGTTCTTCCCTGTCAACAAATACTCCAAGGTCCATTCCTTCACGAGTAGGTACTACATGACCCAATGGATCGTCTTTCTTTCGTACTGGTAAACTCTTGAACCATTCTAGGAATTTCTGTGCAGCTCCAATTTTTGCCCTACGTCCATATGCAGTTGGACATTGACTAATCATTTCAACGAAGGAAAATCCCTTTCTTTGAAGTGCGGTTTTCATAGCGCTAGCAGCTTGGTTAGGATGAGCAGTAGTCCATCGTGCTACATAGTTAGCACCTGCTGCTGCTACTAGACGAGCGATGTCAAATGGACGGTCGGGATTCCCGTAAGGTGTTGTAGAAGTAGTATCCCCAGTAAAGGATGTTGCACTCACTTGACCACCGGTCATTCCGTACGTGTAGTTGTTACTACAGATAACAGTCATGTCGATGTTTCTACGTGCAGCATGAATTAGATGGTTTCCACCTATACCTGCTAGATCACCATCACCTGATATAATGACAACTTGTAACTCAGGTCTCGCAAGCTTGAGCCCTGTAGCAAAAGCAACAGCTCGTCCATGGGTTGTATGAAGTGTATCTGCCTGGAAGTGAGGGGAAGGTATCCACGCACCACAACCAATTCCTGATACAAATGCAAATTTGCTAAAGTCCTCATGTCCGAGGTCTTTTACTGCTTTGATGAAAGCGTTCGTGGTTGTTCCATTTCC